>Ga0081538_10002939_pt1 | contig 16263 bp, 8 predicted proteins | sample TabmetS5T2R1_FD_71022 | JGI IMG/M metagenome (GOLD analysis project Ga0081538, IMG submission 71022) | Tabebuia heterophylla rhizosphere microbial communities from the University of Puerto Rico - S5T2R1 | ecosystem: Host-associated > Plants > Roots > Rhizosphere ... | reverse complement strand
CCCTTGGACCCGCCGACCTCATCATCGTGTTCGACGACCTCGATCTACCCCTCGGTACCGTGCGGGTGCGGATGAAGGGCAGCGCGGGAGGCCACAACGGGGTGCGCTCCCTCATCGAGGCCCTGGGGACCGACGGGATCCGCCGCGTCAAGGTCGGCATCGGCCGACCGGCGCCGGCCGGGGGGGCCCGTCGCCGGGAAGAGGTCGTCGACCATGTCCTTTCGCCCTTTTATCCCGACGAGTACGACACGGTGCGGGCGGCCTGCGAGGACGCCGCCCAGCAGGCCGTGAAGCTGCTGGACCGCCGTGAGGGGGCTTAGATTGCGGCCCCCCGGGGGCCGTGTTATACATTCTCAGTTTCACCATTTGTTGCCCGCTTCGGTCCCGGAGAGGGGGGACGTGAGTGACCAAGGTCATCGTGGAGCCCGACGAGTCCTTCGAGAACGCACTGAAACGCTTCAAGAAGCAGTGCGAGAAGGCCGGGCTCATGTCGGAGCTGAGAAAGCGCCAGCACTACGAGAAGCCCAGCGTCAAGCGGAAGCGCAAGACGCTCGCGGCGCGGAAGAAGGCCAAGAAACGCGAGCGGTTCTCCGATTAGTCGCTGGCGGTAGCGGTGTCGAGTGGGCCCAGGTGCAGGGCCTGCTCGCCCGGGATACGCATACCCCCATGGGTCGGGAGCGAGCGCTCGGTCACGAGCCCTCCACCGACCTGCCGTGGATCGAGACGGCCCTGGCGGAGACCCGCCAGGGCCGTCTCGCGTTGGGCGCCGCCGGGCCCCCGCCGTGGGAAGTCATCCCGGACGTGCGCGCGACCCTCGACCGCGCCCGGACCATCGGCGCGGTGGTCGAGGGCGCGGAGCTGGTCGAGCTCATCCCCCTCCTCGAGGCCGCCGGCCGGCTCGCCGGCTACGGCCGCGGCATCATGCCCGTCGCGCCGGACCTGGGGCGCGCGCTCGGGGCACTGCCCTCGGTGGGCCCGCTGCTGGAGGCGTTGCGCCGGGCGCTCGACGTCGACGGCGCGCTCCGGGACGAGGCGAGTCCGGCGCTGCGCCGGCTGCGCGGCCGCCTCCGCGATCTCCGGCGCGACCTCGTCAAGCGCCTGGAGGGCTTCTTCCAGCAGCCCGGCGCGGACGCGCTGTTCCAGGAGCGCTACGTGACGGTGCGGCACGGCCGCTACGTGCTCCCCGTGCTCGCGGGCGCCAAGGGCCGCGTGCGCGGCATCGTGCATGACCGCAGCCAGAGCGGCGCGACGCTCTTCGTCGAGCCCGAGTCGGTGGTCGAGGACAACAACGAACTCGTGCAGGCGCAGCGCGAAGAGGAGGCGGAGGAGCTGCGCATCCTCGCCGCCCTCACCGACGCCGTGCGGGCGGCGCTCCCCGAGCTCACCCGCCTGGTCGACGGCATCGCCGAGGCGGATCTCGTGTTCGCCCGCGCCGAGCTGGCCGAGCGCATGGAGGCGACCGAGCCGGTGGTCGCGGGCGCGCGAGGCGTCGAGGTGCGGGCGGGACGGCATCCCCTGCTGCTCGCGCAGAGCTGGCGCGAGGGCGGCCGGCCGGTGGTCCCGGTGGATCTCTTCCTCGACGCGGACCGGCCCCTCCTCGTCATCACCGGCCCCAATGCCGGCGGCAAGACGGTGGCGCTCAAGAGCCTCGGCCTCTTCGTGATGATGGCCCAGGCGGGCCTCCACGTGCCGGCGCACGAGGGCGCCCGGCTGCCGCGTGTCTCGCGCCTCTTCGCCATCATCGGCGACGAGCAGAGCGTGGCCGAGAACCTCTCCACGTTCTCGGCCTTCGTGAAGGCGCTCCGCGAGGTTCTCGAGGCGGTGGACGCCGACTCCCTCGTGCTCCTCGACGAGCTCGGCGCGGGCACCGATCCCGACGATGGGGCCGCGCTGGCGCAGGCGGTGCTGGAGGAGCTCGCCGCGCGCGGCTGCCTGTGTGTCGCCTCCACCCATCTCGAGCCGCTCAAGGGCTTCGCCGCGACGTATCCAAAGGCGCGCAACGCCTCCGTGGAGTTCGACGGAGAGCGCCTCGAGCCCACGTTCCGCCTCGTGTACGACCGGCCCGGCCAGAGCTACGCGCTCGCCATCGGCGCGCGGCTGGGCCTGCCCGCCGATCTCATCGAGCGCGCGCGCGGGCACCGCTCGACCCAGCAGCGCGCGCTTCAGGAGCTGATCGCGCGCCTGGACGCGCGCGACCGGCGCGAGGCCGAGCGCGCCACCCTCATCGAGAAGCGCGAGCTCGACAGCGCCGCCCTGCTCCGCCGGGCCCAGGCCGAAGCCGAGGCGGCGCGCGACGCCGCGCGGGAGACGGTGGCGCGGGCCCGCGCCGAGGCCCAGAAGCTCGTGGCCGATGTCCGCCGCGCGGTGAACGCGGAGTGGGATACTCTCAAGCGCGGAGAGCGGACGCGGAAGAGCCTGGAAGCCAGCCGCACCCGCTTGCGTGAGGTGGGGCAGCGCGCGGCGGAGCCGGCCCCCGAAACGGAGTCCGGGGCGCCCGGCCTCGAGCCGGCGCCGGGGGACCGCGTCACGGTGGCGCATCTCGGGCTCAAGGGGGACGTGATCGACATGGCGGGCGGCACGGCGACGGTGCGCGCGGGCGCGGTGACGGTGAAGGTGCCCGTGGTCGCGCTTCGTGTCGTCCAGCGAGGAGGCGCCCCCGACGCCCCGCCCTCCCCTTCCCCGGCGTCACCCCCTCCCCGGCGGGGCGAGGGCAGGAATATCGGCCCCGAGCTTCATCTCATCGGGCGCACCGCCGACGAGGCCCGGGAGGCGCTGGAGAAATACCTCGACGACGCCTTCCTCGCGGGGCTGCCCACCGTGCGCATCATTCACGGCAAGGGCACGGGCCGACTGCGGCGCGCCGTGCAGGAGCTGCTCGCCCAGCACCCCTTGGTCGAGGAGCATCGCACCGGCGCTCTCCACGAGGGCGGCGAGGGCGCGACCGTCGCCCAGCTGAGGACGGCCTAGAATGGCCGGCTTCACCCCCGCCCTCCTCGAGGAGATCCGCTCCCGCGTGGACATCGTCGAGCTGGTGGGCCAGTGGGTGAAGCTCAAGCGCGCCGGGGAGAACTGGAAGGGCCTCTGCCCCTTCCACACGGAGAAGACCCCCTCCTTCACGGTCAACCCCAAGAAGGGCATCTATCACTGCTTCGGCTGCAAGGCGGGCGGCGATGCCTTCAGCTTCCTCCGCAAGCAGGAGCGCCTCGACTTCCCGGAGGCGGTGCGCGCGCTGGCCGAGCGCACGGGCGTGGAGCTCCCCACCGAGCGCGCCGAGCGCGCGCAGGACGGCCGGCTCGAGGGCCTGCGCGCCGTCATGACTCGCGCCGCCCAGTTCTTCGCCGACGCGCTGTGGGCGCCCGGGGACCCGGGCGCCGAGAAGGCGCGCCGCTATCTCGGCGGCCGCGGCGTCGAGGACGAGCTGGCCCGCCGCTTCGGACTGGGCTATGCGCCGGAGGGCTGGGACAATCTCCTCGCCTTCATGCGGCGGAACGGGATCGGCGAGGAGATTCTCTCGCAGGCCGGCCTCGTGCTCCCGCGGCAGAACGCCACCGGCTTCTACGATCGCTTCCGGGGTCGGCTCATGTTCTCCATCCGCGACGCTCAGGGGCGGGTGGTCGCTTTCGGGGGCCGGGCCCTGGGGCCCGACGAGGTCAAGTACATCAACTCTCCCGAGACCCCGCTCTACACCAAGGGCCAGACCCTCTACGCCCTGGACCTCGCCAAGCCGGCCATCCGGGAACGCAATCGAGCCGTCGTCGTGGAGGGCTATCTCGACTGCCTGATGGCCCACCAGCACGGCTTCACCGAGACGGTGGCCGCCCTGGGCACCGCCTTCACCGCGGCCCAGCTCGGCCTGCTCCAGCGCAATGCCGAGGAGATCGTGGCCGTCTTCGACGCCGACGCCGCGGGCCAGAAGGCCTCCGCGCGCCTCGAGGAAATGACGTCCGATACCATGGACATGCAGGGTCTGGCCTGGACGGTGTCGCGGACGGGCGGCTTCGAGCGCACCGGCTACTTCCCCGTGAAGGTCGCGGTGCTGCCCCCGGGCCACGATCCGGACAGCCTCCTCCGCGCCGAGGGGGCCCCCGCCTTCCTGTCGCGCCTCGAGGCGGCCCGGAGTATCCTGTCCTTCGTCATGCAGCAGGCCCTCTCCGAAGAGGACCTCTCGACGGCGCGGGGACGGGCGACCGCGCACGCACGGGTGGCCCTCATCCTCTCGAAGGTCCCCAACGCCGAGGAGGCCACCACCCTCGCTGGCCAGGCTGCCCGCGAGCTGCGCGTGGACGCCACCCAGCTCTGGATCGAGGCCCAGCAGCTCCAGCGGGCCCGGCTCACCCAGTCCCGCTTCGCCCGCCCCGGGGCCGAGCCGGCGGCCGCCGAGACCGGCTGGGCCGCGCCCGGCCTCGTCGAGCGCGACCTCATGCTCCTCCTGCTCCGCGTCGAGGACGCCCGGGGCATCCTGCTGCCGGTGATGGAGGATGGCGACCTCGCCCACCCGGGCCTGCGCGCCCTCCTCGCCGCGCTGCGCCGCGCCCCCCAGGCGCCGGCGGAGGAGCTGATGCACGCGCTCGATGAGGACGCCGAGAAGAGCCTCCTCGCGAGCCTGCTCGTGGAGGAGCGCGAGCTGCCCGATGTGGGCCAGCAGATCCGCGATTTCACCCGCCGCTTCGAGACTCGCCAGCGCAAGCGCGAGCTGCGCCGCGCCACCCAGTCCCTCGCCGAGGCCGACGCGGCGGGAGGCACCGGCATCGACGACCAGTACAAGTCCGTGCATCAGGCCGCCGAGGCCGTGCGCGAGCTCACCGCACCGCGCGCGGTGGGCGACCCCGGACCAACGGGCGCTCGACCCTAACCCCATCCAGGAGACGCATCAGGCATGGCTGACGAACCGAAGTTGGAGGAGCTGGACAAGCTGATCGCGATGGGCAAGCAGAAGGGCTTCCTCACCTACGACGAGGTGAACGACGCCCTGCCCCAGGACATCGTGTCCCTCGATCAGCTCGACGACATCATGATGATGTTCGGGGCGATGGACATCGAGGTGGTGGACACCGCCAAGAGCGGCAGCCGGCTCCCCTCCGAGATCGAGACGCAAGCCGAAGCCGATGACGACGAGCCCGCGGACGCCCCCATCGACCTCTCCCCGGGGCCGGTGGGCCGGACCGAGGATCCGGTGCGGCTCTACCTGCGGGAGATGGGGCGCGTGTCCCTGCTCACCCGGGAGGGCGAGATCACTCTCGCCAAGCGCATCGAGGAGGGCAAGGACGAGGTCACCCGCGCCATCCTCGCCACCAACCTCGCCCTCGAGAAGATCCAGCACCTGCGCGACGAGCTGAAGAAGGACGTGGTGCCGATCAAGGAAGTCGTGGACTACCCGGAGGAGGAGTTCACCGAGGAGAAGGAGGAGGACCTCCGCAAGACCGTCATCCGCGAGCTGGGCAACGTGGACCGGATGCTCCGCGAGCGTGACCGCCTCCTCGAGCAGATCAAGAAGCTGCGCGCCCGCGCCGCCGGGAAGAAGCGCGGAAAGGGCGAGCCGCCCTGGAAGAAGCTCGAGCAGCAGGCGCAGGCCAAGCAGGCGCGCGTGCTCGGCACCCTCCGGAGCCTCACCCTGCAGCCCTCGCTCCTCGACGCGTGGGGCCAGGACCTCAAGAAGCTCGTGGAGAAGATCCACAAGTCGGAGCGCGAGATCGCGCTCTGGTCCGACGGCCGCCGCCCCGCCCCCGCCGCGGTGGACGCCTTCCTCGCCTCGCTGGGCGACGACGAGCGCGACGACGGCGACCGCGACCTCTACCAGAAGGCGGCCGCGCGGTATCCCTCCATCAAGGATCGCCTGGTGTGGGTGGCCCAGCAGAAGATCAAGCGGGCGGAGGAGAACGCCCAGTGCCGCGCCGACGATCTCAAGAAGATCGTGACCCTCATCAAGGGCGGTGAGGCCAAGGCGGCGCGGGCCAAGAAGGAGATGGTGGAGGCCAACCTGCGCCTCGTCATCTCCATCGCGAAGAAGTACACCAACCGCGGGCTCCAGTTCCTCGACCTCATCCAGGAGGGGAACATCGGGCTCATGAAGGCGGTGGACAAGTTCGAGTACCGCCGCGGCTACAAGTTCTCCACCTACGCCACGTGGTGGATCCGCCAGGCCATCACCCGCGCCATCGCCGACCAGGCCCGCACCATCCGCATCCCCGTGCACATGATCGAGACCATCAACAAGCTCATCCGAACGTCCCGGCAGCTCGTGCAGGAGCTCGGGCGGGAGCCCACGCCGGAGGAGATCGCGGTCAAGATGGAAGTCCCGGTCGACAAGGTGCGCAAGGTCCTCAAGATCGCCCAGGAGCCCATCTCGCTGGAGACGCCCATCGGCGAGGAAGAGGACAGCCACCTCGGCGATTTCATCGAGGACAAGCAGGTGGGCTCGCCGGTGGACTCGATGATCGGCCTGTCGCTTCGGGAGCAGACCAACAAGGTGCTGAACTCGCTGACCCCTCGCGAGGAAAAGGTGCTCCGCCTGCGCTTCGGCCTCTCCGACGGCTGCGAGCACACGCTGGAGGAAGTGGGGCAGGACTTCGCGGTGACCCGCGAGCGCATCCGTCAGATCGAGGCCAAGGCGCTCCGGAAGCTGCGCCACCCCTCGCGCTCCAAGAAGCTCAGGAGCTTCCTCGAATCGTGAGCCCCACCATCACGCCCGGGCCCATAGCTCAATTGGCAGAGCTCCCGGCTCATAACCGGTCAGGTCTTGGTTCGAGTCCAAGTGGGCCCACCAACTCCGGAGACATGACGTGGACGGCCACCTCAAGACCCTGATCGAGCTCCAGGCGCTCGACACCCGCATCGGCGGCCTCGAGGCCGAGGCGGCCAAGCTGCCCAAGGACATCGAGGCCGTGCGCGCCCGCACCGCCGAGGCCAAGAAGCAGGTGGACGGCGCCAAGGCCAGCCTCGACGCCGCCCGCAAGGACACCCGCGCGAAGGAGAAGGATCTCGAGGACAACCAGGTGAAGCGGCAGAAGTTCGAGGGCCAGCTCTACCAGGTCAAGACCAACAAGGAGTACTCGGCCGTCCTCGCCGAGATCGAGGAGGTCAAGCAGCAGAAGTCGCGCATCGAGGAAGAGATCCTCACCTTGATGGAGCGGCAGGAGCGCCTGACCGGCGAGATCAAGGACGCGGAGGGCGCGCTCAAGGCCGCCGAGGCCGAGGGCTCGACGGCGGAGAAGTCGCTGCGCGAGCGCCTCGCCGCGGTGGAGGCGGAGCTGAGCGGCGTGAAGGGCGAGCGCGCCGGCGCGACGCGCGGCCTGCCCGCCAACCTCCTCGCCGACTACGATCGGCTCCTGCGCGCCCGCGCCGGGCTCGCCATCGTGCCGGTGCTCAAGCCCAATCTCTGCGGCGCCTGCCGCATGACCGTCACGCCCCAGCGTCTGCAGGAGCTTCGCGCCCAGAACGCGCTCCTCGCCTGCGAGTCCTGCGGGCGCTACATCTACTGGCAGGCCTGATGCCGCGCCGCCCCTCCCCCTCTCCGGGAGGGGAGCCCGGCGCGCCGGCCGCATCCCGCGTCGCGATCTACACCGACGGCGCGTGCAGCGGCAATCCCGGACCCGGCGGCTGGGCCGCCATCCTGATCGACGGCAATATCGAGCAGGAGATCTCCGGCGGCGAGCCCTGGACGACCAATCAGCGCATGGAGATGATGGGCGTGCTCCAGGGCCTGCGCGCGCTCGCGCCGGGGCGGGCCGCCGACGTCTATTCGGACAGCGCGTACGTGGTCAACGGCTTTCGCGACAAGTGGTACGAGCGGTGGCGGGCCAACGGCTGGAAGAACAGCCAGAAGAAGCCCGTGGAGAATCGCGATCTCTGGGAGGCGCTGCTCGGAGAGGTCGAGTCGCGCGACGTGGCATGGCACAAGGTCGCGGGCCACTCCGGGCATCCCCTGAACGACCGCGCCGACCGGCTCGCCGTGGACGCCATCCGCCGCGTGCGGGCGGAGGTCGCCCCGCCCGCACGCTGACCGATCGGCGGCCCCGTCACGCGGGGGCCGAGCTCACATCCCGCCGGATCGGCCGCCGCATCGCCGGCCGGCCCGCCCGCCTCAGCGTCCCCATCGCGAGGACCCCCGCCGCGACGAGGGCAAGGCTGGCCGGAAGGGGCACGACGTTGGCCACCGAGATGTCTCGGACGAACAGGCCGTCGTCGATGGCACCCACGAGCGTCGCCGTGCCGGTACCGAGATTGATGAGATAGAGGCTCGAGCCGTCCGCGTCTTCCGGCGTCAACGACGCGAAGGCCAGGCCGGTCCGTCCCGAGATGTCGAAGCCCACCAGATCGGTGGTGTCCACGCCGAGATCTCCGACCTCGAACAAGGTGCCGGTGTTGGGCGATGTGCCGGGCGGGAAGTTGACCGTGCCCTGCGTGAACAGGCGATCCAGCGCGGAGTCGATGTCGTAGAGCGTGGTCTGCCCGCCCACGCCGCCCGGCACATTGTTCGAGTAGGCCGCGCCCACGATGTTCGGGTTCCCTGGGTTGAGGGCGCCGTCGGTGTTCACCACCCCCGCTCCGCCCGCGGTGATCCGCAGATTCTGATCGGCATTGCTCACGATGCGGAGCGCGCCCGGCACCGGGTTGAAGTCGACGCCGAAGGCGGTGCCGGTGAGCGTGGCGATGCCGTTGATCTGCGTTGCGTTTCCGCTGAACCGGTCGATGGTGAAGACCGCGCCGCCGCCGGCCGCGTTCTGCCCCACCCCGACGAGCACCCCCGGGGTCGCCGGCCGGAAGTCGAGACCCATCAGGGTGGTTCCGGCGGGAAGACCGGTCACCGGCAATAGCGCCGAGATCGAGTTGGGGGTGCTGCTGTCAAAGGAGAAGATCCGGTTGTCGGTGGTGAGCCCGTAGATCGGCTCGGCGACCGCCGGGGCGGGATGGGTCAGGAACGTCAGCGAGAAGGCTACGAGGACGACTCTGGCCAGCATGGCGCCAATCTCCTCCGCTCGCGTCCGGCGTGTGCCGGCCGCGGCGGCACGTGCGTCAGGCGGCCCCCGCCGGGACCCGCGCGATAGGGCCGCTCCCCTCGCCGCAGTGGGTCCACTCCGAACCCACCGTCCCCGGCACCTGGTCTACGTAGGGGGCGAGGGTGGCGGATTCAGCCGGGAAACGCGCGGATCGGGATATTCCCTTCGTCGAGGCGCTTCAGGCCGACCCCGACGTAGATGCATCCCAGATCGTGCCGTTCCGCCCGGTGACTGTACTGGAACGGAGACAGGAAGCCATTGAAGAGCCGGAAGAGCCGGTACGGCTTGCCTTCCAGGTAGCTCCAGGTGTCTCTGAGAAACCGGCGTGACGCGATCCACGGGGCGTTGAACTCGAACGCGAAGACGTCGACCGCTTGACTGACGAGGAGCCCTTCCGCCCCCTCGAGCACGTGCGCGTCGTACCCCTCGGCGTCGATCTTCAACAGGTCGATGCGCGGCCAGCCGCGGTGGTCCGCGACCTCATCGAGGGTGACCACCTGCACGCGGTAGATGTCGGCCCCGGGCGCGACCTCCCCGACCAGGCTGCTGTTGCCGTCCCGCGAGTCGTGGAACTCGGCTTCCCCCGGCGCATTTCCCACCGCAAACGGTAGCAGCTCGACGCGCGACTCGTGGGGGAACGCGGTGGCGAAGGCGCGCTGCATGGAGGCCGCCGGGTCGAACCCGACGATTCGCGCCTGCGGGCGTCGTCTCAGCGCTTCCCGGGAGAAGTCGCCACGGTTGAAGCCGACGTCCACGATGAACGGCTCGGACGGGAGGAGTGACAGGAGCCAGTGCTCGCCGTTGCACTCGCCGAGCAGCGAGCGATTCATCACGACGTAGTCCCACCGGCGGGAAAACCCCAGATATGCGCGAACCGCGGACAGCCCGAGTCGGGACCACAGCACCTTCTGCAAGACGCGGTGGCGGGTCCGCCGGTCCATGGGGCCTAGGGCTCGCGTCCTGACGCCCGCATACCTTCACTATACCGAAGGGCCCTAGACCGGAGGGCCGTGGCCGGGGCGTGGCCGCCGCGGGTGCTATACTCTCCTACGCTTCCGCACGCTCTTTGACTGGCATCAGAGAAGGCCGGACGATCGCCGGCGCGGGGCGACTCGCGCGGGAGGAAAGTCCGGGCTCCACAGGGCAGGGTGCTGGCTAACGGCCAGGGGGGGCGACCCCACGGACCAGTGCCACAGAAAGCAGACCGCCACGCGGGAACCCCCCGCGCGGTAAGGGTGAAACGGCGAGGTAAGAGCTCGCCAGCGGCGCGGGTGACCGCGCCGGCTCGGTAAACCCCACCCGGAGCAAGGTCAAATAGGAGAGCGATCCCCGCGCCGGGCGCAAGCCAGGCGCGCGGGTGAAGCGCGGCCCGCGTGGCGCTCTCGGGTACGGCCGCTCGAGACGCCGGGTAACCGGCGTCCTAGAGAAATGATCGTTAGGCCGGGCGCAAGCCCGGCATACAGAACCCGGCTTACAGGCCTTCTCTGATGTCTTTTTCTCCCTGCGTGCTCCCTTCCGTCGGCCGCCTTTACACTCCTCGCGGCGCAAGTCCTTCGTTGCCCGAACACCCAAAAGATTCATGGCGTTGCGGCACAGTTCCCCCTGGCACGTGTCTTCCATGAGATAGTCCTCGCCACCGATGAAGGCTCGACCTGGATCGACCTCTGCCCTGGCCGACGGCACGATGCCGTTCGAGCCCTTTCCGCGCGTGGATCTCGAAGGGTCGCTGGTCGCGCGCTTCGCGCGCCAGGTCTCCCGCCACGGGGGCCGCCTGGCCGTGAAGATGGGGACGCACGCGCTCACGTACGCCGAGCTCGACCGCGCCGCGAACCGGATCGCGCACGCGCTGCTCGCCCGGCTTGGGCCCGGCAATGAGCCGGTGGCCCTGCTGCTCCCCCAGGGGCCCGGCCAGGTGGCGGCGGTGCTGGGCGCGCTCAAGGCGGGCAAGATCTACGTCCCTCTCGACGTCGCGCAGCCTCCACGACGGCTCGGCGACTTCGTCGCCGATTCGGGGGCCCGGCTCATCGTCACGGACTCGCCTCGTCTCGGGCCGGCCCGGGAGGCGGGGCCGGGCGCCCACCTGCTGGACCTGGACGCGCTGCCTCAGGGCGCGGCCCACGAGGCGCCCGACCTCTCCATCGCCCCCGACGCGGGCGCCTACATCTTCTACACGTCGGGCTCCACGGGCGCCCCCAAGGGCGTCCTCGACACGCATCGCAACGTGCTCCACAACGTGATGCGCTACACGAACACCCTCCGCTTCGGGCCGGACGATCGCCTCACCCTGCTGCAGGGCCCTTCCTTCAGCGGGGCGGTCTCGAGCCTCTTCGGCGCGCTCCTGAACGGGGCGGCGAGCTTTCCGTTCGACGTGCCCCGCGAGGGCCCCGAAGCGATCGCGCCGTGGCTGGCCGCCGAGGGCATCACCATCTACCACTCGGTGCCGGCCCTGTTCCGCTACGTGGCGCGCCACGGCGCGGCGCTGCCCGCGCTGCGCGTGATCCGGCTCGAGGGCGATCGCGCCACCGTCCGCGACCTCGAGCTCTTCGCGGCGCATTTCGCCGAGCCGTGCGTGCTCGTCAACGGGCTCGGCGCCACCGAGTGCGGGCTCGTCCGCCAGTTCTTCTTCCGGCCGGGGCAACCTCTGCCCGGCGCGGTGGTGCCCATCGGCGGCCCGGTCGAGGACATGAACGTGGTGGTCCTGGGCGAGGACGGGCGGCCGGCGCCGCCCGGCGAGGTGGGCGAGATCGCGGTGCGGAGCGCCTATCTGGCGTCGGGGTACTGGCGCCGGCCGGATCTCACGGCCCGACGCTTCCTCCCCGACGGCGAGCGGCCCGGCGCGCGCATGTATCTCACCGGCGACACCGGCCGGGTCCATGCCGATGGTGTGCTCGACTATCTGGGGCGCCAGGACGGCCTCGCGAAGGTGCGCGGCCGGCGTGTGGAGGTCGCCGAGGTCGAGACGGCGCTCCTCGCCGTGCCGGGGGTGGCCGAGGCGGCGGTGATGGTGCGCGAGGATCGGCCCGGCGAGCCCCGCGTGGTCGCCTATCTCGTGGCCGGCGCCGAGGGCGTGCCGCCGGCGGGCGCGCTGCGCCGCGCCCTCGCCGAGCGCTTGCCCGACTTCATGGTGCCGGCCGCGTTCGTCCCTCTTCCGCACCTGCCCCTCGACGACAACCGCAAGGTCGATCGGCGCGCGCTCCCGCCGCCGCCGGCCGCGCGTCCCCTGCGCGATCGGCCGGCGGTCGCCCCGCGCAACGACGACGAGGCGACGATCGCGCGGCTGTGGGGCGCCGCGCTCGGCCTCGAGGAGATCGGCGTCGAGGACGACTTCTTCGAGCTCGGGGGCGATTCCCTGCGCGCGGCGCTCATGCTGGCGGAGGTACGGAAGACCACCGGTCTCGAGCTGGGCGCGGCGCCCTTCGCCGAGTCGCCCACGGTGGCCGCGATCGCGCAGCGCCTGATCGCAGCGCGCGGACGCCGGACGGGCGCGGCGGCGACCATTCCCCGGCGGCCTCCCGGTGACCTCACACCGCCCCGCGCCTCCTTCGCCCAGGAGGCGCTCTGGTTCCTCGATCAGCTGGATCCGGGCACCGCCCTCTACAACGTCGCCCCGGCCTGGCGGATCAAGGGCTCGCTGGACGTCGCGGCGCTCGAGCGGGCCCTGCAGCACCTCGTCGATCGCCACGAGTCGCTGCGCACGGTGTTCGTCGCCGTCGATGGGCAGCCGCATCAGCGAGTGCTCGCGGCGCTCACGGTGCCGCTGCCCGTGACCGACTGCTCCGCGATCGCGGCCGAGGACCGCGAGGCGGAGGTGACGCGCGCCGCCGCCGAGGAGCGGCGCGAGGGCTTCGACCTGGCCCGCGGTCCCCTCATCCGCGCGCGGCTCTTTCGCCTGAGCCCGGTCGACCACGTGCTCTCGGTCACCGTCCACCACATCGTGACCGACGGCTGGTCCATGGACGTGCTCGCCCGCGAGCTCGGGCACGGGTACCGGAGCGCGCGCGCGGGCCGGGAGCCCGAGCTGGCGCCGCTCCCCATCCAGTTCGCCGACTTCGCCGTCTGGCAGCGCGAGCGTCTCAGCGGGGCGCGGCTCATGCGCCTGCTCGACTACTGGCGCGGACGGCTCGCCGGCCGTCCCGCCGCGCCGGCCTTGCCCGCGGACCACCCGCGCCCGGCGCGGCCCACGTTCCAGGGCGGGCGGGAGCGCCTGGCGGTGTCCGCCGAGACCCTGGCCGCCGTGCGCGCCCTCGGTCGCGAGGAGGGCGCCACGCTCTACATGGTGCTGCTCGCCGCCTTCGCGCTCCTGCTCTCCCGGCACACCGGGCAGACCGATCTCGTCATCGGCAGCCCGCTGGCCGACCGCACGCGCCGCGAGACCTGGAGTGGCATCGGGCTCTACCTCAACACGCTGGTCCTGCGGATCGATCTCTCCGGGTCGCCCAGCTTCCGCGAGCTGATCCGGCGGGTGCGCGCCAACGCCCTGGATGCGTTCGACCATCAGGAGCTGCCCTTCGACCGCCTCGTGGAGGCGCTGCGCCCCGACCGGAGCGCGGGCCCGTCGTATCTCTCCGTGCTCTTCAACCTGCACAATCAGCCGTCCTCCGGCCTGGCCCTCGAGGGGCTCGCGGTCGAGCCGGTGCTCGCCGCGCCGCCCAGACCCAAGTTCGAGCTCAACCTCGCCGTGGAGGAGACGCCGGACGGGCTGGCGTGCGCGCTCGTCTACGACGCCGAGATCTTCGAGGCGGAAACGATTCGGCGCCTGCTCGACGGGTACCGGCACCTCCTGGCCCGGGTCGTCGCCGAGCCCGACCGGCGCATCGGCGAGCATTCGCTGATGGGCGAGGGCGAGCGGACACGCATCCTGGCGCTCGGCCGCGGTCCGCTCGCGCCGCCGCCGCCCGCGCGCTCGATTCAGGCCGCGGTGGCGGCACAGGCCGCCCGCACGCCGGAGGCGCGCGCCCTCGTGCTCGGCGACGCCGCGCTCTCCTATGCGGAGCTGGAGCGGCGGGCCAATGGCCTCGCCCGGCACCTGCGCGCGTACGACGGCGGCGCCGACCTGCGGGTGGGGGTGTGCCTGCCCCGCTCAGCCGAGCTGGTGATCGCGCTGCTCGCCGTGCTGAAGGCCGGCGCGGCCTATGTCGCGCTCGATCCCGCCGAGCCGCCGGCGCGGCTCGGGGTGATTCTCGACGACGCGGGCGCGCGCGCCGTGATCACCTCCGATGCGCTGGCGCGCCGCTGCGGCGGCCAGGGACGCGCCGTGATCCGGGTCGACGCGGACGCGGACGCGATCGCGCGAGAGGACGGCGCCGCGCTCGAGATGGACGGCGGCCCCGACGACCTCGCGTACATCGCCTACACGTCGGGATCCACCGGCCGGCCCAAGGGCGTTCCTACCCCGCATCGGGGCGTGCTGAGCTATCTCGACTTCCTGGTGCGCCGGTTCGAGCTCGGGCCCGCCGACACCGTGCTCCAGCTCTGCCGCGCCTCGTTCGACGCCTCGGTGCGAGAGATCTTCGGGCCGCTCACCTCGGGCGGCTGTCTGGTCCTTCTCCGGGACGACGAGGCGGCCGATCCCGAGGCCATCGTCGCCCGGCTACGCGAGCATCGGGTCACCGCGCTCCTGGCCCTCGTGCCGTCGGTGCTCCGCCCCGCCGCCGCCGCGGCCGAGCGGGGCGGAGGCGCCGAGACCCTGCGCCTCATCCTCACCACCGGGGAGCCCTTGCGCTTCGCGGATGCGCGCCTGGTCGAGCGCGCCCTGGCGCCCCACGCCGCCCTCGTGAACCAGTACGGCCCCACCGAATGCACGATGACCTCGACCTGGTACCCCGTGGGCCGCGGCGAGGAGAGCGCGACCGGCGACGCCTTGGTCCCGATCGGGCGCCCCATCGCCAACGTCCACGTCCACGTGCTCGACGAGGGGGGCGAGCTGGTGCCGCCCGGCGTGCCCGGCGAGCTCCACATCGGCGGCGTGGGCGTGGCGTCGGGCTATCTGGGCGATCCAGACCAGACGGCGCAGCGCTTCGTCCCGGATCCGTTCACCGAGACCCCCGGCGCCCGCATGTTCAAGACCGGCGACCTCGTGCGGCGGCGGGCCGACGGCACGCTCGAATTCCTGGGCCGCATGGACCGGCAGGTGAAGGTGCGCGGGATCCGCGTGGAGCCGGGGGAGACGGAGCACGTGCTCCTGACGCATCCCGCGGTGGCGGAGGCCGCGGTCATGCCGTGGGAGGCCGCGCCCGGCGATCAGCGGCTGGCCGCGTATGTCGTGGCGCGCGAGGGCGCCACGTTCGACGTCGCCGAGCTCCGGCGCTTCGTGCGCGAGCGGCTGCCCACGCCGCTCGTCCCCTCCGCCATCATCGCGCTCGACGCGCTGCCCATCACGTCGAACGGGAAGCTCGACCGGGCCGCGCTCCCGCTGCCCGACCCCGCGGCCATCGCCGGCGCCGGCGAATACGTGGCGCCGCGCACCCCGCTGGAGACGGCGCTCGTGGAGGTCTGGAGCGACGTGCTCGGGGTGCCGCGCATCGGCGTGACGGACGATTTCTTCGAGCTGGGCGGACATTCCCTGCTTGCCACGCGGCTGCTCGTCCGCCTCCGGGACCGGCTGGGCCTGGAGCTCGGCCTGCGCCAGCTGTTCGAAGCGCCCACCATCGGGGGCATGGTCGACACCCTGCTCGAGCAGGAGCTGTCGCAGGACGACGCCGAGCCCGCCGGGCCGGACGCGCCCGCGAGCCTGGCCGCCGTCCTCGCGCAGCATGCGCGGCAGACGCCGGCGGCGCCCGCCATTCTGGCGCCGGGTCGCCCGGCGCTTTCCTACCGCGGGCTCGCGGACGAGATCACGCGAATCGGCGTCGTGCTGGCCGCCGCCGGGCTCCGCCGCGGCGCCCGCGTGGCCCTGGTGATGCCGCAGGGTCCCGACCTGGCGGTGGCTCTCCTCGGCGTCGCGTGTGCCGCCACCGCGCTCCCGCTGGATCCCACGGCCCCGCGCCCGGAGCTGGAGCGGCTGCTCGCGGCGGCTCGTGTCGACGCGCTGATCGTGCCGCCCGGGGGCAGCAGACCGGCCCGCGAAGCGGCTGATGCGCTCGGGCTCCGCGTGCTCACGCTGGATGCCGGCGCCGGCGCGCGGGCCGGCGCCGAAACGGGGGAGACGCCCCGGGCGGAGCACGTGGCGGTGGTGCTCCACACCTCCGGCACCACCGCGCGCCCGAAGCGGGTGCCATTGACGCACGCGAATCTCCTCGCCTCGGCGCACGGGCACGGGCGGGCCCTC
>Ga0081538_10002938_pt1 | contig 16264 bp, 11 predicted proteins | sample TabmetS5T2R1_FD_71022 | JGI IMG/M metagenome (GOLD analysis project Ga0081538, IMG submission 71022) | Tabebuia heterophylla rhizosphere microbial communities from the University of Puerto Rico - S5T2R1 | ecosystem: Host-associated > Plants > Roots > Rhizosphere ... | reverse complement strand
GTCAGCGCCCGCAGCCACGAGCTGCGGGTCCCGACCAGGATCACCCCGAGCTGGCGGATGCGGTCGCGGCGCAGGCCGTTGGTGGCCTCCCGCATCGACCGCATGCGGGTCGCGCCCGACTTGGCCACGAACAGGGTGGCGTCGGCCACGCTCGACAGGGTGATGGCGTCGGCCGAGTTCCGGGCCGGCGGGGTGTCGAGGATGATGACGCCCATCTGGCGCAGGGTCGCGATCGTCTCGTTGAGGCGCTTGGAGGCCAGCAGCTCGCCCGGGTGCCTGCTCGGCATGCCGGCGGGCAGGACCAGCAGGTGGTCGTTGATCGACACCAGCATGGCGACGGCCGGGATGGGGTCGTCCTGGAGGGCCTCGGCCAGGCCGGGCCCCTGCCCGAGCCCGAGCAGCTTCTCCACCGCCGGCCGGCGCAGGTCGCTGGAGACCAGGACGACCTCGCGGCCCTGGCGGGCGAGGGTGTGGGCCAGGTTGGCGGCCAGCATGGTCCGGCCGTCGCCCGGCTCGGCCGAGCAGATGGCCAGCACCCGGATGTCGGTGCCGAGGCCCTGGCGCTCCAGGGCCGTGCCCACCCGCCGGTAGTCCTCGGCCGCCGGGCTGAAGGGGCGGTCGATGACCGGCAGCGGGGTCCGGCGGATGCCGCGCCGGCGGACCTCGCCGATGAACGACAGCCCCGACGCCTCCTCGGCGTCGGTCGGGGTGGCCACCTTGCGGAAGGCCGTCTCGACCAGCAGCCCGGCCCCGGCCCCGATGCCCAGCCCCAGCAGCAGCCCCAGGGCCAGGATGACGTTGCGGCTCAGCGGCGGGGCGTTGGTGGCCACGATGGCCCCGCCCACGACCGAGGTCGGCTGGCCGCCGACGGCCTCGCTCTCCTTGGCGGTGCGGATCTTGTCGCGGACCTGCTGGGCCGGTGAGGCCTCGGTGCTGTCCGGCGGGGGCGGCGGGAAGGACTCGGCGAGCGCCTCCAGCCGCTTGATCACGGTCTTGAGGCGCTTGGCCTCGAACGCGTTGCGCTTGGTGGCGAAGCCGACGGCGTAGCGCTCGACCACGGCCACGGCCAGCCGGGGGTTGCCGTCGGTGAAGGAGAGGTTGACGAACGGGGTCCCCTCCAGCGGGGTGAAGCCGAGGCGGTCGAGCAGCAGCGGGCCGGTCAGGGTGTCCTCGGCGCTGAGCCGCCTGCTCTTCCTGAGCTGGTCGACCACCTGGTCGGCGACGGCCACGTCCTTGAGCACCTCGGGCGAGGCGCCGCCGGCGTCGTCGCTCGGGGGCGGGCCGACCGCCGGCGGCAGCGGCATGATGGCGTCGGTCGGTGGCTGGAGGACCTGCAACCGGATGGTGGCGTCGTAGGTCGACCCGCTGCTGAGGACCTTGGGCAGGGCGAGCCAGCCAAGGGCCAGGCCGAGCACCAGGCCGAGCACCAGCAGCTCCTTCTGGTGCCAGATCGCCCTGGCGACGTTCGCGGCCGCCGGTCCGAGCCGGACGGGTGGCTCCGCGGGTGCCTCGGTCACGTGCAATCCTCCTCAGGGGCCGCCACGGTGCGCCGCGCCCTGGTGTCGGCGCGGACAGTTCTCCTGTGCGTACCAGCGTGGCGGACGCGACCGTCGTGGTCATACTCCGCCTGCGGTAAGTCGGTACTAGAGCCGGCGGACGGTTCTGGGGGGTATGGCCTGCCCGGTCGACGTAGCGGCGCCTACGACGTCCCCAGCTCGGTCGTGGGCGCGGTGGTGGGCGGCGGCTGGGTGGTGGTCGGGCCGGCGGTGGGCGGGGCCGTCGACGGGGGGGTGGTCGGCGGCCGGGTGGTGGCGGGCCGGGTGGTGACGGCCTGCCGGCGGGTGGTGGTGGTCGCCGGCCCCCGCCCGCTCGAGCTGGTGGTGATGGTGGTGGTGGCGGCGGCGCGCCGGCGCTCGGAGGTGCCGAGGAACGCGCCCGTCCCGGGGGAGCCGGCCCGGATGGTGGTCGTGGAGGTGGGATGCCTGGGCCCGGTGCTCGAGGCGACCCGGGACTCGACCGAGGTGATCGTGGGGGCGGGCGACAGCCCGGTCCCGAGCTGGCCGCAGCCGGGCCCGCAGCGGCCCTGGACGGCCAGGACGAAGGCGACCGTGAAGGCCAGCAGGGCCAGCGCCGCGAAGCCGGCGACCCGGACCTGGCGCTGGGTCCGCCAGCCCTCGACCAGGGCGATCAGCAGCCGCTGGGCCCGGTCGGCCAGGTCGCGCCGGCCCGGCCCGGCCGCCGGGGCGGCCACGGCCGCCGCCGGGGCCGCGGCCGGCAGCAGCGGCCACGGGCGGCCGGCCAGGGCGGCGCGCAACGACTCGACCGAGAACGGGCGGGCGACCAGCGTGCAGGCGTCGTCCAGGCCCGACCCGTCGGGGTCCTCGCCCTCGCCGGCCAGGACGACCAGCGGCCCGCCGTAGCCCTCCCGCCGGACGTGCCCGACGGCGACGGCCCGGTCCTCGCCCGGCAGGTCGAGCACGACCATGCCGGCGCCCTCAAGGGCCCGGCCGTCGGCCAGGTCGCGCAGCGACTCCAGGCGGCTGAGCCGGTCGCCCGGGCCCAGCAGGTGGCCGAGCACGGCGGCCAGGCCGGCGCTCTCGGCCACCAGCACGACCCGCCGGCCGAGCCCACCCGGCCGGCTCCCTGTGTCCGCCTGCGTCACGCTCACTCGAACGGCTTCCTCCCGGACATGCCGAATGGCGGCACGAAAGCCGCCACCCCCATCAGTCTTCCAGGCGTTTCGGGCATCCAGGCGATACGGCCGCAGAAACCGTAAGTTGCCTACGGTGTCGGGACTGCTCCGGGGTCGCCGGTCGGGGGACCCTCCAGCCATGCCAGCACCTCGGCGGTGTGCTCGCCCAGGACGGGCGGGGCCAGCCGGTAGGAGGCGGGGGCCGAGGACAGGCGGATCGGGTTGGCCACCTGGGGGACGCCGCCGGCGGCGGCCACCGGCTCGAGGCCGAGCCGGGTGGCCAGGGCGAAGGCCTCGCCGAGGTCGTTGACCAGGCCGCAGGGCACCCCGGCCTCGGACAGGGCGGCCACCCAGTCGGCCGCCCCGCGGGCGGCCAGGGCCCGCTCCAGCAGCTCGGCCAGGGCGTCGCGGTTGGCCACCCGGTCGGCGTTGGTGGCGAACCGGGGGTCGGTGGCCGCCTCGGGCAGGCCGAGCACCCGGCACAGGCGGGCGAACTGGGCGTCGTTGCCGACGGCCACCACCAGCGGCCGGTCGGCGGTGGCCAGGGTCTCGTACGGGGTGATGCTGGGGTGCCGGTTGCCCATGGCCTGCGGCGGCCGTCCCGTGCACAGGTAGGAGGACGCCTGGTTGACCAGGCCGGCCAGGGCCGAGCCGAGCAGGCTGACCTCGACCCGCTGGCCGCGGCCGGTCCGGTCCCGCTCCCGCAGGGCGGCCAGGACGCCGCCGAAGGCGTACAGGCCGGTGAGCACGTCGACCAGGGCAACCCCGACCTTGGTCGGCTCGCCGCCGGCCGGGCCGGTGATGCTCATCAGCCCGCTCATGGCCTGGACCAGGAAGTCGTAGCCGGGCAGGTCGGCGCCGGCGCCGCGGCCGAAGCCGGAGATGGAGCACCAGACCAGGCCCGGGTTGTCCCGGCCGACCTCCTCGAACGGCAGGCCGAGGCGCTCGGCCGCCCCGGCCTTGAAGTTCTCGACCAGCACGTCGGCCCGGGTGGCCAGGGCGCGGGCGGCCCGCCGGCCGGCGTCGGTCTTGAGGTCGAGGGCGACGCTGCGCTTGTTGCGGTTGACGGCCAGGTAGTAGGTGCTGTGCTCGCCGTACCAGGGCGGCCCCCAGCCGCGGGTCTCGTCGCCGCCGACCGGGTGCTCGACCTTGACCACGTCGGCCCCGAGGTCGCCCAGCAGCATGGTCGCGAACGGCCCGGCCAGGACCCTGGAGAAGTCGGCCACCAGCAGCCCCTCCAGGGGCCCCCGGGCACCTTGATCCACCGGGGCACCCCCTCGGGGTTCCCCGGACCCCTCCGTCGTCACAGGCGGAAGCCCGGGTCCGGGGTCGGCTCGGCCACGTCCATCTGGGCCTTCTGCAGCCGGCCGGCGTAGTCCCAGTTCAGCGCCTGCCAGCGGGTGAACTGGTCCAGCACCCACACGCCGGACTGGCGGCTGCCGTTGCCCGAGCGGCCGTTGCCGCCGAACGGCAGGTGCGCCTCGGCCCCCGAGGTCGAGTTGTTGACACTGACCATCCCCGCCCCCACGCCGGCGCGGAAGCGGAAGGCGCTCTGGGGGTCGCGGGTGTAGATCGCCGCCGACAGGCCGAAGCCGTGGCCGTTGGCCAGGGCCAGCGCCTCCTCCAGGGAGTCGCAGGCGGCCACCCCGACGATCGGGCCGAAGGTCTCGCGCCGGTACAGCTCGTCGTCGGCGGTGATCCCCGAGACGATCGTGGGGTGGCAGTAGAGGCCGTCGTCGGGGTCGCCGACGAAGCCCTTGCGCGGGTTGGCGGCGGTGATCCGCCCGGTCCCGGTCGACCCCTGCACCCGGTGGTGGGGCTGGACCAGCTCCAGCCAGCCCAGGAACCGGTCGAAGAAGCGCCGGTCGATCATGGGCCCGTAGAGCACGTCCCGGAACGGGTCGCCGATGACGGCCTGCTCGGTGGCGGCGGTGAACCGGGCCAGGAACTCGTCGTGGACGGCCCGGTGGGCGATCACCGTGCCCAGGGAGGTGCAGCGCTGGCCGGCGGTGCCGAAGCCGCTGAACAGGGCCCCCTCCACGGCCAGGTCGAGGTCGGCGTCGGGCATGACCACCAGCGGGTTCTTGCCGCCCAGCTCCAGGCAGGGGACCTGGAGGTGGCGGCCGCACAGCTCGCCGATGCGCCGGCCGACCTCGGTCGAGCCGGTGAAGCCGACCTTGTCGACCAGGCCGGCCTCCAGGGCGGCGGTCAGGCCCTCGAAGGCGGCCGGCCCCTCGGCCTGGACCAGGTTGAGCACGCCCCCGGGCAGGCCGGCGTGCCAGCACAGCTGGGCCAGGGCCTCGGCGGTGGCGGGGGCGCACTCGGCCGGCTTCCAGACGACCGCGTTGCCGCACAGCAGGGCCGGGACCAGGTACCAGGACGGCACCGCCACCGGGAAGTTGCCGGCGGTGATGACCGCCGCCACTCCGACCGGCTGGCGGAAGGTGAACAGCTGCTTGTCCGGCATCTCGCTCGGCACCGTCTGGCCGTAGAGCCGCCGGCCCTCGCCGGCGAAGAAGTCGCAGGTGTCGATGATCTCCTGGACCTCGCCGCGGGCCTCGGCCAGCGGCTTGCCGATCTCGCGGGTGACCAGCCGGGCCAGGGCCTCCTTGTTCTCCTCCACCAGCCGGCCCAGGTACTTGACCACCCGGCCCCGCACCGGCGCCGGCGTGGCCGCCCAGCCCGGCTGGGCCTCGCGGGCCGCCCGGCAGGCGTCCACGAAGGTCCCGGGCTCGGCCAGCAGCACCTCGGCCACCACCTGCCCGGTGTGGGCCGGGTCGACCGACCGCCACCGGCGCCCGCCGTCGGCCCGTCCGGCACCGACGCGGGAGGCGAGCAGCGACGCCTGCTGAGTCATGGTCCAACCGTACTACCAGAAAGCGCGGTGCGGCGCGCAGCCCGAACGGACCACGCGCCGCACCGTTCCCCACGATGTCGCGGTGTGTTGCTAGCTGGTGATGCTCAGCGCAGGCCGAGCTTGGACGAGCAGGCCGGCCAGGCGCCCCAGCCCTGGGAGGCGCGGACGCGCTCGGCGACGCGGATCTGCTCCGCGCGGCTGGCGTTGTGGGCCGAGCCGGTGCCGCCGTTGGCACGCCAGGTGCCGGGGGCGAACTGGAGGCCGCCCGAGTAGCCGTTGCCGGTGTTGATGCCCCAGTTGCCGCCGGACTCACACTGGGCCAGTCGGTCCCAGACGCCGCCGCCGACCGAGGAGGTCGAGGCCGACCGGGTCACGGTCGAGCGCCGGGAGCTGGACGCGGGAGCGGCGGCCCGCTCCTGGGAGACGGCGCGGGTCAGGGCCAGCGCCGGCAGCGGGCGGTGCTTGACCTTCTCGCCCTTGGCCGGGATCAGCAGCTTCTGCCCGGGATAGATGAGGTTGGGGTGTCCGATCTTCTTGTTCAGGTCCCAGAGGGGCCGCCAGCTGGTCAGCTTGGCCCGCTTGGCGAGCTTGCTGAGGCTGTCGCCCCGCTTGACCACGACCGTCTTGCGCTGCTGGTCGTTCTTGGCGGCGACGATCTTGGCCGGGCCGCGCTGGACGGCGTTGACGGGCTCGGCCATCGCCGGCAGCGCGAACGCCGAGACGAGGACCGCCGCTCCGAGGCCGGTGACGGCGCTCAGGCGGGCCGCCCGGGATAAGTGAGGTGCATGGTTGCGTGCCAAGGAAAGAAACCTCCTCCTGCACATGGGGGTGGCCCGACGGGACGGGCCGGGAAGAACCCGTGCGTCACCACGCGACGCACGGTCGCGCTCCCGTTCGCGGGGCGCTGGCCTGGAGGGGCGTCGTGGGGGCGCGCTCGCCTCCGGCCGGTACGAGCCGTGGAGGGTAGAGGAGGCCCGCAGAACTCGTCAAGGCGGCCGACCCGACCCAACGGGCGGTTTGCCCCGGGACGCCCCGGTACGCCGGGTCCGGAACCTGGTCGTGAACAGGCCGATCAGGTCCCGCGTGGGCTCGACGGATGTTGAAGAATGTCCGCTTCGAACATGCTCCAGCAGCCCCGGGTCGCACCCGGCACCCTGGTTGTGGCCGCCGCCTGGCAGTGGACCGGCGTGGGCGTGGCCATGCTCGCCGCCACCGCCGTGTTCGTGGCCCTGGCGGCCTACGTGTGGTGGCGCCGGGGCGGCTCGGCCGGCGCCGCCCTGGCCGTGGTGCTGGTGGCGATCCTGCTCTGGGCCGGGGCGTACGCGGCCGAGTTGGGCGCCACCGACCTGGAGGCCATCCGGCGCTGGGGCGACCTCAAGTACGTCGGCATCGTGCTGCTGCCGCCGGCCTGGTTCGCGTTCGCGGCCCTGTTCGCCGGCCGCGGGTCGTGGGTCAACCGCCGCAACCTGGCCTGGCTGGCCATCCACCCCGTGGTGATGCTGGTCCTGCTGGCCAACGCGGCCACCCACGACCTGGTCCGGTACTACCCGCCGGAGGCGGCCGGCGACGCCGACGCCGTGGCCCAGGTCGGCCCGCTGTTCTGGCCGCATCTGGCCTACACCGGGGTGGTCCTGTGGGGCAGCCTGGCCCTGATGGTGGTGGCGCTGGTCCGCGCCTCCCGGGTGTACCGGGGGGTCAGCGCCGTCCTGATCGTCAGCCTGGTCCTGCCCTATGGCGCCAACCTGCTCTACAACCTGGACGTCGGGCCCTTCGGCCGGGTCGACCTGACCCCGTTCCTGTTCGTGGTGTCCTGCCTGGTGCTGGTCTGGGGCCTGTTCCGGTTCCGGCTGCTGGGCATCCGCCCGGTCGCCCGCGGGCTGGTGTTCGAGACCATCTCCGAGGCGGTGGTGGTGCTGGACCCGCTGCGCCGGGTGGTCGACGCCAACCCGCCGGCCGAGCGGCTCCTCGGCCTCCCGGTGGCCGACGCCGTCGGCCGCCCCCTGGCCGAGCTGCTGCCGGAGGCGGCCGACGCGGTCCACAACCCGGGCGGGGGCGGCAACGGGCTGCCCGAGGAGCTGGTGGTGACCAGGGAGGGGGCGACGCGCCGCTACGAGCCCACGGTGGTGGCCATGCCCGCCCGGGAGGGGCCGCCGATCGGCTGGCTGGTGGTGCTGCGCGACGTCACCGAGCACCACCGGGCCCTGCGCAACCTTCGCCGGCTCGACGAGCAGCGCCGCTCGCTGCTGGAGCGGGTGGTGACCAGCCAGGAGCAGGAGCGGCGCCAGGTCGCCGGCGACATCCACGACGACGCCATCCAGGCCATGGTCGCGGTCAGCCTCCAGCTCCAGGCCCTCGGGGGGCGCCTGCACGACCCCCGGTCGACCGAGCTGCTGTCACGGCTGGCGGCCACGGCCACCGAGAGCGTCGGGCGGCTCCGCCAGCTGGTGTTCGAGCTGCGCCCGCCCCTGCTGGACGAGGTCGGGCTGGCCGCGGCCATCGGCCAGTACGCCGCCCGGGCCGGCGAGCTGGCCGGCTTCGTCGCCCAGGTCACCGACGAGTCGGCCGGGGAGCTGCCCGACGAGCTGCGGGTGGTGGCCTACCGGATCGTCCAGGAGGCGCTGGCCAACGTCCGCGCCCACGCCAAGGCCAGCCGGGTCGCGGTCCGCCTGGAGGAGGTCGACGGCGGCCTCCTGGTCCGGGTCAGCGACGACGGCGTCGGCTTCCTCCCCGGCCTGGTCGAGCGCCGCCCCGCCGGCCACCTCGGCCTCATCAGCATGCGCGAGCAGGCCACCATGGCCGGCGGCTGGTCCCGCATCGCCAGCGCCCCCGGCATGGGCACCACCGTCGAGGTCTGGATCCCCCGCCCCGAGGGCTGAGGCGGGGGGCTGTGGACGGCGGCTTGCACCCCCGCTCCCTGCCGGGCACCCTCCCATAAGGGGCCCCAACGCCGGACGGCGTGGGTGCTCCCTGCCCTCCGGGGACGGCGTGGGTGCTCCCTCCCCTCCGCCGTCAGCCCCTCCGGGTCAGCGGGCCGTCCAGCCGCCGTCGAGGACCAGGGAGGTGCCGTTGACGAAGGCGGCGGCGTCCGAGCACAGCCAGAGGACGGCGTCGGCGACCTCGTCGGGCTCGAGCAGGCGCTTGATGGCCGGCTCGGTGAGCATGACCTTCTCGACCACCTCGGCCTCGGAGATGCCGTGGATGCGGGCCTGGTCGGCGATCTGGTTCTCGACCAGCGGGGTGCGCACGTAGGCGGGGCAGACGCAGTTGGAGGTGACCCCGCGGGGCCCGCCCTCCAGGGCGATCACCTTGGACAGGCCCTCCAGGCCGTGCTTGGCCGCGACATAGGCGCTCTTGTAGGGCGAGGCCCGCAGGCCGTGGACCGAGGAGATGTTGACCACCCGGCCCCAGCCGCGCTCGTACATGCCGGGCAGCACCGCCCGGGCCAGGCGGAACGGCGCCTCCACCATCAGGGCCAGCATGGCCGCGAACCGCTCGGGCGGGAACTCCTCGACCGGGGCCACGTGCTGGAACCCGGCGTTGTTGACCAGCACGTCGGCGGCCAGCTGGAGGCCGTCCAGGCCGGCCGGGTCGGTCAGGTCGGCGGCCACCGGGGTGCCGCCGAGCTCGCCCGCGACCCGCTCGGCGCCCTCGCCGTCCAGGTCGACCACGGTCACCTTGGCCCCGGCGGCGGCCAGCCGGCGGGCGCAGGCCTCGCCGATCCCGCTGGCCGCCCCGGTGACCAGGGCCGTCCTGCCGTCAAGCTCCACGTCCATCGTGCCCTCCGTCGCCATGCTGTCCGGCTCCACGCGTTTACCCAGTTTTGCCGCTGGAGATCAATTCGTGCAGCGCAAACAAGGAGGCTGCGCGATGACGTCGAACGGCCAGACATCCCAGCGGAGCTCGATCCGGCAGGTCGTGGCGGCCAGCTTCGTCGGCACCACCATCGAGTGGTACGACTTCTTCCTCTACGGCACGGCCGCCGCGCTGGTCTTCAACAAGCTGTTCTTCCCCGAGGTCGAGCCGTCGTCGGGCACGCTGCTGGCGCTGGCCACCTACGGCGTCGGCTTCGCGGCCCGGCCGCTGGGCGGGATCATCTTCGGGCATTTCGGCGACCGCATCGGGCGCAAGGCCATGCTGGTGCTGTCGCTGCTCATCATGGGCATCGCCACGGTCCTCATCGGGCTGATGCCGACCTATGCCGCGATCGGCATCTGGGCCCCGGTCATCCTGGTCGCCCTGCGCATCGCCCAGGGCATCGGCGTGGGCGGCGAGTGGGGCGGGGCCGTGCTCATGTCGGTCGAGCACGCCCCACCGGGCCGGCGCGGCTTCTTCGGCAGCTGGCCGCAGATGGGCGTGCCCGCCGGCCTGTTCCTGTCCACGGTGGTGTTCCTGATCGTCCAGGAGGTCACCTCCGACGAGGCGTTCCTGTCCTGGGGCTGGCGGGTCCCGTTCCTGCTCAGCGCGATCCTGGTCGGGGTCGGCCTGTTCGTGCGGCTGCGGCTGTACGAGTCCCCGGCCTTCCAGCGGGTCAAGGACACCGGCACCGAGGCGCCCATGCCGATCCTTGACGTGCTGCGCAAGTACCCGCGCGAGGTCCTGCTGGCCATGGGGATGCGGATCGCCGAGAACGGCACCTTCTACATCCTCACCGTCTACGTGCTGGTGTACGGCAACGAGGTGCTGAAGCTGCCCAAGAGCACCATGCTCTGGGGGGTGGTCATCGCCGCCCTGATCGGCCTGGTCACCATCCCCTGGTACGGCGCGCTCTCGGACCGGCTCGGCCGCCGGCCCCTGTACCTGGGCGGGGCGCTGTTCTCGCTGGTGTTCGCCTTCCCGTTCTTCCTGCTGCTGAACACCAAGACGGCCCTGCTGATCTGGCTGGCCATCGTGCTCGGGGTCAACGTCGGCCACGACCTGATGTACGGCCCCCAGGCGGCGTATTTCGCCGAGCTGTTCGGGACCAGGGTGCGCTACAGCGGCGCCTCCCTCGGCTACCAGCTCGCCTCGGTGTTCGCCGGCGGCTTCGCCCCGCTGGTCGCGGCCGCCCTGCTGAAGTGGGCCGGTTGGCCGGCCGTGGCCGCCTACATGGCCGTCATGGCCGCCATCACCGTGGTCGCGACCTGGCTGGCCACCGAGACCTACCAGCACGACATCGAGGCCGAGGACCACCGCGAGCGGGATCTGGTCGGCGGCCGGGAGGTCGGCCCCGAAGCTCGTGCTTGAGCACCTTGCCGAGGGCAGGTGCCTGCCACGACCACCTCGATGAGGTCTTCTCCCAGCCCCCGATCCGGCCGTATCGTACCTGGTGGGCCCTTCCCTCCTCGCCGCCGTCCCGCTTCCCCGATGGGTGTGATCGCCGTTGCCTGACAAGCTCTTCCCCGTCGTGCCCGACACCGGAACCCCCAAGGCGGCCCGCCTGGCCACCGAGGTGACCGGGAACCCCGGCCGCTGGGTGCGCCTGGACTGCCAACACCTGCGCCACGTCCAGCAACCGGTCGACCCGGGCCAGCCGCTGGAGTGCCCGACCTGCCCGCCCACCGTGGCCGGCGGGCTCCCGGTCCGCCAGGTCCTCGGCCGCAGCCCGGAGCGCCGCCGCCGCGCCTGGCTGGACGCCGGGCCCCAGGCGCCGGGCAAGGCCGGCGCGTTCGCCGCCGAGGCGGTGACCCAGGCCGGCCCGGTCGGCCTGGTCGACGACGCCGGCCGCATGGCCAGCGAGCTGGTGGCCAGCACCCTGCGCCACACCGACGCCCCGGTCGAGCTGACCGTGGACGCCGGCGAGGACGTCGTCCGGATCGAGGTCCGCGACGACGACGCGACCGCCCCCGGCACCGGCAAGGTCGTCTCCTTCGAGCTGCGGCACGGCTGACTTGGAGCCGCCTTCGGCGGCGGCTGGTCCATTCCGACCGGCAGAATCGCCGGTCGGTCAGTCCGACCCGGCCGAGCCGGCCGCCAGCCGGCTGGCCAGCACGTCGACCAGCGGGCGCAGCTGCAGCCACCACTGCCGCAGCGGGCGCCGGTGCTCCCAGTCGGCCAGCTCCTCGGCGTCCGGCAGGGGCAGCACCCGGACCTTGCCCTCGTGCAGCCCGATCAGCGCCCCGCCGGCGCTGGCGCTGTCGATCTGGTAGCTGAGCCAGTCGATGGAGTGTGCGGCCAGGCGGGTGCCCAGGACCCGGTCGAACGGGGACGGCGCGCCGCCCTGCTGGGTCTGGCCCAGGACCACCTCGCGGGCGTCGAACAGGCCCTGGCCCTCCTGCTCGAACAGCCGGACCAGGAACTCGCTGCCGTACATCGGGCTCGCCCGCTCGTTCAGCACGGCCAGGAACAGCCGCTGCCCGGCCCGGAAGCTGGACACCATCCGCTCGACGTCGCCGGCCAGGTCCCTGAGGGTGATGCCCTCCTCGTGCAGGTAGACCCGGACCGCGCCCCCGGACAGCCCGCCCAGCAGGGCCAGGTAGCCGCAGAACCCGCCCATGGTCTGGACGACGAAGCAGCGGCGGGTCGCCGTCCCGGCCTCCCGCAGCCGGTCGATCGAGTCGACGATCAGGTTGAGGGCGCTGTCGGCGCCCACCGACAGCTCGGCGTTGGGGATGTTGTTGTCGATGGTGGCCGGCAGGCAGATGATCGGGATGTTGAAGGCGGGATACCGGTCGCGCTCACGGTGCATGGTGTAGGCCGCCTGGAACGCGTCCCAGCCGCCGACGACCAGCAGCCCGCCCACCCGCTGGTCCTCCAGGCCGCGGCCGATGGCGTCCAGGTCCTTGACGGTCGGGACGTGCCGGCTGATCCCCAGCTCGGCGCCGCCCCGGCCGCTCCAGCCCTCGACGTCGCCCCACCGCAGCTCGCGCACGTCCCCGTCCATCAGGCCGCGGAAGCTGCCCTCGACCCCGAGCATGGTGTAGCCGCGGTCCAGCCCGAGCCGCACCGCCGCCTCGGCCACGGCGTTCATGCCCGGGGCCAGCCCGCCCACGTTCAGCAGGGCGATCCGGGCGTCGCGGCGCCGGGCCTGCGGGTTGGGCAGGGCGCGGGAGAGCGAGCGGAAGACGGTGATCATCTCGGTGTAGCGGTCGCCCCGCAGCATCAGGGCGGTGTCGTGGTCCCGGGCCGCGATCCGCTCGGCCAGCTCGCGGGTCCGGGCCACGCACTCCACCAGGGGCGCCTTGGTCACCTGGTTGTCCACCATCCCGATCAGCTGGGGCACGCGTTCCGGGGTGGCCGCCAGGACCTCCTCGACGGCCGCGTGCCCGAGGATGGCGCTCATCGACCGGTCGAAGGCGCTGGGGGCGCCGCCGCGCTGCACGTGGCCCAGGATGGTCAGCCGGACGTCCTCGCCCAGGCGCTCGGAGAGCACCTGGCGGACGTGGTCGCTTGAGATCGGCCGGTTGGCCGAGTCGTGGGCGCCCTCGGCGACGACGACGATGCTGTGGCGCCGCCCGGCCGCCCGGCCGTTCCGGATGATCTCGCACAGCTCCTGCTCCCAGCCCGGGTCCGGCGGCCACTCGGGGATCAGCACGTAGGCGGCGTGCCCGGCGATCGCGCTGGTCAGGGCCAGGTAACCGCAGTGGCGGCCCATCACCTCGACCACGAAGCAGCGCTGGTGGCTGGCCGCGGTCGAGGTGATGGCGTCGACGGCCTCGATGATCCGGTGCAGGGCCGAGTCGGCCCCGATGGTCATGTCGGTGCCGAGCATGTCGTTGTCGATCGAGCCGACCAGCCCGGCGATCATCAGGGCCGGGTGCCGCTCGGCCGTCTCCCGGTCGATCGCGCCGGCGGCCGCCAGCTCCCCGAGCAGTGACGGCCACTCCTGGCGGAGGAGATCCGCCCCGGACAGGCTGCCGTCGCCGCCGATCACGACCAGGCGGTCGATGCCCCGCTGGACCAGGTGGTGGACGGCCCGGCGCCGGCCCTCGCGCTCGCGGAACGCCGCCGAGCGGGCGGTGCCGATCACCGTCCCGCCCCGGTTCAGGATGCCGCTGACGTCGTCCCAGGCCACCGGGCGGATGCGGTCGCCCCCGTCGACCAGGCCCTGGTAGCCCTCGTAGACGGCGAAGATCTCGGCGCCCCGGTTGAGGGCGGTCCGGACCACGGCCCGGACGGCCGGGTTCATGCCCGGGGCGTCGCCACCGCTGGTCAGCACGGCCAGCCTCGGGCCCGACGGCAGGCTGCCGGTCAGCCTCCTCCGCCCACCTTGCGGGTCATCACCGCGACCACGTCGCCGTACAGCGGGTGGGCCGGCTCGAGGCCGCAGATCCGCTCGGTCGCCTCCTCGGCCGTCAGGGCCCCCAGCAGCCGCTGGAGCTCCACGCTCTCGGGGTCGTCGGGGACGTCGAAGGCCAGCGCGGCCTCCACGGTGGCCAGCAGGTGCCGGGGGCGGATGCCCCGCTCGGCCAGCTCGGCGGCCGGCCCGATGAGCCGCTCGGAGCGCGACAGCTTGCGCAGCGGCTGCCGGCCGACCCGGTCCACGGTGTCGGGCAGGTACGGGTTGGCGAACCGCTGCAGGATCTTGTCCACGTAGGCCTGCTGGGCCTCGGCGGTGAAGTCGTGCCTGGCCACCAGCAGCCGCTTGGTCTCGTCCAGCACGCCGGTGACCGCGGCCCGGACCACCTCGTCGGCCAGGGCGTCGCTCAGCTTCTTGATGCCCCGGGCGAAGCCGTGGTAGGCGGTGGCGGCGTGGCCGGTGTTGACCGTGAACAGCTTGCGCTCGATGTAGGGAGCCAGGTCGTCGACCCAGGTGACGTCGGGGATCGACGGCTCCTGGCCGCCGAAGGGAGGCCGTTCGATGGCCCACTCGAAGTAGGTCTCGACGGTGACGTCCAGGCCCTCGGTCGACTGGGCGGGCACGATGCGGTCGACGGCGGTGTTGGCGAAGGTGGCCTTGGCCGCCAGCGCCGGCCACTCGCCCTCGGGCACGTTCGAGCGGATGTGGTCGGCCAGCACGTCGGTGGCGTTGATGGCGTTCTCGCAGGCCATGACGGCCAGGGGCGCCGCCCCGTCGGACCGCTCCCGGAGCCCGGCGGCGATCTGTGGCGCGACGAACCTCAGGACCGTCGGGCCGACCGCGGTGGTGACGAGGTCGGCCGAGGCGATCTCGGCCACGGCCGCCGGTTCGTCGTCGCGGCTGTTGATCGCCCGGTAGTTGTCGACACGCTCCTCGCGCGAGTCGACGCCGACCTCCTTGACCAGGTAGCTGGGCGTGCGGTTGAGGGCGTCGATGAGCTCGCCGACCACGTCGACGAACACCACCTGGTAGCCGGCCCGGTGCAGGATCAGGCCGACGAACCCGCGGCCGATGTTCCCGGCGCCGAAGTGGACGGCGACGCCGCTCATTCGTTGACGGCGTTCAGGAGGTCGTAGATCTCCTGGGCCGACCGGGCGGCGACCAGCTTGTCGACCTCGTCGGTGTCGGAGAACACGATCGCGATCCGGCTCAGGATGTCCATGTGGCCGCCCTGGTAGCCGGCGATCCCCAGGGCGAACAGGACCTCGTTGCCGTCCCAGTCGATCGGATCGGGATAGCGGATCACCGACAGCGCCGACCGCTTGATCGACTCCTTGGACTCGTTGGTGCCGTGGGGGATGGCCAGGTAGTTGCCCATGTAGGTGGAGACCGACCGCTCGCGGTCGAACATCGAGTCGATGTAGGCGGGCGTGACCGCGCCGGCGTCGACCAGGATCTGGCCGGATTCGCGGATGGCGTCGTCCTTGGTCGTGGCCGTCCCCGGCATCCTGATCTGGGACAGGGTCAGAACCTCACTCATGGACGATGAGCTCCTTTGTCGGTCGTGGACCACCCAGGCGCCGGCCCCCGGGGGGGCCGGCGTGCCTTGCCCTGCCGCTGGGTTAGCTCGGCGCGCTGGTGCCCTCGGGGGTGTTGGTGTGCTTGACCTCTTCCACGATCTCGTCGTACTTGGGGCTGGCCATGAAGTTGCTGACCGAGACGTGCTGGGCGCTGGGCGTCCGGTCCCGGGCCCGCAGGGTCAGGTCCTGGTGGGTCACCACCAGGTCATAGCTGTCATCCAGGTTGGCGATGGCCACATTGACCACGTTCACGTCCTGGAAGCCGGCCTTCTTCAGCTTGTTGCGGAGCACCGAGGCCCCCATGGCGCTGGAGCCCATGCCGGCGTCACAGGCGAACACGATCTTGCGGATGGGCTCGACCCGCGCGGTCCGGGCCTGGGCCTCCTCGGCCTCCAGCTGGGTCAGCACACCGGAGATCGAGCTCTCCTTGCCCTTGAGGCCCTCCATCTGGGCGGTCGCGGCGGCCAGGTCGCCCTCCTCCTCACGGCGGCGGCTGGCCCGCAGGATCACCGAGCCGATCAGGAACGAGGTGGCCGCCGCCAGCAGCACCGACAAGGTGACGCCGACGAAGCTGTTGCCGGGTGTCTGGGCGTACACGGCGATGATCGACCCGGGCGCCGCCGGCGCTCGCAGACCGGCGCCGAAGATCACCAGGGTGAAGATCCCCACCATGCCCCCGGCGAGGGTCGCCAGGATGGTCAGGGGCTTCAACAGCACATAGGGGAAGTAGATCTCGTGGATGCCGCCGAAGAACTGGATGATCAGGGCGGCCGGGGCCGTGTTCTTGGCGACGCCGGTGCCGAAGATGGCGTAGGCGATCAGCAGCCCGGCACCCGGTCCCGGGTTGGCCTCGAGCAGGAACAGGATCGACTTGCCCTCCTCGGCGGCCTGCTGGATGCCGAGCGGGGTCAGGACGCCGT
>Ga0081538_10002937_pt1 | contig 16272 bp, 16 predicted proteins | sample TabmetS5T2R1_FD_71022 | JGI IMG/M metagenome (GOLD analysis project Ga0081538, IMG submission 71022) | Tabebuia heterophylla rhizosphere microbial communities from the University of Puerto Rico - S5T2R1 | ecosystem: Host-associated > Plants > Roots > Rhizosphere ... | reverse complement strand
GCACGTTGGATGCGTTTCCTGCTCGCCTTTACGATCGGCCTGCTCGCCTTCCTCGGGATCGACGCCCTGCTCGAGGGGACAGAGCTCGCGGGCACGGGGCCGGAGTCGCTGGGCGGCGCCGCGCTGGTCTGGCTTGGGGCGGCCGGCGCCTACCTGGCGCTGACCGCCGTCGACGGCTGGCTGGCGGGCCGGCGCCGGCGGCTGGACGAGGCCGACGGGCCGACGGACGGCCACAGCGGCGACCTCGGCGAGGGCAGCGGCAGCGGCTCTGACCCGAGCCGCGCCCGCGGCCTCGGGTACCGCGCGGCCTTCCTGGTCGCGCTCGGGATCGGCCTCCACAACCTAGGAGAGGGGCTCGCGATCGGCTCGGCCTACGCGATCGGGTCGCTCGCGCTCGGCGCCGCGCTCGTTGTGGGCTTCGCCCTTCACAACACCACCGAGGGCCTCGCGATCGTCGCGCCGGTGGCGCGCCGCGGGTCCGCGAGCGTGCGGCGGCTCGCGCTGCTCGGGCTGCTCGCGGGCGCCCCCGCGGTGCTGGGCGCCTGGATCGGCGCCTCGGCCTTCAACCCCAGCCTCGCGGCGCTCATGTTCGGCATCGGCGCGGGCGCGATCGCCCAGGTGATCGTCCAGATCGCCCCCGCCGTGAAGGACGAGGCCGGTCGCCTGCTCCACCCGCTGGCGGCGGGAGGCCTGCTCACCGGCCTCCTCGTGATGTATGCGACCGGGCTGCTGGTGTCAGTCTGATGGCCACGCGCACCGAGACCCACGACATCTCGAACGCCGTCCAGGACTACGCCAAGGCGATCTGGACGCTCGCGCAGCGCAGCAGCGAGGCGGTGTCGACGTCGGCCATCGCCGATCGCCTGGAGGTCTCACCGGCGTCCGCGTCGGCGATGGTGAAGCGGCTGGAGGCGCTCGGGTTCGCCACGCGCGAGCCCTACCACGGCGTGCGCCTGACGCCGTCCGGCGAGCGCGTCGCGCTCGAGGTCGTGCGCCACCACCGCCTGCTCGAGCTGTACCTGGCCGAGGCGCTCGGAATGTCGTGGGACCGCGTGCACCAGGAGGCCGAGGTGCTGGAGCACGCGATCTCGCCCGAGCTCTCCGAGCTGATCGCCACCAAGCTCGGGGACCCCACACACGACCCTCACGGCGACCCGATACCCACCCGGGACGGCCATATCGACGAGGAGCCCACGCGCGCGCTCGCCGACCTCGAGCCGGGCGCACGGGGTGTGTTCGTCCGCGTCTCCGACTCCGATCCCGACATGCTGCGCTACCTGGACGATCGCGGCATCGCGCCGGGTGACCGCTTCGAGGTGCTCGAGCGCGAGCCGTTCGAGGGACCGCTCACGGTGCGCTTCGGCGACAGCTCGCACGTGCTCGGCGGCGCGCTGACGCGCGCGATGAGGACAGTTCCGACCTGAGCGACGGGCAGGCCGATCGCGCGGGTTACAGTTCGCCGATGGCGCTCGCCGACACCTTCCAGGCCGCGGTGGACAGTCTGCCCCCCGACTGGACCCACCTCGAGCTCGACCTGCGGATCTTCGACGAGGACCGCTACGTGGAGGCGGCCTCGCTGCTCACGCAGATCAACGCCATGCCGTACTCCCAGCACGACTGGCACTGGCGCCTGCGGGTCGCGCACGAGTTCGGCCACGCAGCGGCCGCGGAGACGGTGCGCGGAACTCTGGCGCTGCTGGACCGGCTTCGGATCGAGGGCGAGCTGGCGGTGCGCGAGGCGCGCTCCGGCCGCGTGGAGGTAACGCAGATGTGGGGCCGGCCCGAGTCGGTGCGCCAGGAGTTCAGGCGCCGGCGCGCGCAGTAGAGCCGGTGGCGCGGATCGCGCTTCTCTGTCCGGACCTGCTGTTCGGGTCAAAGGTGCAGGGCGCTCTGCGGGCGGCGGGTCACGACGTGGTCGCCCCCGACGCGCCGGCCGACGTCCTCGTGGTGGACCTGACCGCCGACGTCGAGGAGCGCCTCGGCGCCGTGCGCGCGGCGAACGTCCCGGTGCTGGGCTTCTACTCCCACGTCGAGCAGGACGTGCGCCGCAGCGCCGAGGAGGCCGGGATCGACCGGGTGGTGCCGCGCTCGCGCATGGCGCGCGACGCGGCCGAGCTGGTCGAGCGGCTGCTCCAGCGGAGCGGCCAGGGCTGAAGCTCCAGCGTTCAGCGGACTCGCCGGCGGGGGTCCGGCAGCACGAGCTCGACGTTGCCGGCCGGATGGGTGCGCGCGGCGGACACTGCCGTGCTCGCCGCGGCGGCCGCCGGGGCGCCCCGCACGTTCGCCCCGAGCAGCCGCGAGATCGACCCGAGCTGGGCGTTGCTCATCGTGGCCGCCGGCGTACCGGAGGCGGGGACGCCCGTCGGTGCGGCTGTGTCGAGCACGGTGCCGAAGATCGACAGCGTGTCGTCGCCGTTGTCCATCAGCTCGAGCAGCCGCGTCTGCTGTGGGTAGGAGATGTGCGAGGCGGTCGTGACCTGCCAGAAGCCGCTCCCGCTGCGGCGGAAGTGGGGGAGCACGCGGTTGTAGTGCACGTGCCCGGTCACGAACAGGATCATGTTGGGGAACCGCAAGAGGAGCGAGCGCAGGCTCGCTCGCCCGCGCTGACCCAGGTGGATCGGGGTCGAGCGTCGTGGGTCCTGATCACACCCCAGCCGCGCGGGGCCGCACGCGCCGGCGTGCTCGTCCGGCCGCGGGTTGCCCATCGTCTCGAGCGAGTGGTGGCCGTAGACGACGACCAGCTCGTCGCGGCGGCGCGCTCCTGCCAGCTGGCGGCGGAGCCAGAGGTACTGGGGGTGGTCGAGGTTGCCGGTCGAGCCGCCGCCCTCGGCGATCGTGTCGAGCGCGATGAAGCGGAGGCCGGGACGGGGCGACCACCCGTAGTAGCTCGCCGACCCGCGCGAGCGCCGGCGCTCGCCGGAGGCGACCATGGCGAAGCCGTGGCCGCGGTCCGCCCGGCCATGGAGCCGCTTGAAGGCCAGAGGCGAGACGAAGCGCCGCCGCGGGTCGGGCGGCACCCACTCGAATTGCCCGCGCGCGAGCAGCCGACGCATCGAATCCCATCCGTGCGGTACACGAGGTGCGGCAGGTGGGCGCCCGAGCGGCATCACCTTGCGACAGCCCGTGGCTATCCCGGCGTTGCCGCGGGCGCCGACAAAGCCCTGTACGAACGCGTCGTGGTTGCCGCGCGTGGCGTACCAGGGCATCGCCAGGCCCTCCGCGCGGAAGGGCCGCTGGGCGCGCTCGAGCAGCCCGGGATAGCCGGGTAGGGCGCCAAACGATCCCTGCGGAGCGTCAGGGTCGTAGAACGCGCCCCGGATCCCGGCCGGCCGCCCGCGCCAGTCGTCTCCATCCTGCACGCCCGTATAGAGGCGGGCCGCGACCGAACGGTTGAGCCGCCGGACTACCCGTAGCGGCGCGCCTGCGCAGCGGTTGCCGGGTCCGACCCGGGCGCCCGAGAATGGGTCGATGCGTCCGCCCTCGAGAAGGCGGACGCCCCACCGGACCTCGTTGTGCTGGTGGTTGTCGGTGAGGTCGCCGGTGACGATTGCGAACTGCAGCCGAGCGCGCCGCCCGGCGGCGTCGGGCACGTGGCTGAGCGCGTTGGCGTTCACGTTGCGCACGGCCTGGTCGAAGGTCTGCGGGCCGAGCGCCTCGTGTGGGCGCCAGAGTCCGAGAAACGGGGTCGTCGGGCGCAGAAACTCGAGCCGAGCGGGCGACATCTCGTCGGCCAACTGGGCGTCGGTGAGCTGCGCGAAGAAGGCGAGCGACCGGCGGCTGAGCACTCGTCCCGCGCGAACGCGGACGGGTACGGCGCTCCGCATCACATACGACGCCCCAGCCCGCGACTCTGGGACGAGCAGGCCGCGGCTCGGCGCAAGCCCGATCGTCTCTTCGAGCGTGCTGCGCCCCGCGGGCTCAGCATTTGCTTGGACCGGGCGCCCGCCGAGTATCGCCGCGGTCGCCGCCAACAGGAGAATTGCCGTGCATCGCTTCATGCCCGCCTTCTCCCGTGCGGCGGTGAACCGGCCGTGAGCGCACGATGAGGCGGCTCTTAGGTGAGTGGGTTCTCACGCTCGTTTCATCTCCGGGCTACCTCGACGCTCAGCGCCTGAGTCGCTTCATGAGCCGCAGCCCGCGGCGGACGTATCCTCGCGTCTCCCAAAACGGCGGCACGCCGCGGTGGCGGCGCACGTTGCCGGGGCCGGCGTTGTAGGCAGCCAACAGGAGCCGCGGGCGCGATGAGCTGATCATCCGCTCGAGCGCGACCACGAACCGCGCCGCGGTGGCAAAGGCGTCCTGGCGGTCGTGCACGCGGCTACGGCCATCGCCGTCTCCGTCGATGCGGTAGTTCTGCCAGACCCGGCCGCACGAGCGCACCACGCAAAGCTGGGCCGGTCCGGCGCAGCAGCCCGCGAAGTTGACGCCCGCGAACACGCCCGGCAGCCGGGCCCGGCCGTGCCGCGACTCGCTCAGCCCGATGGCCGCCAGCAGCGTTGGGTCGACGCCGAAGCGCTCCCCCGCCCGCTTGTACGTCCGCTCCATCCCTGGAGGGACCCCGGCGCGACTCGGCCAGGATCCGTCTTCTGCAGAACCCGCCGCGGGCGCGAGGCCGAGGGCGGCGACCGTGGCGGCGATGGTGAGGCGTCGCGGCACGCCCGGTGTTGTCGCCGCGACGAATAAGCCGGCGGTGAGCCGAGAGTGAGGGTCGTCTCACGTGAGCGTCCCCTCACAGTGAGCTCATGCTCCCCTCACCGGTCCAACGCAGGATGCGGCCGATGCCGAGGTGGTCCAAACGCCGACGACGGAAGCAGCCCCATATCTGCCCCGCCTGCGAGCTCCCCTTCGTTCGCCTCGATAGCGCGGCACGCGACGGGTCCGATTGGCTCGTGACCCTGCGATGCGCCAACTGCGGCTGGACCGCCGAGGAGGCCATGGACGAGGAGACGGTCGGTCGCCTGCGGCAGGAGATCGACCGGGGAACCGAGCAGCTCGTCGAGCTCCTGGCGCTCGTCACGGGCCGCCGACTGCGCCGATAGGCGCGTGGCGCCCCGCGCAGTGGCGGATCACTGGTAGCAGCGCGTTCCCGCGGGCACGCCCAAGCGCGAGCACCACGCCGACGCAGTACTTGCTCATCCTGTCGAGCGGCCGGGCGCCGAGCGCCTTCAACTCGCGCACGGCCAGGGCGGGCCCCCCGGCGGATTTGGTCTCGACGATTGCGAAGTCGGGGTCAAGGTGGCCCCAGCCGTCCGCGCCCGCCGCCCACATGTGGAGGTCGAGGTCGAGGGTGAGGCGCTCGCGTCGCCCGGGCGACACGAGGGTGGCGCGCGTATAGGCGACCTCGAGCACCGGAGTGAGCGGGCTCGGCGCCGGCCGACCATAGGCGTCCTGCACCCACCGCTCAAGCGTCGCCAGGCTGGCGGCGCCGAGGCAGCGACGGAGTCTCGGGTCGTGAGGCACTCGGCGCTTGATGGTGCAGTCACGGGCCCCGCGGAGCTTGAGCTCGAAGAAGCAGTCGCCCGTGTCGACGTAGTGGCGAATTCGCACCTTGAGGCGGCGCCTCCGCCCCTGGAGGTGGTCGCGGAAGGCGGCCAGCTCGTCCGTATCGAAGTAGGTCGTCCTGTAGTCGAAGTGCCGCAGCCCGTTCAACTCGAGGATGCGGTGCGTCGGCCGGAGGCGCTCCAGCAGCTCGGCGACCGCGTCGCGCGGGAGAAGGTACTTCGTGTCGAAGCGGCGACGCAGCGCCGCCGCGGCGTCGAGCGGCCCGAGCCCGATCGGCTCCAGCCGCTCAGCTCCCGGCAGCGACGGGGGAGGCACCGACACCCTCGTTGGGAAGCGCACCGAAACCGCGCGGTCGGTCGGCACAGCGGAGCTCGACGCGGGTGACCTCGCGCACGTAGTCGACCTCGACCACCCTCACGTCCACGAGGTCGACGTTGAGGCGCTCCTCGAGGTGGCGGCGCAGGGCGTCGTGGTCCCCGAACACCAGCTCGAGCGTGACCGCCATGCTCCTGGTGGCGCGCAACAGGCGCGGGTGGTCGAGTACGACGACCGCGCCGAGTGCCGCCGCCGCGAGCGCCAGGCTGAACCCGAAACCCGCCACGTCGACCGCGCTGACGACCGCGAGTGCGAGCGCGGTGAAGAAGTACCCGAGCTCGCGCGCCGAGAAGGTTTCGCTGCGCATGCGCATCACCGACAGCACGGCGAACAGCCCGAGTCCGGCCGACACCCCGAACTCGCCGCCGACGATCACGATCACTGCCAGGAAGACACCGATGTTGAATAGACACAGCAGCACCGCGAGGTCGCTGCGACCATGGCGGGGGTAGTAGAGGGCGAAGGCGAGCACCCCGATCGCGCCGGCGTCGATGGCGAGGCGTGCAAGGGCGTCGAGCAGCATCGTTCACATCTTTCGCCGGTCGATGAGAGCCATGTGAACGACCCATGAGAAGGCTCTTACGACGCGATTAGCCTGTCGCCGGCCGGGGGGAGAAGCGAACCATGCTCACCCCTCGCATGGCACTCCGGCTCGCATTCGTTGCGCTCGCCGCGGCGGGGGTGGCGACGGCGGCCGCCGGCGAAGCGAAGGCCGCGACGCTGCGCTCGAAGCTTCCGTTGATCGTGGTCGACACCTCGAGGGCGGTGCCGACCGAACCGAAGGTCGCGGCCCGGGTGCGGGTGATCGACCGGCCGGGACGGCGGGCGAACAGGCCCTCGGATCGCGGCAACGTCTACGCGGGCCGGGCGGGCATCGAGACGCGCGGTCACTCCTCGCAGATGTTCCCCAAGAAGCAGTACGCGCTCGAGCTGCGCGACCGCGAGGGCGACGGGCGCGACGTGGGACTGCTCGGACTGCCGGCCGACGACGACTGGGTGCTGTCCGCGTCGTACTCGGACAAGACGCTGATGCGCAACGCGCTCGCCTACCGTACGGCGCGCACCGTCTTCGGACGCTACGCGCCCCACACGCGCTACGTGGAGGTCATGCTCAACGGCGACTACCTGGGGCTGTACGTCCTGACCCAGCAGATCGAGCTGGGCGAGGGCCGCGTCGAGGCAGACGAGGGCTGGCTGCTCGAGCTGGTCTTCGGCTACCAGGCGGACGGCGAGCGGCACTTCAGCAGCCCCCGCACCCGCCGGCCGCTGCTCTACACCGATCCCGACGACCCCGGCCGGCGGCGGGCCCGCCAGATCCGCGCCGACGTGGTTCGCTTCGAGCGCGCCCTCTACGGCGGGCGCTTCCGGCATCCTGAGCGGGGCTGGCGCGGCCGGCTCGAGTCCTCGGCGGCGATCGACTTCGTGCTGCTCCAGGAGCTCTTCGGCAATCAGGATGCCTTCCACGCAAGCACCTACCTCCACCGCGCTCCCAGCGGTCGGATCGTGCTGGGCCCAATCTGGGACTTCGACATCGCGATGGGCAACACCACGCTCGACCGCTTCCGCACGCCGCCCGGCTGGCAGCTCGGCGCTCGACCCTACGTTGGCCGGCTCTACCAGGATCGTGGCTTCGTCCGGGGCATGGCGGCTCGCTGGCGTGAGCTGCGGACCGCCGGGCTGCGCCGACGGGTGCTGGGCGCGATCGCGAATGACGCCCGCCGGCTCGCGGGCCCACAGGCGCGCAACTTCCGGCGCTGGCGCATCCTCGGAAGCTACGTCTGGCCCAACCCGGTGGACCCGCGAACGGGCCGCTACCGCGCCACCTGGAGGGCGGAGGTCGCCTACCTGAGGCGCTGGCTCGCCGCCCGCATCGCCTGGATCGACCGCGCGCTGCCGGCCCGCGCCCAGCGCCGGGGCTGACGAGCCTCGCCCTTATCGCGAGCGCGCCCTCACGCCCTGCTTCATGACTGGACTCTCATCGACTGCTCACGGCGCTCTCATGCCGCGGCGAGACGTTGCCGCCGTAAACGACGGAAGGAGACGGGATGGCCAAGGGACGCGGAGCCGCGGTGGTTTGTGCGACCGCCGTGGTGGCCGCCATCGCCCCGGCGAGCGCAAGCGCGGAGGAGACGACCTGCCGCGGCTCGCTGGGCGCGGTGACGGTCGATAACCTGCGCGTGCCGCAGGACGCTCGCTGCATCCTCACGGGCACGCGGGTGCAGGGGACGATCAAGGTCGAGCGGGCGGCCACGCTCGGTGCCCGCGGCGTGCGGGTGATCGGCAACGTGCAGGCCGAGAACGCCCGGCGCGTGAGCGTGATCCAGGGCTCGCGGCTCGGCGGTAGCGTGCAGATCAAGCAGGGCGGCGCCGCGAGCGTGCTCGACAGCCGGGTAAACGCCGACATCCAGTACGACGCCAACGGTGCGGCGCTCGAGGCGTCGCGCAACTCGGTCGGCGGCAGCGTGCAGGTGTTCCAGAACACCGGCGGGGTGCACATCGCCCGAAACACGATCGACGGCAACCTCCAGTGCAAGGAGAACCAGCCGCCGCCGACCGGCGGCGGCAACGTCGTTCAGGGCAACAAGGAGGACCAGTGCGCCCGCCTGTGAGCGGGACCGCGCGGGCATAGGGCGAAATGCCGGCGCCCGGGCCGGCCGGCGGCGCTCGCGCCCCGGCCGGCCCGTCTCGTCTCGACCCCTTGGGGCACGCCGCCGGGGCGAGGCTCAGGTCGTGAGCCGGTAGCCCATTCCGCGCACGGTCTCGATCGAGTCCTGGCCGAGCTTCTTGCGCAGGTAGCCGATGTAGACGTCGACCACGTTTGAGCCTGGGTCGTAGTCGTAGCCCCACACGTGGGAAAGGAGCTGCTCGCGGCTGAGCACCTGGCCGGCGTGGCGGATCAGCACCTCGAGCATGGTGAACTCGCGCGCGGTGAGGTCGACGGTCCGGCCCCCAGTGCTGGCCCGCCGCGTGCGCAGGTCGAGCACTATTTCGCCCGCCCGCAGGACGGTGCGCTCGACCGTGCGCTCGTCGCGCAGGCGCGCTCGGACGCGGGCGAGCAGCTCCTCGAAGCGGAACGGCTTTGTCACGTAGTCGTCGGCGCCGCCCTCGAGCCCGGCGACCTTGTCCCCGACTTCGTCGCGGGCAGTGAGGATGATGACCGGCATGCGCTGGCCCGAGGAGCGCAGCTCGCGCAGCACCTCGGTGCCGTCCTTGCCGGGCAGGCCGAGGTCGAGCACGAGCAGGTCGAACTCCTGGTCGCGCGCCATCAGGCTGGCCTTGGCGCCGTCCGCGGCGACGGTCGTGACGAAACCGTTGGAACGCAGGCCCTTCTCCAGGAACGAGGCCAGCCGCGGCTCGTCCTCGGCGATCAGGATGCGGTTCATCTCGGGCTCACCTCCTGCGGTGGCTCGGTGGGGATGATCACGGTGAAGCGCGCGCCGGCGCCGGGGCGGCTGTCGAGCTCGACGCGCCCGCCGTGGGCCTCGGCGACCGCGCGGGTGATCGCCAGGCCGAGCCCGGCGCCCTCCCCCGCGTGCGACCCGTTGAGGCGCACGAAGCGCTCGAAGATGCGTGCCTGCTCGTGTTCGGGGATGCCGGGGCCCGTGTCGCGCACCCAGAGGCGGACGCTGCCGCCCGCGAGCGCGGACCCGAGCTCGACGGCATCTCCCTGGTGCGTGTGGGCGACGGCGTTTTGGCTCAGGTTCATCAGCGCCTGAGTGAGGCGCTGGCGGTCGGCCACGATCCGCCCGGACGCCACCGCGGCGAGACGCCAGTCTCGCTCGGCGAGCGCCGAGGCCTTGGCGAACAACTCCCGTGTCAGGTCGTCGAGATCGACCGTCTGCGGCTCGAGGAAATCCGGCCGGTTCGCCCGCGCCAGCAGCAGCAGGTCGTTCACCAGCCGGCCCATGCGGTCGAGCTCGTCGCCCACCAGCTCAAGCGTCTCGCGGCGCTCGTCCGGGTCGTCGCCCATCACGTCGAGGTGGCCGCGGATGATCGTGATCGGGGTGCGCAACTCGTGGCCGGCGTCGCTGATGAACGCCTTCTGGCTCGCGAACGCCTCCTCGAGCCGGTCGAGCATCTCGTTGAAGGTGCGCGCGAGGTCCGCTAGCTCGTCGTTCCCCTCCGCCGGGATGCGCCGGGTGAGGTCGGACTCGCCGATCGAGCGCGCAGTGTCCCGCAGCACGCGCAGCGGGGCGAGCACGCGGCCCGCCACGGCCCAGGCGAGCAGCGACGCCAGGATCAGCACGCCCATGCTGACCCCGGCGGCGATCTGCAGCGCGTCGTTGACCTCGCCGAGCTCGCCGGAGAGGTCGATCGCCACCGCGAAGACCCCTCCTCCACGGCCGCCCGTTTCGACCGGTGCGACGAGGTAGCGGAACCTGTTGCCGTCGAGCTCGGCCTCGCCCCGCTGGACGGTGGTCGACAGCGCGAGCGCGTCGATCTCGGCGATCCTGAGCGCCCGCAGACCCGGCGCGAAGCGGGTGTCGTGGAGGTCACCGTCCACGTAGGTGTAGAAGGCCTCGCGCTCGCCCGGGACATTGCGCGACAGGAACACCTCGAAGATCGCGCGGACGTCGTTCCCGAACGGCTCGCCGGTGCGGGGATCTCGTCCCAGCTCCGCCAGCCGGCGAAACTCCTCGGTCTCCTGCACCAGCGCGTCGTCGACCCGCTCACCCGCCCGCGCCAGCAGCACCTCGCGCAGCGCGACGACGCTGACGATCGTCGAGAACAGCAGCAGGACCAGGTACGAGGCCAGGATGCGGGCCCGCGCGCTCGCGAAGAGGCGCGAGCGCCGTGGCGGCCGCCCAGGCTCGCCGGCCGTCATCAGTCGTCGCCTCCGTCGTCGTCGCCCCCGCCGCCGTCGTCATCGTCGGTGGCGGGCGGTGTCGGCGCGGGGGCCGGAGCGGGCTGGGGCGCCGGCGCCGGAGCCGGCGCCGGTTGCGGAGCGGGCGCCGGAGCTGGGGCGGCAGGGGGTGGCGGTGACGACGGGGCCGGGGAGGAGGCGGGCGGTTCCTGCCCGGCGCGACTGCGCGATTCGCGCCGCCGGGCCTCCCTGCGCGCGCGGCGCTCGCGCCGCTCGGCGCGCCTGCGGCGCTCGAGCCGCTCCCGCCGCTCGGCGCGCTTGCGGCGCTCGAGCCGTTCGCGGCGCTCTTCCGATCCGTCGGGGTTTCGGAGCTCGATCGGCCCGACCGCCGGGGGATCCGCGGGTTTGAGCAGCAGGGTCATCGCTCCGACCGCTGCGGCGCCCACAGCGAAGCCGATCGCGAGCAGCGCGACGACGCGCCCGCGCAGCGCGGCGCGATTCGTGAGAGCGCTCTCATGGTCGTCGCGGTGTTTGCCGGCCACGCAGGGCTAAAGGTCGGCCCGCGCGGTGAGCCGCCCATGAGGTACACGTGAGAACCCTCTCATCTTCGCTTCACCACAGATTCATTGCCCGACGCGAGCATGGGCCGCCATGAATACGTGGGGCTTCGCCGAGGGCGACGAGATCGCGCCGGGCCGGCGCGCCGTGCGCCTGCTGGGGGGCGGCCACCGCTACGAGGCCTGGCTGGCCTGGGACGAGCGCCGGCGGGCGCTCGTGGTGGCCAAGCTGCTGCGCCCCGGCCAGGCAGCCGACCCTGCCGCGCGCCGCGTGCTGGAGGCCGAGGCGCGCATGCTCGCCCGGTTGGCCCACCCGATGCTGGTGCGCTCCTTCGCCGCCGAGCCGGCCGGTGAGCGGCCGCATCTCGTGCTCGAGCTGGTCGAGGGGCCGCGGCTCTCGACCCTCATCCGCCGCTACGGGCTGATCCTCGAGCAGATCCTGCCGCTCGCGCTCAATCTCTGCTCGGTCCTGCATTACCTGGCGGAGGAGCGCGTGGTGCACCTCGACGTCAAGCCGCGCAACATCATCATGGCGGGCTCGCCGCGCCTGATCGACCTGAGCGTCGCGCGCGAGATCGACCAGCTCCACGCGCTGCGCAGCCACGTGGGCACCGACGCCTACATGGCGCCCGAGCAGTGCGATCACGAGCGCTGGGGCGAGATCGGCCCGCCGAGCGACGTCTGGGGCCTGGGGGTGACCGTGCACGAGGCGTTCACCGGCGAGCTCCCCTACCCCCGCCCGAGTCGCGCGCTGCCGCATCCACAGCTCGTCCGCGAGCCGCGGCCCGCCGACGGAATCCCCCTCGTGCTCCAGGGCCTGCTCGTGTCGTGCCTCGAGCCGCGGCCCGCCGACCGGCCCACCGCGAACGAGCTCGGGGACGCGCTCGAGCCGTTCGTCGACGCCCTCCCGCCCCCCCGGATCGGGCGCTTCCGGCCGGGGGGAAGGCGCCTGCTCGAGCGACTCGAGGCCTCATGAGCGAGTCCTCACCGGCACCTCACCAAGGGCTCACGGCCGCCGGGGAGGCTCGCGGCGAGATCCGAGTCCACGATCAGAGGAGGTCATCATGGGAATCGGAATCGGACGACTTGCCGTCATCGTGCTCGCATGCCTGGTGGCGGCTGGTGGAATCGGAGCCGCGATCGGAGAGGCGGTCGGAGGGTCGGACTCGGCCCGCGCGCTCGACTCCATCGAGCTCCGCAAGGACGACCGTGGCGACGAGATCGTCGACGACGACGGCGGCGACGACGCCGACGGCGACGGCACCCGCGGAGCCGACGGCACCCGCGGCGGAGTCGACACTGGAGGCAACGGCCACACGGTCGGCGACGGAGACGCCACCTGGGGCGACGACGGCACCCGCGGCGGCAGCAACGGCGACGGCGACCTGACCCGCGGCGACGACGGCACCGTCGGCGGTGCCAATTCCGGCGACGGCGACCGCACGCGCGGCGACGATGGCTCGCGCGGCGGCGTGACGAGCGGCAACGACGGCACCCGGGCCGCGGACAACACCGGCGACCGCGACAGCACGCGCGGCAATGACGGCAGCCGTCAGGGCGACAACACCGCCGACGGCCCGCGGACCGCAGGGCACGACGGCACCCGCGACGGCGACCGCACGCGCGGCAACGATGGGTCGCGCGGCGGCAATAACACGGGTGACGGCGACTGGACCGCCGGCAACGACGGGACCGCCGGCGGCGACAACAGCTACGTCGCGCCGGCGCCCGCACCGAACTACGGCGGCGGCGGCTACGGCGGCGGTGGCGGCGACTGGTCCGACGACGGCGGCGGTAGCGACGGTTGATACGCCCGCCCGAGTGAGCGGGGACGGCGCCCTTCGGGGGCCGACGCGAGAGGGGCGCCCCGACGGGGCGCCCCCTTCTCACGACGTCGTATCCCTACCCGCGCGCTCCCGCGACCGGCTCGAGTGCGGCCCGCAGCTCGGCGAGCGTGGGCCTCGCGCGGGCGTCCGGCTCGAGGCAGCGGTCGACCGCGTTCGCAAGAGCGCGCGGGAGCCGCCGGCCCGAGCGCAGCGGCGGGGCTCGGTGCTCGAGCTGCGGGTACTCGACCGACACGTCCGCGAACGGCGTCCTGCCGTAGGCCGCCTCCCAAACAACCACGCCGATCCCCCACACGTCGGCCGCCTCGTCCACCCGGCCGCCGCGCGCCTGCTCCGGCGCCATATAGCACCAGGTTCCGACCCCCGGCCGCGCCCGGCCCGGGCGGCGGGCGATGCTCAAGTCGATCAGCTTCGCGCGGCCCAACTCGGCCACGACGTTCGAGGGCTTGAGGTCGAGGTGCACGTACCCCTCGCGGTGGAGGTAGCCGACCGCCGAGGCGAGCTGAAGGGCGAGGAACGCCAGCTCGCGGGCGCTCAGCCTGCGGCGGTCGACCAGGTGCGCCAGGGTCTCGCCCGTCAGCGTCTCCATCACCAACAGCGGCTCGGGACGGCGCAGCGCCTCATAGCCGCGCACGATGCCCGGATGGCACAGCCTAGTCAGCAGCCCGGCCTCGGCCAGCAGCCGCCGCCGCGCCCCCTGATCGCCGAGCCGGTCGGGCCGTAGGGCCTTGATGATGCAGCGACACTCGCGCTCGGTGCTCCAGCAGTCGTAGACATCGAGGACGCGCGAGCGGTTCAAGTGCGAGAGCACCTCGTAGCCGGGAGCGATCTCGCGTCCGGGTCGCCGCGCCGTGCGGCGACTCACGCGGCCGACTCCGACCGCTCGCCCGCTTCCTCGATCTGGCCGTCGACAAGCCGGATTACGCGGTCGGCGTGGCGCAGCAGACGTTCGTCGTGGCTGATGAGGAGCGCGCTGCGCCCGCTGAGGAGCGCTCGCAGCGGCTCCACCAGGCGCTCTGCCGCATCGGCGTCGAGCCCCGTCGTGGGCTCGTCGAGCACCACCACCGGAGCGTCACGCAGGAGCGTGCGCGCGATCTCGACCCGGCGTCGCTGCCCGCCCGACAGGATTCGCCCGCGCTGCCCGACGCGGGTGTCGTAGCCCTCGGCCAGCTCCAGGACAAACTCGTGAGCGCCCGCGGCTCGTGCGGCCGACTCGATCTGAGCCCGGCTCGCCGCGGGGCGCGCGAAGGCGATGTTGTCGCGTACGCTGCTGTCGAAGAGGAGCGTCTCCTGCAGCAGCGCGGCAACGTTCTCGCGCACCGAATCGAGCGCCAGGGCGCGCAGGTCATAGCCGTCGAGGCACACGTGACCGGCCTGGGGATCGGCGAAGCGCAGCAGCAGCCGGGCGAGCGTCGACTTGCCGCAGCCGCTCGGACCGGTGAGCGCCACCACCTCATCCGGCCTCAGCCGAAACGACAGGTTGCGCAGCACCGGCTCGGACGCGCCCGGGTATGCGAACGTCACCCTGTCGAGCTCGACCGCGCCGCGTACCCGCTCGAGCGCGAGCGCGCCCGGCCGCTCCCGAACCAGCGGACGCCGGTCGAGCAGCTCGAGCACGCGCTCGCCACCCGCCGAGGTGGCCAGCAGCGAGGCGGCCAGCTGGCTCAGGTCGCCGACCGGCCGCAGGAGCTGCGTGAGGTAGGCGAGGAAGGCGAGCAGGCCGCCGATCGTGAGGCGCCCGTCCTGCACGGCCCAGGTGCCGAACGCCACCACCGCGAGCACCCCTGCCACCTCGACCAGGGCGACCAGCCCCGAGAAGACGCCGCTCACCCGCGCCGAGGCCAGCTCGGCGTCGACCACGCCCTCGCCTTCGTCTAGCAGCCGGCGGCGCTCGTGCTCGGAGCGGCCCATCGACTGGACGAGCGCCGAGTTGGCGAGGCTCTCCTCGGCGACGGCGCTGAGCGCGCCGCTGCGGCGGCGCTTCTCCCGGGCCGCGTGGCGGGCGAGCCGCGCGAAATGACGGGCGGCAAGGTAGAAGGGCGGGGCGAGCACGAGGGCATACAGCCCCAGCTGCCAGTCGAGCAGGAACAGCGCGCCGGCGAAGAAGCCGATGCGGGCGACCGCGGAGATGGCCTCGCCCAGGCCGCCGAGGACGAAGCTTTCGATGGCCTGGATGTCGCCTCCGAGGCGTGCGATCAGGTCGCCGAGCCGACGCCGGTCGAGCGTGTCGAAGGAGAGGCGCTGGAGGTGGGCGAAGAACGTGGCGCGCAGGTCGAGCAGGAAGCGCTCCCCCGCCCAGGTCCAGGCGTAGTCCTCGCCGAACGAGAGCGCGGCGCCGGCGAGCGTGAGCCCCAGCACCACGGCGGCGATCCAGGGCAGCGCACCGAGGTCGGCCGGCACGACGACCTCGTCGACCACGACCTTGAACATCCAGATCTCCGCGGCCTGGACGGCCGGGAGCAGTGCGACCAGCACGATGCCGGCGGCGATCGCGAGTCGGTATGGGCGCGCGAAGGGCCAGAAGCGGCGCACGAGCTCGCGCGGCGGCACCGCCGGCGCCGCCGCCACGAGCCCGCTGTCCTCTCTACGGGGGAGCAGAAACGCGCTTAGGCGGCCCGGCCGTCCGGCCGGGGCGCCGCGAAAGCGCCGCCCGAGGCGCACCCAGCGCCCAGCTAGGTGTTCGTCGAGCGGCGCCGGCGCCGCCGGCGCCGACTGCGCCGCCGCCTGCGACCGCTGTTCGTGCTGTCGGCCCGGCTCGCCTTGGCCGCCGGGACGGCGGCGCTGAAGGCGGATCGATACGCCATGGAGTCCTCCTTGGGTCGGTTACCCCCAGCAAGGTGCCCGACGGCCGTGAGCCGCGAATGAACGTCGGATGAGAGACTTCCCATCAACGCGCGTGCCGAGCAGAGCGCCTCACCGCGCTCGCCCACCGCCCGACCACTCTCCGCATTCTGGGTGGTTTCAGCGGAAGCGCTCCGTGCCCGCCCCGTAGTCGAACGCCGCGTCCACATCGGGCGCCCGCTCGAGGATTCCGAAGCGGGCGTCGAAGCGGGCCCAGGCTCGCAGCGCCGCCCTGTCGAAGCGCATCGGCGGCCTCAGCGCCGGCGCCACCGCGGCAAGTTGCGCGCGCACGAGCGGCTCGTCGGCCCCCGAGGCTTCCACAAGGTCTTGGACGGTGGCGTCGCGGTCG
>Ga0081538_10002936_pt1 | contig 16276 bp, 18 predicted proteins | sample TabmetS5T2R1_FD_71022 | JGI IMG/M metagenome (GOLD analysis project Ga0081538, IMG submission 71022) | Tabebuia heterophylla rhizosphere microbial communities from the University of Puerto Rico - S5T2R1 | ecosystem: Host-associated > Plants > Roots > Rhizosphere ... | reverse complement strand
GGCCTGGGCGCGCCGGCGCTGTTGGCGGCGGTGGAGCCGCGCCCAGGCACCGTGGTCCTGTGGCTCGAGGACGTCGCCGGGCTCCAGGGCCCGCGCTGGCCGGTGGCCCGCCTGGCCGACGCCGCCGAGCGGCTGGGTCGCGCGCAGGCCGGCTGGGCGGGCCGCCTCGCTTCCCACCCGTGGCTGTCGCGGCGCTGGCTGCGCCAGTACGTGTCCAGCAAGCCGATCCGCGAGCCGGTCGCCTGGGACCATCCGCAGGCGGCGGCGGTCTGGACGCCGGAGCTGCGCGCCGGGCTGCGGCGACTGTGGCAGCGGCGGGACGAGCTGCTCGACCTGGCCGAGGCACTGCCGCAGACGACCTGCCACCTGGACGTCTGGCCGATGAACCTGATCGCCCGCGGCGGACCGGGCGAGGAGATCGTGCTGCTGGACTGGGCGTTCGCCGGCGCGGGGGCGGTCGGTGAGGACGTCGCCAACCTGATCGCCGACAGCGTCGCCGACGGCCTGATCGACCCGGGCCTGCTGCCCGCGATCGACCAGGCCGTCACCGGCGCCTACCTCGCCGGGCTGCGCACCGGCGGCTGGCGCGGCCCCGACCGGCAGGTGCGGCACGCCATCGCGGTGACCGGCGCCGCCAAGTACTGCTGGCTCGCCCCGCTGATGCTCCAGCGGCTCACCAGCGGCGGCGGCCCCGGGTTCTACGACCGGCGCGGCGGCGAGCAGGTCCTGCGCGGCCGCGTGGGCATGCTGACGCTGGTCGCCGACTGGGGCCGCACGGCACTGGCGCGGCGCCCGCCCTGACGCCGCCTACCTGCCGCTGCCCGTCGCCGTCCCGGCCCTGGCGGCGCGCAGGCGCTCCCGCAGGGTGTCGCGCGCCTTGGGCGCGACCGGCGCCGGGGTCGCGCCGAGCCTGCTGTAGGTGACCGTGTAGCTCCACGCCGAGGCGCTGGTACCCCAGGTCACGGCGATCTCGCGGACGATGCCGTCGGGGCCGACGGTCACCGCCGCCCGCAGCGGAGCGGCCGGGTCGGCCGCCTCGTCGTGGGCCACGAAGCCGAAGGGGAGCACCCGGATCGCCTGGCCCTCCTTGAAGCCCGACTCCCTGGCGACCAGCCCGGCCGCCACGGTGCCGCCGTAGACGGTGGAGCCGTCGGCGAGCTGGCGCGTGGTCAGCCCGGTCATGCCGTCGGTGATCCTGCGGAGGGTCACGCCGCCGACGTCCTCACGCACGGCGGCGAGGTACTCGCCGGGCGTCGTCCCGCTGTCGGGGTCGACGCTCTCCGGGGGGCCGAGCACGACCCAGTCGCCGCGCTCGGGGTCGATGCCGTACATGGTCCCGTCGACCACCAGGAGCTTCGATCCGGCCTCCCCGGGCCGCCTGGGGTAGTCGCCGATGACGGCCAGGTCCCTGCCGTTCCAGCGGATGGTGGTGCCGGCCCAGGCCTCGCCGTCGTGGGTGATCCGCACGACCGCGGTGCCGGAGCGCTCGGCGGAGGCCGCCGTGACGGTCGCGGCGTTCCTGACCGCGGCGGCGGCGTTGGCGACGCCGGGTCCGACGCCGGGCGACCCGACCGTCAGGAACCCGGCCACGACGGCCGCGGCCGCGAGCAGCCCGGCGGCGGTGGAGGCGCGCACCAGGCGACGCCGCGGACGGGAACCGCGGCCGCGCGACGCCGGCACGCCGGCGTCGATGCCGGCGTCCACGGCGGTGGTGACGATCTGCGCGTGCAGGGCGTCGGCGGCCGCCTGGGCCGACTCGGCGAAGCCTGCCCTGTCGCGTGGGTTGGCCCTTCGCAGGGCCTGCAAGCTGTCAGACGTGTTCATGGTCCTCCCTCGCTAACGAGGCTTGCGCATCACCGTGACGTCCGACGTGATCGCCTTCAGGGATCCCGTGGTCTTGGTGATGCGCAAGCCTCGTTAGCTGTACGCCGTCGCGGGCGAGCAGGTCCTCGAAGACGGCGCGGAATCGTCGCCGCGCGCGGTGCAGTCGCCCCCGCGCGGTGATGGCGAGGCAACCCAGGACGGTGGCGACCTGCGCGGGCGCGAGGCCCTCCCACTCCACCAGCAGCAGCACCTCGCGATCGCGCGGCCCGAGGCGGCGGAGCGCCTCGTGCACCAACGCCTCCTCCCGGTCGGACGAGGGCGGTTGCCGCACGGCGGTGGCCGCGTCGAGCGCCAGCCGCTGGTACAGCGCGACCCGGCGGCGGCTCGACCGCCGCTGGTTGGCGATCACCCTGCGCGCCGTGGCGTACAGCCACACCCGCGCCGCGTCCCCCTCGGGCAGCTCGTCCAGACGGCGCCACGCCGTCAGGAACACCTCGGCCATCGCGTCCTGGGCGTCGCTCGCCGAGTCGGCCCGCCAGCCGCAGTACGCGAGGATGTCCGGGCTGTACGACGTGAACAAGGCGTCGAACCGCCGCCTCCGCCCACCCTCGCCGTCCCTCATGCAGGCACCCTCCTACCGGAGCGAGTCAGAGAACCCCCGGGGCTCCAACCCCGTCCATGTCCGGTAGCCCCGAGATCGTTTCATGGGCTCGGTGCGCCCGAGGGCCCCCTTCCACCGGCCCAGGCGACATGCTACGGTTTCGCATGAAAGAAAACTCTTACACATGAAAGGAACAGCATGACGGCGGCCCGGCCGACCGGCGACGACCTGGTCGAGATGCTGGCGGCCCTGGCCAACCCGCTACGGCTGCGCATCGTCGCGAAGCTGTCCGGCGGCCGTGACTACGTGAGCCACCTGGCCCGCGAGATCGGCGTGAGCCGCCCCCTCATGCACCTGCACCTGCAACGACTGGAGGCCGCCGGCCTGATCGTCGGCAGCCTCGAGCTCTCGGAGGACGGCAAGGCCATGAAGTACTACGAGGTCACGGACTTCAACCTGCACCTGTCCGCAGCGGCGCTGGCCGAGGCGGCCAAGACCCTGACCAGGTCGGACCCGGAAAGGGATCCCACGCGAAAGGAGCAGCCCTGATGTTCGGCTCGGAAGAGACGACCTGGCCCCAGGCGATGATCTCCCTCGGCGTCCTGCTCACGGCCATCGTCCTGATCGGCGGTGCGATGGCGACCTTCCTCGAGTTCCGCAAGACCAAGCTCGTGGCCGCCCAGGAGGAGCGGCTGCGGCAGCTCGTGCGCCGCTACGAGCAGCTCGCCGAGAACACCCTCGACGCCCAGCAGCGGGTGGCCGCCGACGTGTCCGAGCTGCGGTCGCGGACGACGTCGATCGAACAGATCCTGCGGACGGTGGAGCAGTAGGGAGCGGGTCGACCGCGCGGACGAAGGAGGCACCATGGCCTCGAAGAGGAGGGTGACCCATGAGGGCGGTGGTCCACGACCGGTACGGGCCTCCGGAGGTCCTGCGGCTCGAAGAGGTCGAGCGGCCCGTACCGGAGGACGACGAGGTCCTGGTCAAGGTCCGCGCCACGACGGTCGCCCGGATGGACTGCAGCTTCCGCCGCGCCAGGCCGTTCATCCCCTACCGCTTCCTCACCGGCCTCCGCCGGCCGAGGCGGCGGATCCTCGGCAGCGAGCTGGCGGGGGAGGTCGCGGCCGTCGGCGCGGCCGTCAGCGGGTTCGCGGTCGGTGACCGCGTCTTCGGCAGCAGCGGGCTCGGGTTCGGCGCCCACGCGGAGCTCACCTGCATGCGGGAGGGTGCCCTGCTGGCGCACATGCCGGCCGGCATGAGCTTCGAGGAGGCCGCGGCGGTCTGCGACGGAGCGCTCAAGGCGCTGACCGCCCTGCGGCGGGCCAGCCTCCGGGCGGGGCAGCGGATCCTCGTCTACGGCGCGTCCGGGGCCATCGGCACCGCAGCGGTGCAGCTCGCCAGGTACCTCGGCGCCGACGTCACCGCGGTGTGCAACACCAGGAACCTCCGGCTGGTGCGGTCGCTCGGGGCCGGCACGGTGGTCGACTACACCCGGGAGGACTTCACCAGGAACGGCCAGACCTACGACGTCATCTTCGACGCGGTCGGCAAGCACTCCTTCAGGCGGTGCAAGGGCTCGCTCCAGGCGGGCGGCACCTACATCGCGACCGACCGGCTCCAGAACGTCATCCTGGCGCTGTGGACCTCGCGGGTCGGGGACAGGCGGGTGCTGTTCCCGGTGTCCCCGGCGACCAGGGACGACCTCCTGTACGTCAGGGAGCTCATCGAAGCGGGGCACTACCGGGCGGTCGTCGACCGCTGCTACCCACTCGAGCAGGTGGTCGAGGCGACCAGGTACGTCGAGACCGAGCAGAAGACCGGCAACGTCGTCCTCACCGTGGTCACATCCCCGCGCCCCGGTTCGTCAGGGAAGTGACCAAAGGAGGTGGCGCGACGATGCCGCCAATGGTTTCCACCATCGAGATCGCCCGTCCGCCGGACGAGGTCTTCTCCTACGTCACCGACCCCTCGCGGTTCGCCGAGTGGCAGCGCGACGTCGTGAGCGTGCGCGTCGAGGGAGGCCGTCCGCCCGTCGCGGGCTCGAGGTTCACCACGACCCGCCGGGTCGCCGGCGCCGAGCGGACGATGACCCAGGAGGTCACCGAGGTCAGCGCCCCAAGGAGCTGGGCCGCCCGCGGTGTCGACGGGCCGATCAGGCCGAACGCGAGCGTCACCGTCGAACCCCTCGACGACGGCACGCGGTCGCGGGTCACCTTCGCGCTCGACTTCGAGGGGCACGGGGTCGGCAAGCCGCTGCTGCCGGTCGTCCGGCGGCAGGCGCTGAAGGTGGCGCCGACGAGCTACCGGAACCTCAAGGAGCGCCTCGAGCGCGGCGGCTAGCGCGGCGCTCGAGCTTCCCCACGGGCGGGCGGCGGGCGCAGCTCGACGCAGCAGGCGCCTCGGTGGGCACGAGGTCGCCTGCGGGCGCCGAGCGGCCGGCCGAGCAGCACTTCCCGGTCCCCGTCGTGTACCTGCACGGGCTGCTGGCCGTCGCCGCCGTGGTGCTCGTCCTGCTGACCGCCCTTGGCGTGGGCGGCAGCTGAGCTCAGAGCTGGTCCGCCGCGGCCTGCTCGGCGGGGGTCAGCGGCGCCGGCGCCAGCTGGGCGACCCAGGCGGGGGCGAACAGCTTGAGGTAGTCGGGCGACGGCCTGCCGAGGTCGAGGTCGGTGGGGCGCACCGCGCGGTCGCCGGAGGTCCCCACCCAGCGCAGGGTCCCGTAGGGCAGGTCGGCGCGTGGCAGCTGCCCGCCGCCGGCGGGGAGCTGGAAGCTGGGGTTGGCGACGTCCCTTGGGTAGGCGCGGGTGGCGAGCCGGTCCAGCGCCGCCTGCCACGAGGCCGCCGCGCCGGCGGCGCCGTGGGCGGCCAGCCCGATCACCTCGAGGCCGGCCGGCGCGACCTCGGGTGCCAGGCGTTGCGCGCCCGGTCCCAGCGCCAGCAGCGCGGTGACGTCGGGGTTCTGGGCGAGGACCCGCCGCAGCAGCTCCCGGTGGAGTGCCTGCACCTGCGGCAGGTCCAGCAGGCTGTTGCGCCTGGCCTGGGTCAGGTCCAGCGTGCCGACGGGCAGGGTGCGGACGACCAGGTAGCGGCGGGTGATGCCGGCGGCCAGCAGCAGCTGGTCGAGGTGCTGGCCGGCATCGCCCGACAGCGCCCGGCCGGTGAACAGGTCGTCGTCGGAGGCCTGGTCGGCGAGCACGATCAGGCTGAGGTTGCCGAAGCGGCCCCGGTAGATCGGACCGACGCCGAACGAGGCGTCGGAGGTGACCCCCCGCGCGGCGAAGTCCGGCCAGGCGAGGCCGGGCTCGCCTCCGAGCAGGAGCCGCGCGAGGTCGCCAGGGGGGCCGCGGTCGAACGCGGCGGCCGCCGCGCGGGGCGGCTCGTACGGCAGGTCACCGGCATCGTCGTCGTAGCCGTCGCGGCTCCCGGTGGCGGTGGAGGGGTCGCGCAGGTCGGCGCCGACCGCGTTGTAGCGGCCGTTGGCGGAGAACAGGCGGATGCCGCGCTGGTTGTCGCTGCGGTTGCTGGAGGTCCCGCCGCGGCCCAGGCGGGGGCAGGTCCCGAACGGGAAGTCGCGGTGGGGGATGGCGGCCGACCGGTACTGGTAGGCGGCGTCGAGGTCCCGGGGGACGCCGGGGTCGGCGGGCAGCCACCCCGGGTCGGCGTCGACCCGGTCCCTGATCAGGTTGCAGGCTCGCTGGAAGTCGGCCCTGATCGCGCTGGTGGACCCGCCGCTCGCCGAGCCGGGGTGGACCACCCCGACCACGCGCACGCGGCTGGGAAGCGAGCCGAGGGTGGCGTCGTGGAGCCGGTTGGGGTCGGCGTTGCCGCCGTGCGCCCCGACCCAGGTCGCGATCGACTCCTTGGCCGCCCGGCCGACCGCGACCACGAGCCGGACGTCGCCGTCGACCACCGCCTTGTCGAGGATGCGGTTGCGGTGCTGGGTGATCGGCGAGCGCAGGTCCTGTGCGATCCGGCGCAGCATGTCGCTGTACTGGCCGAAGATCGGGTACACGAAGGAGTTGAGGAACAGGTAGGAGCGGTCGAGGCCGACGTGGTGCAGGAAGTGCTGCATCCGGGCGCCGGTGCCGCCGGTGAAGGAACGGTGCGACAGCGACTCGTCCTGGGCGCCTTCCTGGCCGACCAGGACGACCTTGGCGGAGCCGTCCAGCCTGCCGCGGAAGAACATCGGGCCGTGGTGCCAGCGGAAGGCCTCACGACCGAGCACCGCACGGCCGAGCCCGCGGTAGTTGGGCGTGTCGGCGAACAGGGCGGCCCAGCCGCTCGCCGTGGTCGGGCCCGGGTCGTGCTCCCAGGGGTCGCCGCGCTCGTCAGCCATGCCGCCTCCCCCGCTCGACCGCCGGCGCCGACCGCGAGGCCTGCCGCCCGGGAAGCGCAAACTGTACCATTTGCCGACCCGGACCACGAGCACCAGCATCGGCGTCGATGCTGGTGAGCCGCCCGATGGACCAGCCCTCGACGCCGTCGTCGTCGGCGTCGGCGCGTGGGTCGGCGGTGTGGGCCATGGCGGGCCCACCGTCCCGGCCGGGGACGGCCCGCGCTCACCAGACCGCGAAGCGGTAGCCGCTGCGCCGCTCCGAGCCGGGCAGCTCGACCCGGCGGACCGCGAGCCGCGGCTCGCCGGGTCGCCAGACGGCGACCACGCTGGCCGGATCGTCGGCGAGCCCCGCCAGGAGCAGCAGGCGGCCGTCGGTGGTCCAGCTCAGCTGGGGCTTGCTGGCATCGAGGCGGAGGGGCATGCCGGGAAGCTGCCGCCAGCGACGGGTGGTGAGGTCCAGCAGCCACACGTCGAGGGTCTGCACGGCGCTGCTGCGGGCGGGGTAGAACGCGACGCTGGCGAGCCGACCCTGCGGGTGCCCCGCGATCAGGCCCATGACGTGGGCATCGAGCCTGCTCGGCCAGGGGAGCCGGTGGCTGGCGCCGCCGCGCACGTCGGTCAGGGCGATCAGCCTGCCGGGCTCGACGGTGCCCAGCACCAGGTCCCCGCCGGCGACGCCGTCCACCACCAGGGGCAGCCGGCGGAGGGCGCCGTCGGCGGTGACCAACGCGCTGTAGGGGCCGCCGCCGCTGCGGGGCGCGCTGCCGTAGACGAGCAGCCCGGCAGGGAGCTCCTCGATGAGGACGGCCTCGCAGGGCAGCGGCCGCTCCGGCCGCCGCGGCCGCCCGTCCAGCCCGACCTGGCCGAGGGTGCAGTGGGCCGCGTCCCGCCGGCGCAGCAGCCACACGCCCCGACCGTCCCTGGAGGACTCGACGTCCATGGCGGCGGCCAGCCGGGTCGCCTCGGTGCGGCCGTGCCGCACCAGGTAGGCGACCGAGCCCGCGTCGCAGTCGCTCCCGCGACAGCCCGGTCGGGAGACCACCACCGCGTCCTGGCCCACCGGTTCCACGTGGGTGGAACGGTCGCCTCCGGTCGGCAGGCCGGTGACCGGCTGGATCGCCCCGCTGTCGACGTCGAGGACGAACGGGGTCGGGTCGTCGGTCACCAGCAGCCGCAGCCCGGTGGAAGCCTGGCCCGGTCGCGGGTGGGCCGCCCCCCGCCGCTCCGGCAGCACCGCGCGGCCGACCACCACGGCCGCGACCAGGAGCACCACGCCGACCCCGACGGCGACCGGGTGCGCGACGGCCGGCCGCCACGGCGGCCGCGGGTCCTTCCGGGCTGCGCTGGTCATGCCCCAGGTACGCGCTCCGTCGCGTTCAGGTTCCCTGCCGACCCCGGTCCCCGGACCGATCGTGGGTAGGCTGCCCGTATCGCTGGCAGCCGAGCCTGGATGCGAGGAGGACCCGATGGCACTGGTCCTGGAAGGTGGCACGCTGATCGACGGCAGCGGCCGCGACCCGGTCGCGACGACGCGGGTGGTGGTGGAGGGCGAGCGCGTCGTCTCGGTCGGCGGGCAGCCGCCGGCCGACGCCGAGGCGCTGGACGTGACCGGGCTCACCGTCCTGCCCGGCCTGATCGACCTGCACACCCACATGGGGATCCTGTCGGTCGGCGACCCCGAGGCGATGCCGCCGGCGGTGGCGGCCGCGCACCTGTTCCGCAACGCCGAGCTGTGCCTGCTGTCCGGGCACACCACCGCCCGCGAGGTCGCCGGCGCCGACGGTGGCCTGCGCCAGGCGATCGACGCCGGCCTGGTCGCGGGCCCGCGGCTGTTCCCCTCCGGGCCGGCGCTGTGCCAGTCCGGCGGGCACGGTGACCTCGGCCCGGCGTTCCTGCCGCACCACCACGACCCGGGCGTGCCGGGCCTGGCCCAGATGAGCATGGTCTGCGACGGGCCGGAGGGGGTGCGGGTCGCCGCGCGGACCGCCTTCCGCCGGGGCGCCACCCAGCTCAAGGTGATCATCTCCGGCGGGGTGGTGTCGCTGACCGACCGCATCGAGGACAGCCAGTTCACCGTCGAGGAGCTCAAGGCCGCGGTCCAGGAGGCCAGCGCCCGCGACACCTACGTCACCGGCCACGCCCACAACGTCCAGTCGATCCTCAACGGCCTGGAGGCGGGGCTGGAGTGCTTCGAGCACGGCACCTTCCTGGACGAGGCGACCGCGGCACGGATGGCCGCCGCCGGCGCCGCGCTGGTCCCGACCCTGGCCGCCACCCGCCTGCTGGTCAGCGAGTGGCGGGCCTGGGGCGTGCCCGAGGCGGTCCTGCCACGGGTCACCGGCGCCGAGGAAGCGGCGCGCGAGGCGGTCAAGATCGCCTACGCCGCCGGCGTCACGGTCGGCTCCGGGACCGACATCCTCGGCCCGGAGCAGAACCGCCGCGGCCTGGAGGTGGCCCTCAAGGCCGAGATCGTCGGCCCCATGGAGGCGATCGTCTCGGCCACCGCCACCAGCGCCAGGATCCTGCGCCGTGACCACGACCTGGGCACGGTCGAGGCGGGCAAGCTGGCCGACCTGATCGCAGTGGCCGGTGACCCGCTGGCCGACCTCGCCGTGTTCGACGACCCCGACCGTGTCGTGCTGGTGGTCAAGGGCGGCAGGGTGGCCAAGGACACCAGGGCCGGGGGCTAGCGCTTGCGGCCGATGCCGCCGTAGAACCCACCCGGCAGCATCGTGTGCCGGTCGTCCGGCCGCCACCGCTGGATCTCCACCAGCCCCGGGTCCACCAGGTCGAACCCGTCGAAGAACCGCTCGACCTGCCCGCGGGTGCGGGTCACGATCCACGCGGTGGTCTGCTGGTACAGCCGCTCGACCTTCGCCCCCATCTCGGCCATCGCCTCCGCCGACATGTCCGGCCGCACCGGGACGTCCCTGGTGCCGTGGGAGAGCGCCAGGTAGCTGCCGCTCGGCAGGGCGTCCCGGAAGCGCCTCACGATCCCCAGCGGGTCATCCTCGTCGGGGATGAAGTGCAGGATCGCCACCAACAGCAGCGCGATCGGCTGGTCGAAGTCGACGAGCTCCCGGACCTCCAGGTTCCCCACGATGAGGTCGGGCGCCCGGAGGTCGGCCTCGACCGCGAGGGTGTTGTCACCGGCCAGCAGGGCGCGGCTGTGCGTCACCACCATGGCGTCGTTGTCCACGTAGACCACGCGCGCGTCGGGCGCGACGGCCTGGGCGACCTCGTGGACGTTGCCCTGGGTGGGCAGGCCGCTGCCGAGGTCGATGAACTGCCGGATCCCGGCCTCCTGGGTGAGGAAGCGGACGGCCCGCCGCAGGAACGCACGGTTGTCGTGGACCACCGCACGGGCCACCGGCGCGAGGGCGAGGAGCTGTTCGGCGACTTCGCGGTCGGCGGGATAGTTGTCCTTGCCGCCCAGGAGGAAATCGTAGATGCGCGCCGGGTTCGGCACGCTCGTGTTGACCCTGGTGGCCCAGTCTCCGGCGACGCCCTGACTCGACACGGTCGCCTCCTCCGGCAGGTGTTCATGGGCTCGCGGGCCCTGGGGGGTGCTGTGCGACGCTACAGCTCGCTCAGCAGCTTATCGAGGAACTCAACGGTCTTGTCCGGGGGCTCGGCGCCGGCGCAGAGCTGCTCCATCACGTCCAGGTACTGCTCCACCTCCTCACGCCTGTCCAGGTAGGCGGCGTTGGTGAGGTGTTCGACGTAGACCACGTCGGGCAGCGCCTGGTCGGCGAAGCGCAGCACGCTGAACGCCCCCACCATCGCCGGGTGCGCCCCCACCGCCAACGGCAGCACCTGCAGCGTCACCCCCGGCCAGCCGCACGCCTCCACCAACCGCGCCAGCTGCCCCCGCATCACCGCACGGCCCCCCACCGGCCGCCGCAGCGCCGCCTCGTCCACCACCGCCCACAACCGCGGCGCCCCCGCCCGCCCCAGCACCCCCTGGCGGCCCAGCCGCAACGCCACCCGCCGCTCCGCCTCCGCCACCCCCAACGCCCCCCCCACCACCGCCCGCACGTACCCCTCGGTCTGCAGCAACCCCGGCACGAACTGGCCCTCGTAGGTCCGGATCAGCGACGCCGCCGACTCCAGGTCCACGTACGCGCGGAACCACGGCGGCAGCAGGTCGCCGAAGTGGTGCCACCACCCCGGCGCGTTCGCCTCCCGCGCCAGCACCAAGAACGCCGCCACCTCCCGGGGGTCACCGACGCCGTAGAGGGCCAGCAGGTCGACGACGTCGCGTTCCTTGAAGCCGACCTGGCCGTTCTCCAGCCGGTGGATCTTCCACCCTGACGCCCGGATCGCGGCGGCGGCCTGCTCGCGGGTCAGGCCGCGGTCGGTCCGCAGCCGCCGCAGGTGCGCCCCCACCAGCATCCGCCGCACCGTCGGACCGCCCCCGCGCTCCGGTGGAAGTTCGGTCATGTCCACCCCCCGCAGCCTGGTTGGCAGATAGTCTGCCATGTTCGTCCAGACTGTCGGAATGCACTCGGCATGGCTGGATTATGATCGTCTCCGGCCCGCCGGTGCACCCGGGGAGGTGCGCTGAGCGGCCTTAGCGCCGCTTCATGTAGCGCCGCCGCAGCTCCTCGAGCCTGCGGCGGTTCTCGGGCTTGTTGGCCTGCTCCTTCGCCTGCTCGATGAGCTGCTGGCCCCTCGGGCTGCGCGCGAAGTCCTTGATGCGCTTGGTAATCGACGCCATCGGTCCATCCCTTCTCCGAGCCAGGCCCCTACCCTACCCACCGGCAGCTCAACGCAACATAAGCGGCGCGGCGGGGTGTCGCCCGGCCGACGCCGTAGGGTCGTACGGGGTGGCGCGTAGCCGGCGGTCGACGCCACGACGACCCGACCGGGCAGGACGGAGCGGACACGAGGAGCGGGGATGGCGGCGGTGCGGAACGGCGGCGACGGCGGCACCTCCCTGTTGGTTCCGGCGCAGGGTGGCCGGGCGATCGGCGTGCGCGCGGGCGCGACCGTACGGGTGGTCGACCTCGAAGGCCAGCAGGTAGGCGACCTGTGGGTGATCGACGCCGCCGACCACGGCCGCTGGCTGTCCACCAGCCACACCAGGGACCGGCTGGAGCGGCTGTTCCCGCGCGTCGGCGAGCGGTTCACCGACCAGCTCGGCGAGCCGATCCTGGAGTTCGCGGCCGACGACTCGCCCGGCCCGCACGACATGCTGTTCCCGCCGTGCGACCGGTGGCTCTTCGAGCGCCGCGGGCTGCCCGACCACCCGAACTGCCTGGACAACTTCGTCGCGGCGGCCGCGTCGGTGGGGGTGACCCTACCCGTCGTCCCCGACCCGGTGAACGTGTTCCAGCACTCGAGCCCGACGCCGGCCGGAGCGCTCGAGGTGCGTACCGCCGCCTCGAGGCCCGGGGACAGCGCATCGTTCCGCGCGCTGCGGGACGTGCTGGTGGTGCTGACCGCCTGCGCCGTCGACGACTCGCCGACCAACGGCGCCCGCTGCACCCCGCTGGAGCTCCAGGTCGGTCCCGGGTGAGGGATCCCCGGCGGCGTCAGGGCTTCCGCACGCGGAAGTCCAGGTGGGTCACCCGATCGCCCTGGACCACCCGCGGGTCCTCCAGCAGCAGCGGCGCTTGGGCGAAGCCACCGAAGAACCGGACACCGGCGCCGAACACGACCGGCACGAGGGCGACCGACACCTCGTCGACCAGCCCGGCCTCGAGGGCCTGACCGCCGACGTCGCCGGCGGTGACGGACACGTCCCGGTCCCCGGCGAAGGCCTTGGCCTGCGCCACGGCGCTGCGCACGCCGTCGGTGACGAAGGTGAACGGTGCCTCCGGATGGGGCCAGTCGGCCGGCGCCTGGTGGGTCACCACGAACACCGCCTCGCCGACCGGCGGGCGTCCCTCCCAGCCGTTCGTCAGGTCGAACAGGTGGCGGCCGACCACCGCCGCGCCGATGTTCTCCCACGCCGCGCGCAGGTAGTCCGCGCTCACCGCGGAGACGCGGAAGACGCGGTCAGGGTCGGCGCCGGTGACCTCGACGTCCCCGTTGCCGTACCAGTCGAACAGCGGGCCGACCCGGTCGTCCGGGTCGGCGATGAAGCCGTCGAGCGACATCGTCGCCGCCATGATGACCTTCCCCATGACCGTTTCCTCCTCGGTGTCCCGGTATTCGCGGCCGCGGCAGCGCCGCCATCGTCGCGTATGGAGGTGGCAGGCGTGTGCGGCCTCGGCGAGCGGCGCGATACTTGATCCCCGGTGGAGGAGGAGCAGCCATGACCGACCCAGCCGTCGCCCCACGGCGCGGCAGGACGCCACTGCGGCGTCGGATGGAGCCGCGCGACCGCGACGAGCCGGACCGTTCGGCGACGCCGCTGGAGCTGTTGTTCGACCTGTGCTTCGTGGTGGCGGTGGCGCAGGCGGCGGACCGCCTGCACCACGCCCTCATCGAGGGGAACGTCGCCGACGCGGTGGTCAGCTACGGATCGGTCTTCTTCGCCATCTGGTGGGCGTGGATGAACTTCACCTGGTTCGCGTCGGCCTACGACACCGACGACGTGGCCTACCGGCTGCTCACGCTGCTCCAGATCGGCGGGGTGCTGCTGCTGGCCGCCGGGGTGCCCGACGGCTTCGACCGCCAGGACTTCACCGTCGTCACCATCGGCTACGTGATCATGCGGGTCGCGATGGTGGCCCAGTGGCTGCGGGCGGCCCACGACCATCCCACCGGGCGCGCCACGGCGCTGCGCTACGCGGCCGGCGTCGCCGTCCTCCAGCTGGGGTGGATCGGGCTGCTGGCGGTGCCCGACGCGTGGAGAGGTGCCGGCTTCCTGCTGCTGGCCGGGTTGGAGCTGACGGTGCCGGTCTGGGCCGAGCGGTCCGGCCGGCCAACTCCCTGGCACCCCGACCACATCGCCGAGCGCTACGGCCTGTTCACCCTCATCGTGCTCGGTGAGTGCGTGCTGGCGGCGACCGCCACCGTCCAGGCCGCCGCCACCGAGACCGGCGGCCTGTCGGTGTCCCTTGCCGTGGTCGCCACCGGTGGGCTGGTGCTGCTGTTCGCCCTGTGGTGGTCCTACTTCGACCGCCCCGCCGCCGAGGGGCTGCGCGCCTCGCCCCGGTCGGCGTTCGGCTGGGGGTACTGGCACCTGCTGGTGTTCGCCTCCCTGGCCGCGGTCGGCGCCGGGCTCCAGGTCGTCGCCGAGACCGTCGACCACCACGGCAGCCTGTCGGACCGGGCCGCCGCCATGACCCTGGCCGTACCGGTCGCGCTGTTCCTGGTGGTCCTCGGCGTGCTGCACAGCTGGGTCTACCGCTACCGCGACGAGCGAGCCGTCGCCCGCTTCGCGGTGACCGCCCTGCTGATCGTGCTGGCCGCGGTCGCCACCCCGCCGCTGCCGCTGGCCGTCACGGTCGCCCTGGTCGGGCTGCTGGCCGCCGGGCTGGTCGCCGCCGACGTCCTCCGCCCACCGCGCCGCCGAGCCCGATGATGGACGACCTCGTGCGGGCGTACGTCGACGCCATCGCCCCCGAGCACCGGCCCCTGTTCGACCGGATCCACCGGCTGGTGCTGGAGGCGCACCCCGACGCCGCGGTGGTCCTCTCCTACCAGATCCCCACCTACAAGGTCGGCCGCCGCCGCCTCTTCGTCGGGGTCTGGAAGCACGGGGTGTCGGTCTACGGCTGGCAGGAGGGCCGCGACGGCGGCTTCACCGCCCGCCACCCCGAGCTCAAGACGGGCAGGGGGACCATCCGGCTGCGGCCCGAGGACGCCGCCGCCATCCCCGGCGACGAGCTCCGCGAGCTGCTGCGGGCCGCCCTCACCGGCTGATCGTGCACGACCAGCGGTCCACCTACCGGGACGCTCCGCCGTGGTGGGCGTGGGCTACGGCGCGGCGAAGGCGTCCGCCGCCTCCTCGAGCACGCTGAGCATCGACGCCGTGGCGGCCGAGCGGTAGCTGGCCGCCAGCCGGGCGGCGGCGATCCGCCGCACCGGCGGCTCCTCCAGGGCGACGCGCGCAAGGCCCGGGCGCGCGAACGCGAGCGCCAGGCGGGGGAGCATGGCGACCCCGAGCCCGACGGTGACGAAGGCCTGCACCGCGTTGTAGTCGTCGCTGCCGAAGGCGACGCGCGGCTCGAAGCCGGCCGCCCGGCAGCTGTGGAGGACGATCCTCGCGTAGGCGCCGTCCGGGGTGCCACCGAGCCACCTCTCGCCGGCGAGCTCCCCGAGGGCGACCGACGCGCGGTGGGCGAGCGGGTGGCCCTCCGGCACCACCAGGTCGAACCGGTCGTCCAGCAGGTGGGTACGCTCCAGCTCGACGTGGGGCTCGGCCAGCGCCTCGTGGTCGTAGATGAGCGCAAGGTCCAGCTCCCAGCGGGCCAGCCTCGGGAGCAGCCCCTGGCGGTGGTCGTCGACCACGGTCAGGTCGACCTCGGGGTGGCGCCGGCCGAAGAGCGCCACGGCGCGCGGGACGAGCGTCGCGATGGCGGTGGGGAAGCTGGCGAGCCGCAGCCGGCCACGCCGCAGCCCGGCGATCTCGGCGAGCTCCTGCTCGGCCTCGTCCAGGCGAGCGAGCACCGCCTCGGCGTGCGCCAGCAGCGCGCCGCCGGCGTCGGTGAGCCGTACCGGACGGACGCCACGCTCCACCAGCCTGGTCCCGGTCTCACGCTCCAGGGCGGCCACCTGCTGGCTGACCGCCGACTGCGTGAACGCGAGCGCCTCGGCCGCCGCCGAGAACGAGCCGCGGGCGGCAACCTCCCGCAGCACACGAAGGCGGCGCGGATCCAGCATCAGCACAACTTATCAGAATGCAGAAATCGTAACTTGACCTGAACCCCCGGCAGGGCGAGCCTTGAGCCCGTAGCCATGACCAGGAGGGTTCCGTGCAGCTCAGCACCGTCACGCCGCCACCCCCGGCCACCCGACCGGCGGGCGACGACGCCGCCGTCGGGTCGCGGACCCTGCTCACCAGCGAGCTGCTGTGCGAGTCGGTCGACCTGCGCGCCGGCGAGCGGGTGCTGGACGTCGCCTGCGGCAGCGGCAACGCCGCGCTCGCCGCCGCCCGCCGCTGCTGCCGGGTCGTCGGCGTCGACGACGCCCCGGAGCTGCTGGCGCGGGCCCGACGACGTGCCGAGGCCGAAGGGCTGGAGGTGACCTTCCTTCCCGGCCACCCCGAGGACCTCCCCTTCCCGGACGGCTCCTTCGAGGTGGTGCTGTCGGCCGGTGCGGTCATGCTCACCCGCCACCAGGCGCGCGCGGCCGGCGAGCTGCTGCGGGTCTGCCGGCCAGGCGGGCGCATCGGCATGGTCGACTGGGCGCCCGGGGGCTACGTCGGCGAGCTGTCGGCCGCCATCGGAAGGCACCTCCCGCCGCCGGCGGGCCTCGAGCCGCCCGTCCCGCGGGCCGGTCAGGAGCGGCTGCGGCAGCTGTTCGGGCCCGAGGTGGCGATCACCGCCCCGCGGTGCAGCCTGCTGTGGCGCTTCCCTTCGGCCGGGCACCAGGTGGAGTTCCTCGGCAGCTTCCACGGCCCA
>Ga0081538_10002935_pt1 | contig 16276 bp, 15 predicted proteins | sample TabmetS5T2R1_FD_71022 | JGI IMG/M metagenome (GOLD analysis project Ga0081538, IMG submission 71022) | Tabebuia heterophylla rhizosphere microbial communities from the University of Puerto Rico - S5T2R1 | ecosystem: Host-associated > Plants > Roots > Rhizosphere ... | reverse complement strand
CGCCTGGATCGCCCAGGGCATGGAGGCCGAGGTCACCCTGCTGGACAAGAACGTCGACAAGCTCCGCTACGTCGACCAGATCCACAAGGGCCGCATCGTCACCCTGATGTCGAACCGCCAGACGATCGAGGACCTGGCCCTGGCCGCCGACCTGATCATCGGCTCGGTGCTGATCCCGGGGGCCAAGGCGCCCAGGCTGATCACCGCCGAGCACGTCCGGGCCATGAAGCGGGGCGCGGTCCTGGTCGACATCTCCATCGACCAGGGCGGCTGCTTCGAGACCTCGCACGTCACCACCCACTCGGACCCGACCTACGTGGTCGACGGGGTGGTCCACTACTGCGTGGGCAACATGCCCGGGGCGGTGCCGCACACCTCGACCTACGCCCTCACCAACGTCACCCTGCCCTATGCCGTCCAGACCGCCTCGGCCGGGCTCGAGGACGCCGTCAAGGCCGACCCGCCCCTGGCCAAGGGCATCAACGTCTACCGGGGCGAGCTCACCTACGAGCAGGTGGCCGAGGCCCACGGGCTCGACTGGCGGCCGCTGGGCGAGGTCGTGCCCGAGCTGGCCGACGTCACCGGCTAGCGCCGATGCCCACCTCCGCCCCTCCCGCCGGTGTGCCGACCGCGCCCGTGGGGCCGGTGGCCGTGGCGGCGGTGCGCCGCTACCTCGACTACCTGGCCGTCGAGCGGGGGCTGGCCTCCAACACCCTCAGCGCCTACCGCCGCGACCTGCGCCGCTACGTCGGCTGGCTGGCCGCGGCCGGGATCGACGACCCGGCCCGGGCCGGCGAGCCCGACCTGGTCGCCTTCCTGGGCGCGCTCCGGGCCGGCAGCACCCCCGAGGGCACCCGCTACCGGGCCTCCAGCGTTGCCCGCAGCCTGGCCGCGGTGCGCGGCTTCCACCGGTTCCTGGTCCGCGAGCGGCTGGCCGGCGCCGACCCCTCCCGCGACCTCGGCACCCCCAAGGTCCCGGCCAGCCTGCCCAAGGCCCTGTCGGTGGAGCAGGTGGAGGCGCTGCTCGGCGCCGTCGCCGGCCACGACCGGCTGGCCCTGCGCGACCGCGCCCTGCTCGAGACCCTGTACGCGGCCGGCCTGCGGGTCAGCGAGGCCACCGGCCTGGACGTCGACGACCTCGACCTGGACGACGGGACGGTGCGGGCCTTCGGCAAGGGGGCCAAGGAGCGCCTGGTCCCGATCGGCCGCTCGGCCCGCCAGGCCCTGGAGGCCTACCTGGTCCGGGCCCGGCCGCAGCTGGCCGGGCCACGCTCGGGGGCGGCCCTGTTCCTCAACGCCCAGGGGAGCCGGCTGACCCGCCAGGGCTGCTGGAAGATCCTGCGCCGCCATGCCCGGCACGCCGGCCTCGAGGCCGAGGTGTCCCCGCACGTGCTGCGCCACTCGTTCGCCACCCACCTGCTGGCCGGCGGGGCCGACATCCGCAGCGTCCAGGAGCTGCTCGGCCACGCCAGCCTGGCCACCACCCAGGTGTACACACGGATCACCCAGGACCGGCTCCGCGAGGTCTACCTGCGCGCCCACCCGCGGGCCCGGCACGCCACCTCGGGCGAATGAGACAGACATTCCCGACAAGCACCCCCCGTACCGGGGTAGTGATCCTGTAGCCTGCACCCCTGCTCTCGAAAGCCGACCGTCGCCGGTCGTGGCCGCGGCGGGCAGAGAAGCGCGACGGAGGACCGGGATGGACCAGCAGACCGTGGACCGGCTGCGGGAACGGCTCGAGACCGAGCGCGGCGAGGTGCGCCGCCAGCTCGACGACCTCGGCGCCCGCCGGGACGCCGAGGGCATCGAGGACCCCGAGCTGAACGAGGGCTTCGCCGACGCCGGGCAGGCCGCCGCCGAACGGGCCAACCTCCTCACCCTGGTCCGCAGCCTGCGCGACACCCTCCGCGACGTCGAGCAGGCCCTCGAGCGGATGGACGCCGGCACCTATGGCCTCTGCGAGCGTTGCGGCCAGCCCATCGGCGACGAGCGCCTGGAGGCCCTGCCCGCGGCCCGGCTCTGCATGTCCTGCAAGCGCCAGCGAGGGCCGCGGTGAGCCGGCCCGAGCCGGGCGGTGGGGGAGCGCCGCCGCGGCCGGGCAAGGTGGTGCTGATCGTCTGCGACTCGCTCGGGGTGGGGGAGGCGCCGGACGCCGGCGACTACGGCGACGGGGGCGCCGACACCATCGGCCACGCCGCCGCCGCCGTCGGCGGGCTGCGGCTGCCGACCCTGGGGTCGTGGGGGATCGGGCGGCTCACCGGGATCGCCGGGGTCGACCCCGTCGACCCGGCCGGCGCCGTGGTCGCCCGCATGGCCGAGCGGTCGGCCGGCAAGGACACCACCACCGGCCACTGGGAGATGATGGGCGTCGTCCTCGACCAGCCCTTCCCGACCTATCCCGACGGGTTCCCGCCCGAGGTGATCGACGCCTTCTCCGAGGCCATCGGCCGCGGCGTCCTCGGCAACAAGCCCGCGTCGGGCACCGAGATCATCAAGGAGCTGGGCGAAGAGCACCTCGAGACGGGCCGGCCGATCGTCTACACCTCGGCCGACTCGGTGTTCCAGATCGCCACCCACAAGCGGGTCGTCCCCCTGGAGCAGCTGTACGCCTGGTGCAAGCAGGCCCGCGCCCTGCTCGAGGGCGAGCACGCCGTCGGCCGGGTCATCGCCCGCCCCTTCGACGGCGACCCGGGGTCGTTCACCCGGACCAAGGAGCGCCGCGACTACGCCCTGCCGCCGGCCGGCCCGACCGTGCTCGAGGCCCTGGAGGGCGCCGGCGTCCGCACCGTCGGGGTGGGCAAGATCGAGGACATCTTCTCCCACCGCGGCCTGGTCGACTCCGACCACACCGGCGACAACGAATCCTCCCTGGACGCCACCGTCCGCTTCCTCGGCCAGGCCGGCGAGCCCACCTTCGTGTTCACCAACCTGGTCGACTTCGACATGGTCTACGGCCACCGGCGCGACGCCGAGGGCTACGCCCGCTGCCTGGAGCGCCTCGACGCCCGCCTCCCCGAGGTGGTGGCCGCCCTCGGCGACGACGACTGGCTGTTCCTCACCGCCGACCACGGCTGCGACCCCACCGCCCCCGGCACCGACCACACCCGCGAGCACACCCCCCTGGTCGCCTTCAGCCCCGGCGGCTCCACCGGCCGCCGCCTCGCCGACCGCACCACCTTCGCCGACCTCGGCGCCACCATCGCCGAGCTGTTCGCCGTCCCCCCGGTCGGCCCCGGCCACTCCATCGCCGGCGACCTCCGCTGACCCGACCGGCGCGTCGGCCCCAGTGATCTGACCGGCGCGACGGCGCCGGTGACCCGACTGCGCGACGGCGCGGGGATTCCTTCGCTCAGTGGTGCCGCCTTGCCGGCAAGCCGTCATGGTTGAGCCTTTGTCCACATTTCGCTCGGCAATGAGTTTCGCCCAGGCCCACGACCACGGAGCGTGAGGAGCGGGGTGCCCCCGGGTCGAACGCGGAGCGTGGTCGCCGACCGAACCCATGGTCGTTCACGCAGCGTGGTCGCCCACAGAGCGTGGGCATCCACGGCCAAAGGATTCCGGGACAAGCTGTGGGCGGCTGCTTCCTCCGCTGCCCGTGGGTCGGTAAGATGCGCCCGCCCCCGACCCATCGACACGCCGACAAGTCCACTCGTCGTTCCATCGACCAGGACACAACGCGACTTCACGCTCTAGCGCTCGATAGACAAAGCACTATGACGACACCGCGACCCGCGGGCGGTCCGGAGGTGCCCGAGATGGGGAAGGTCATCGCCCTCGCGAACCAGAAGGGCGGAGTCGGCAAGACCACCACCGCCATCAACCTTGGCGCCGCCCTGGCCGAGCAGGGCCGCCAGGTCCTGCTGGTCGACATGGACCCGCAGGGAGCGCTCTCGGTCGGGCTCGGGCTGAACCCGCTGGCCCTGGAGCGCACCATCTACAACCTGCTGATGGACCGCAAGGCCGACCCCAGCTCGGTGGTCGAGCGCACCAAGCAGGAGGGCCTCGACCTGCTCCCCTCCAACATCGACCTGGCCGCCGCCGAGGTCCTGCTGGTGGGCGAGGTCGCCCGCGAGCAGGCCCTCTCCCGGGTCCTGCGGGTGCTGCGCAAGCGCTACGACTACGTGCTGATCGACTGCCCACCAAGCCTCGGCCTGCTCACCGTCAACGCGCTCACCGCCGCCGACGGCGTGCTCGTCCCGCTCGAGTGCGAGTACTTCGCCCTGCGCGGCATGGCCCTGCTGATGGACACCATCGAGCGGATCCGTGAGGACCTCAACCCCGACCTGGAGATCGTCGGCATCCTCGCCACCATGTACGATTCCCGGACGGTCCACGGGCGCGAAGTCCTCGCCAGGGTCGAAGACGCCTTCGGGGGTCGCGTCTTCCGGACCGTCATCGCCAAGACCATCCGGTTCGCCGAAGCGCCGGTGGCGGGCGAGACCATCCTGACCTATGCCGGCTCGTCGTCGGGGGCGGTCGCGTACCGCGAGCTGGCCAAGGAGGTAATGGCGTCATGAAGGGTCGGGCGAGCCTGCCCGGAGCCGACGAGCTGTTCCGCGTCACCTCGATCGAGAAGGGTCGGGGCCGGGACGCCAAGCAGCCGGCCGAGGAGGCCCGGCGGGACGACCGGGAACCGGCCGAGCGGGTCCCGAGCGGACGCCAGCGGCACGACGAGAAGGTCACCTTCTACTGCACCGCCGAGGAGCTGATGGACCTCGAGAACGCCCGCCTCCAGCTCCGCCGCGCCCACGGCATCGCCGTCGACCGCGGCCGCCTCGTCCGCGAAGCCCTCGCCCAGGTCCTCTCCGAGCTGGAACGCGACGGCGCCAACGCCCCGCTGGTCAAGCGCCTCACCCGATGATCCCACGGCCACACGGGACCCGCCCCGCCCCGATGACCCCACGGCCACCCGGGAACCGCCCCGCCCCGATGACCCCACGGCCACCCGCGACGGGCCGTGCCCCGATGACCCCACGACTTCACGCGACGGGCCGCTCCCCGGGTTCGCAGGCGTGCGCGACCCCCGACCCCGGTAGGGCGTGCGGGACCCCCGACCCCGGTTGGCTGGGCCCCCGAGTCGGGAGGGTAGCGGGCGGGCACGAGGTGTGCTCGCGGCTGTCCACAGGCGGGCCGAGGGGGTCGCGTCAGGGCCCGATGGTGGCGCGGTGAGTCGGGGGGTGCGGGCGGTCGACGTGATCGCCCGCAAGCGGGACGGCGGGGAGATCGCACCCGGCGAGCTGCGCGACTTCGTGCTCGCCTACGCCCGTGAGGAGCTGCCCGACTACCAGATGGCCGCGTTCCTCATGGCCGGGTACCTGCGCGGGTTCACCGAGGGAGAGACCGAGGCGCTGACCGAGGCGATGGTCGCCTCCGGCGACCGGCTCGACCTGAGCCGGCTGCGCGGGCCGACGGTCGACAAGCACTCCACCGGCGGCGTGGCCGACGGCACCACCCTGGTCGTCGGCCCGCTCGCCGCTGCCCTCGGCATGCAGGTGATCAAGCTCTCCGGCCGCGGCCTCGGCCACACCGGCGGGACGCTCGACAAGCTGGAGTCGATCCCCGGCTTCCGGGTCGGCCTCGGCGCCGACGAGCTGCTCGACCAGGTGGAGCGGATCGGCCTGGCCGTGGCCGCGCAGACCGCCGACCTGGTCCCTGCCGACAAGTCGATCTATGCCCTTCGCGACGTGACCGCCACCGTCGGCAACGTCGCCCTGATCGCCTCCAGCGTAATGAGCAAGAAGCTCGCCGGCGGCGCCGCCAGCATCCTGCTCGACGTCAAGACCGGGTCGGGAGCGTTCATGCACGAGACCGCCGAGGCGGTCGAGCTGGCCAGGCTCTGCGTCGACCTCGGCAAGGCGGCCGGCCGCGGCACCGCCGCCCTGGTCACCGACATGAGCCAGCCGCTCGGCGAGCTGGTCGGCAACGCCGTCGAGGTGCGCGAGGCGGTCGAGGCGCTGCGGGGGGAGCGGCCTGGCCGGTTCCTCGACCTCTGCCTGACCCTCACCGGCCACATGGCCGCCGTCGCCGGCACCGCCGCCGACCCCGAGGCCGGCCGCCGCGACGCCGAGCGGGCCCTGGAGCGGGGTGACGGCCTGGAACGCTTCCGCGAGTTTGTGGCCGCCCAGGGCGGCGACCCCCGGGTCGCCGACGACCTGTCGCTGCTGCCTCAGGCCCCGCTCACCCTTGAGGTCGGGGCGCCCCAGGACGGCTGGCTGGAGGCGGTCGACGCCGAGGCCGTCGGGCGGGTCGCGGCCGCCCTCGGCGCCGGCCGGCAGCGCAAGGACCACGACATCGACCCGGCCGTCGCGGTGGAGCTCATCACCAAGCTCGGCGACCGGGTCGAGTCCGGCCAGCCGATCGCCCGCATCCTGGCTCGCGACGAGGAGGCGGCCCGCGCGGCCGCCGACGGCCTGCTCGCCGCCCTCACCTGGAGCGACCGGCCCGCCGAGGCCCCACCGCTCGTCCACCAGGTGGTCGGCGCCTGATCCCGACCCGGCGTCGGCCCGTGCTAGGGTGAGCGGCCCACCGGCGCGCTCCCGGCGCCGCATCTCCGGGTTGAACGAGGCTGACGCATGGGCTCACCGCTGTTCCTGCTCCGCGACGAACCCCAGCTGTTCGTCGCCTTTCTGATCGCGGTGATCGTCGGCATCACCTTCCATGAGTTCAGCCACGCCGCCGTCGCCTCCCTCCAGGGCGACCAGACGGCCCGGTCCCAGGGGCGCCTCACCCTCAACCCGATCTCGCACCTCGACCCGCTCGGCTCCATCGCCCTGCTCGTCGCCGGCATCGGCTGGGGCCGGCCGGTGCCGGTCAGCCCGGCGCGTCTGCGCAACCGCCGGTTCGGGGCCGTGATGGTGGGGCTGGCCGGGCCGGCCGCCAACTTCGTGCTCGCCCTCGTCGCCGTGGTGGGGCTCCGCATCGCCTACCCCAGCGAGGGCGCCACCTTCGATGTCGACTTCAGCGTGACCCTCCTCTACACCCTGGTCGCCGTGAACGTCATCCTCGGCGTGTTCAACCTCCTCCCGATCCCCCCGCTGGACGGGTCGACGCTGCTCTCGATCGCGCTGCCGCCTTCCCGGCAGAACATCGTCGCCTTCCTCGATCAGTACGGGATCTTCCTGCTGCTCGGGCTGCTGATCCTGGCCCCCAACCTCCTCACCCCGATCTTCCGGGCGATCACCGAGGCGCTCTACGGCCTGGTCGGCCTCCCGGTGGGCTGAGGGGCGGCCGGCCGTCGCGTTGTCCCCGACGGCGGACGCTGGCTACCATCGGCCGGCCGCGCCGAATACCGCGGCGCCGTCGTTCCGGCCGCACGAGCGCGTCGATCCATCGATTCGACGATGTATGGATTCGTAGATCTATGGACTATGTGGTCAAGACCGAGGTGTTCGAGGGGCCGTTCGACCTGCTCCTGCACCTGATCGCGCGCCAGCGGGTGGACCTCTGGCAGGTCTCGCTGTCCCGGATCACCGAGGAGTACCTGGCCGAGATCCGCCGCATGCGGGAGCTCGACCTGGAGGTGGCGACCGAGTTCCTGGTGGTGGCGGCCACCCTCCTGGAGCTGAAGGCCGCCCGGCTGCTGCCGGCCTCGGACGCTGACCCCGACGAGGTCGAGGCCATCCTCGAGGAGCGTGATCTCCTCTTCGCCCGGGTCCTCCAGTACCGGGCGTACAAGCAGGTCGCCGGACTGTTCGGGGCTCGCCTGGCCGAGCAGGCGGCCTACGTGCCCCGGAGGGTCGGCGCCGAGGACCTGCTGCGTCGCATCGTCCCGGAGCTTCTGGTCGGGGTCAGCCCTGAGGAGCTGGCCCGGCTGGCCGCCGCCGCGCTGACCCCGACCGCGCCGCCCCAGGTCACCACCACCCATATCGCGCCGCCCCGGTTGTCGGTGGCCGAGGCCGTCACCTCGCTCGCCCAGCGCCTCCAGGAGCGCGGGTCCACCAGCTTCGAGGAGCTGGTCGGCCGCCAGGCCGTGCCGATCGAGGTCGTCGTCGGCCTGCTTGCCGTCCTGGAGCTGTACAAGCGATCGTTGGTCGAGCTCGACCAGGCGTCGACCTTCGGCGACATCGCCGTTCGCTGGACCGGCGGCGACCTGGTGGACCCCATCGACATGACGGTCGAGGAGCCCGCATGACCGACCCGACCCCGACCACCCCCGACCGTCCCAGCCCCCCGCCATCCCCAGGTCCGGAGCGGGCCGACCAGCCGTCGGCGGGGCCAGACCGGCCGCCGGGGTCAGGCGGGCAGGTCCCCGAGCCGGGCGGCCAGCCCCCGGGACCGGTCGCGGGTGGTCCCTTGGCCGAGCCGGGCGGCCAGGCCCCGGGACCGGCTGGGGACGATGCGGCGGGGCCGGTGGTGGAGGGCTTGGAGGGCGACCCGACCGCCTGGCCGCCCGATGAGGCGCTCGATGCGGTGGACCTGGACGACCGTGGATGGACCAGGCGCAACCTGGAGGCGATCCTGCTGGTCGCCGACGAGCCGGTGGCGGCGGCCGTGCTCGCCGAGATCGTCGGGTCGCGGCTCTCTGAGGTGGAGGAGCTGCTGGTCGACCTCGCCGGCGAGTATGCCCGCGACGGGCGCGGGTTCGTGCTCAGGGCGATCGCCGGCGGCTGGCGGCTGTACACCCATCCTGGTGCGCGGAGCGTCGTCGAGGCCTTCCTCCGGGCCGGCCAGCAGAGCCGACTCACCCGCGCGGCCCTCGAGACCCTGGCCGTGATCGCCTACCGCCAGCCGGTGACCCGCTTCCAGGTGGCGGCCGTCCGCGGCGTCAGCGTGGACGGGGTGTTCCGGACCCTGGCCTCCCGCGGCCTCATCCATGAGGTGGGGACCGACCCCGGCCCGGGGCAGGCCATCCTCTACGGCACCACCCCGGCCTTCCTCGAGCAGCTCGGCCTGAACGATCTCGACCAGCTGCCGCCGATCAAGGACTACCTGCCGGAGGGCGTCGACCTGCTCGATCTCCAGGACCAGCCGTGACGGCCGCCCGTCCGACCCGCCCCTCGACCGAGGGAGCGGGCCCCGCCCAGCCCCGCCCGGGCGCATCCCGGCGCGCTCGACGCACGGCCGCCGTCCCCCGCCCCGCCGGCGCCCGCTCGCGGTCGCGGCACGGTCCGGGAGCAGACCCGCGAAGCTCCGGCAACGGTCCGCCGCACGGGGACGGGGAGCGGCCCGCCTCGCCGCCGCGCTCATCCCGACGAGCCGCGACGAGGTCGACCGGCCAACCAGGCGCTCGCCCCGCCGGGAGTCTGCCCCGGGGCCGGCGCCCCTCCGGCGGGGACCCGACCGCGAGCCGGTCGGGGAACCGTCCCCGCCGCACCGGTACCGGTGCCCGAACGGGGGGCCGCCCCGGCCGGGCCGGCAAGGCCGGTCGTTCGGATGGCCGTCCGGGTCGGGTGGCGGCGCCGGGTACGGGGGGTCGCGACGCTCAAGTAGAGGTCGAGGGTCGGGAAGCTGGTCGTCCGGGCCGGAGCGCCGCGGCGGACCGGGCGAGCAGGCGCACCTCCAGGGCCGTGCCGGAGGGACCGGGGTCCCGGGGGACGGCCACGGGGACCGGGTCAACGGGCGGAGACCGCGGTCGCACCGGGATGGCCCGGACCCGAACCGCCTCGGATCGAGGTCCCCGACCGACCCGCGAGGAGCCGGCCGCCGGGCGTCCCAGCCCCGTTGACCCCCCGGCGCCACGACGCCGTGGCTCGTCGCGAGGCTCCACGACGGGGCGGGGAGCCACGGTGGGCCGGCTACCCATGGCGGGTCGAGGAGCGGCGGCGGGTCGGGCCGGTGGAGGCTCGGCGGGTCGGGCCGGTGGAGGCTCACCGGGTCGGGCCGGTGGAGGCTCGCCGCGGGACTCCAGGGCGGGTCGGCCGGGTGGTCGCAGGTCGCGAGCTTCCACGGTCGGGCGGATCGGTGGGGGACCGTCGAACGGGGCAGGTTCGGACCGGCGAGTCCGCGACCCGAGCCGGCGGTCATCGCCTGAGCGAGCGGCGGCGTTGGAGGGGCCCGCCGGCGACGAGGGAGCATCGCTGCGGCTCAACAAGGCGCTGAGTGGGGCCGGCCTCGGATCTCGACGCGCGGTCGAGGAACTGGTCCGGGCCGGCCGGGTGTCGATCCGGGGCGAGGTGGTGCACGACCTGGGGCGCCGCGTCGATCCCGTCAGCGACCGGGTCGAGGTGGACGGGTCGCGGGTGGTCCTGGACGAACGGCGCCGGTACTGGATGCTGAACAAGCCGGCCGGGGTGGTGAGCACGGCGGCGGACCCGGCCGGCCGGCCGACGGTCGTGGGGATGGTCCCGGAGCAGCCGCGCGTCTTCCCGGTCGGGCGCCTTGACCGGGACACCGAGGGCCTGCTGCTGCTCACCAACGACGGACCCCTCGCCTATCGGCTCACCCACGCCCGGTACGGGATCGAGAAGCGGTACCTGGCCGAGGTCGAGCGACTCCCGGCCGACGCCCCCAGTCGCCTGCGCAGGGGGGTGGAGCTGGAGGACGGGTTCGCCAAGCCGACCCGGGTCAGGGTGGTGGCCGGCTCCGGCAGGCGTCGCATGATCGAGGTCGTCCTGGTCGAGGGCCGGAACCGGGAGGTGCGCCGGCTGCTCGACGCGGTCGGCGCCCCGGTGCGGCGGCTCGTGCGCACCGCCGTCGGACCGATCCGCCTGACCGGCCTGGCGCCGGGGGAGTACCGGCCCCTACGACCAGAGGAGCTCAGAAGGCTCTACAAAGCAGCAGGGCTATGAGTCCATCAGTCGATCTATCTACATGGAGTCTTGTCGCTGTATCGATAAAGCGATGGTGCCCGGGGGCCGGCCGGTGAGCGACGAGCGGCTGGTCGCCCTGCGCGGCGCGACCACGGTCGAGGTCGACACGCCCGGAGCCGTGATGGGCCGCACCAGCGAGCTGCTGTCCACCCTGCTGGAACGCAACGGCGTGGAGCACGACCAGCTGGTGTCGATCATCTTCACCTCGACCAGGGACCTGCGCAGCGCGTTCCCGGCGCTGGCGGCGAGGGAGCTCGGGCTCGGTGACATACCGTTGCTCTGCGCCGGCGAGCTCGACGTCATCGGCGGCAACCCGAACACCATCCGGGTCCTGGTCCACTGCTATTCGACGCTGCCGAGGGCCAGCCTGCGCCACGTCTACCTGCACCGCGCCAAGCACCTGCGCGACGACCTCCCGGAGTGAACCCATGACACCCACCCCCCGGCGGCCACCGACGCCCTCAGGACCCGACCGATCGACCCCGACCGTGCAGCGCCCACCGGCGGGATGGGGGCCTTCGGCGTCGGCCACGCCGGGACCGGTGGCGTCGGGAGCGGGGCGATGACATCGACGCTGGAGTGGCCGCGGCGGCTGGCCATCGTCGGCACCGGGCTGCTCGGCGCCTCGGTGGGGCTGGCCGCCCGGGCCGCCGGCGTCGCCGAGGTGGTCGGGGCCGACAGCGATCGACGGGAGCTGCGGGATGCCCTCGAACGGGAGGCGATCACCGTCCGCGCCCGCTCCGTCGAGGAGGCGGCCGAGGGCGCGGACCTGATCGTGGCCGCGACGCCCGTCCGCTCGCTGGCCGGGGTCCTCGCTCGCGCCCATGCCGCGAACCCCGAGGCCGTGCTCACCGACGTCGGCAGCACCAAGCTTCACCTTCTAATTGAACTTCAACGTTCCTCGACCAACCTGCGACGGGTCATCCCGGGTCATCCCATGGCCGGGTCGGAGGAGCGGGGGGCCCAGGCCGCGCGCGTGGACCTGTTCCACGGCGCGGCCTGGGTGCTGACCCCGGCGCCGCACGTCGACCACCAGGCGCTGCGGCGGCTGACCTCGTTCGTGCGGGATCTCGGCGGTCGGCCGCTGATGCTCGACCCGGAGCTGCACGACCAGGTCGCCGCGTTCGCGAGCCACCTGCCGCAGCTCGCCGCGACTGCCCTCATGGGGGCGGTGGCCCAGGTGGAGTCGCCGGCGGCCCTGCGCCGCCTGGTCGCCAGCGGCTTCCGGGACACCACCCGGGTGGCCGCCAGCGACCCGGACCTCTGGGTCGACATCTGCGCCACCAACGGTCCGAGCATCGTGGCCGCGCTCGACGTGCTGACCAGCCGGCTCGAGGTGCTCCGAAAGCTCGTCGCCGAGGGGGACCGGGCCGGCCTGCGCGATCAGCTGGCGGCGGCCAGGGCGGCGCGCCTGCGCATCCCGACCAAGCCCGGCGCGTCTCCGCGCGGCCTGCGGGAGGTGGTGGTCCACGTCGCGGACCGCCCGGGCAGCCTGGCCGCGGTGTTCCACGCCCTCGGCGCCGCCGGGGTGAACGTGGAGGACCTGGCCATCGACCACGAGCTCCAGGGCGGCAGTGGCGCCCTGCGCATCTGGGTCGCCGGCCGCGACGCCCTCAACGCCGCCATCGCCGCCCTGGAGGTGGCCGGCTGGCCGGCCCACGAGGGGAGCGGCGCTCCCTGACCCGACCGTCGTGGCCTTCTCATAGAGAGAGTCTCCTGAGTTAGCTATCTACAAAGAGATCTATCGGTTGTACTGGTGAGCAGAATCGCAGGCGAGCGGGCGAATGGCGGCGGCGTAGACTGCGCTGCGGAACCTATGGGCCAGTTCGTCGGCGGGTGGGCGTCCCGGTCGGCTCGCCGGCGTGCTCGACCGACCGAGGTGCCGACGGGCATGCCCGACCGACCGAGGTGCCGACGGGGTACGCCCGACCGGCCAACGTGTTGGCGGGCGTGCCGACCGGCCGGGGTGCTGGCGGGCGTGCCGAGCGGCCAACGTGCTGGCGGCGTGCCCGACGGGCCGCGATACTGGCGGGCGCGGTCCACCGGTCTAGGAGGGAGGCCAGGTGAAGGTGGTCGGGTTGGGCGAGGACGAGCCGGTCGAGGGCAGCGCCGACGTGGTTGTCGCCATCGACGGACCGGCCGGGTCGGGCAAGAGCACGGTGGCCCGGCGGGTCGCCGAGCGGGCCGGACTGCGCTACCTGGACACCGGGGCGACCTACCGGGCCCTCACCCTCGCCCTCCTGCGGCGGGGGGTTCCGGTGGACGACCCGGAAGCGGTCGGTGACGCGGCCAAGGCCGTCGACCTCTCCCTCGAGCTCCCGCCCGGCCCGGCCGGTGTGGCCAGGGTGCTGCTGGACGGGGTGGAGCCGGGGGGCGCGCTCCGCACGCCCGACGTCAACGCCGCCGTCTCGGCGGTCTCGGCCGTCCCCGCGGTCCGCGAGCTGCTGGTCGGGCTGCAGCGCTCACTGGTCGGCGTCGGGGGGATCGTGGTCGAGGGCCGCGACATCGGGACCGTGGTCTGGCCCGACGCCGACGTCAAGGTGTTCCTCACCGCCTCCGAGCACGAGCGGGCACGGCGGCGAACCGGCGACGCCGACGGCGGCGGCGAGACCGCCGAGACCCTGGCCCGCCGGGACGCCCTCGACAGCGGGCGGGTCGCCTCGCCGACCCGCGCCGCCGCCGATGCCCTGGTCATCGATTCCACCACCCGCTCCGTCGACCAGGTGGTCGACCAGCTCCTCCAGCTCATCGAAGCCGCCAGAGCCACCCGCCCGAGATGACCGGCGGCCCCAACCGCGAGGCGCCCCGCGCCCCGACCGGCGGCGCCCCAACCGACCCGCCGCCCGACCCGGCCGGGCTCGGGGGCTCGGCGTCGGCCGAGGAAGGGACCGCAGGCAACGGGACCGGCGTCGCCAGGGTCAACGGGACCGGCGTCGCCAGGGTCACCGGTCCGGCGGCGGGCGAGGGTGGCGGTCGACGGGAAGCCGACCCGGAAGCGGTCACCGGCCCGGTGGCGGCCGGAGCGGTCACCGGCCCGGTGGCGGCCGGAGCGGGGAACGGTCGCGGGGATGGGAACCCGGAACGGGGGTATCTGATTGCGGCGGTGGTGGTCAAGCCGCTGATGCGGGCCTGGTTCCGGATCCGGTTGGAGGGCGAGGAGCACATCCCCGGGAGGGGGCCGGTGATCCTGGCGTCCAACCATCGCAGCAACATGGACCCGGTCCTGCTCGCCTCGGCCGTGCGGCGGCCGGTGGCGTTCATGGCCAAGGCGGAGCTGTTCGTCGGGCCGCTCGGCTGGATCCTCCGCTGGATCGGCCAGTTCCCGGTCCGGCGGGGGGGCATCGACCGGGAGGCCCTGCGGCGGACCGACGCGGTGCTGGCCCGAGGGTCGATGCTCGGGCTGTTCCCCGAGGGGACCAGGGGGGATGGCGGGTTCTCGGCCGTCCATCCCGGGCTCGCCTATATCGTGGTACGCCAGCGCTGCCCGGTGCTGCCGGTGGCGATCCTCGGCACCGAGCGGGTACGGCGGCGGTTCGGCTGGCTGCCGTTCGCGTCACCGGTCAGGATCGTTGTCGGTCCGGCCATCGACCTGCCCCAGTCGACCAGCGACCGCGCCGGCCGCAGGGCCGCCAGCGAGCTCCTGCGCCGGCGCCTCCAGACCTTCCTGGCCACCGCCGCCGGCGATCCGGCCTCTATCGATAAGTAGTCAAAGTGACGAGTAGACAAAGCGATAGAGCGGTGGATCGGCGAGCAGACGAGTCGACCGGTCGGCTGCCGAGGGTGGCGGTGGTCGGGCGGCCCAACGTCGGCAAGTCGACGCTGGTCAACCGGATCCTCGGGCGACGGGCGGCCATCACCCAGGAGCTGCCCGGCGTGACCCGCGACCGGGTCGCCTACCAGGCCGACTGGTCCGGCCGGCGGTTCGAGCTGGTCGACACCGGCGGCTGGGAGCCGAAGGCGACCGGGCTCCGGGCCAGCGTCGTCGCCCAGGCCGAGCGGGCCATGGCCGAGGCCGACCTCCTCCTGTTCGTGGTCGACGCCACCGTCGGGGTCACCGAGGAGGACGCCGCCGTCGCCGCCCGGCTGCGGCGCGGTCGCGTGCCGGTCCTCCTGGTCGCCAACAAGGTGGACAGCGCCGCCACCGAGCCGCAGGTCGCCGACCTGTGGTCGCTCGGCCTGGGCGAGCCGCTGGCCGTGTCCAGCCTGCACGGCCGGGGCTCGGGGGACCTGCTCGACGCGGTCGTCGAGCGGCTGGGCACCGGGGCGGCGGCCCGCGACGAGCCGGCGGCGCCCGCCCTGGCCATCGTCGGGCGGCCCAACGTCGGCAAGTCCAGCCTGCTCAACCGGCTGGCCGGTCAGGACCTGGCGATCGTCGACCCGAGCCCGGGCACCACCCGCGACACCGTCGACTCGATCGTGGAACGGGCCGGCCGCAGCTACCGGCTGGTCGACACCGCCGGCATGCGCCGCTCGTTCCAGCAGGCCGAGGGCGCCGACTACTACGCCTTTGTGCGCAGCCTGGAGGCGGTCGACCGGGCCGACGTCGCCCTGCTCGTGCTCGAGGCCCCGCTGGGCGTGGCCGAACAGGACCAGAAGGTGGCCGTCCGGGCGGTCGAGTCCGGCTCCGGGCTGATCCTGCTGGCCAACAAGTGGGACCTGATGGACGACGAGGCGCGGCGCCAGTTCGAGGTCGACCTGGAGCGCAAGCTCCACTTCGTCGGCTGGGCGCCGATGCTGCGGGTCTCGGCCCGGACCGGCCGGGGGGTCGAGAAGATCTGGGGCCTGGTCGACGGCGTGCTCGCCGAGCGGTCGCGGCGCGTCCCCACCGCGGCCCTCAACCAGTGGCTGGGGCAGGCGACCGAGCGGACGCCGCCGCCCCCGGTGCGCGGCCGGTCGGTGAAGGTCCGCTACGCCACCCAGGCCAGGGTCGACCCGCCCGAGGTGGTCGTGTTCACCAGCGGGCAGCTCACCCCGGGCTACCGCCGCTACCTGGAGCGGGAACTGCGGCGGACCTTCGGGTTCGAGGGCACGCCGGTGCGGCTGGTGGTCCGGGTCCGGAGCAGGGAGCGGGCCGGCGGAGGCTGACCGTGGCGGCCGCCGGACCCGGGACGGAGGGTCCCGGTGGCCGTGATATCCTGACGGCCGTTTCGGGCCTACGGGCCCGCGTTCGGGACGTGGCGCAGCTTGGTTAGCGCACCAGTCTGGGGGACTGGGGGTCGCCGGTTCAAATCCGGCCGTCCCGACCAATCCGCACCCGCGCCGAAGCCATCCGCCGCCCACCGACCCCGACGCGGCGTCGGCGCACGCGGTGGGGCGGTGGACTACGCTCCTCAGCATGAGCGACCCCAACCGGTCCGACCCGCAGCCGGCCCCCGACCCCCCGGTCGCGCCCGGTCCCGACCCGGCCACGCCGAAGCCCCGGCCGCCGGTGCCAGGGCCCCCGGAGGGGGAGCGTAGCCCGACGACCCGGGGCGCGAATCCGGTTGCCCACACCCCCCCCCGCGCCCCCGACGGGGCCGCGCCGG
>Ga0081538_10002934_pt1 | contig 16277 bp, 13 predicted proteins | sample TabmetS5T2R1_FD_71022 | JGI IMG/M metagenome (GOLD analysis project Ga0081538, IMG submission 71022) | Tabebuia heterophylla rhizosphere microbial communities from the University of Puerto Rico - S5T2R1 | ecosystem: Host-associated > Plants > Roots > Rhizosphere ... | reverse complement strand
AAGAGGGCCATAATCCCATCCCCCATCACCTGGTTGACGGTGCCCTCGTAGCGGTGCACGGCCTCGATCATGCGCTCCAGGACCGGGTCCAGCAGCTGTCGGGCCTCCTCGGGGTCGCGATCCGCCAGCAGCTCCATGGACCCCTTCAGGTCGGCGAAGAGCACCGTGACCTGTTTGCGCTCGCCTTCGATAGCGCTGCGGGAGACGAGAATCTTCTCGGCGAGGTGTGGCGGTGTGTAGGACTGGGGAGAACTCGCCCTCGGCTCAGGCGTTCGACGCACTGAGGTCAGGTGCAGGCCGCAGCCGCCGCAGAATTTTTCCCCCGGCTCATTCGAGAACCCGCACGCGGAGCAGGGGAGGGCCAACGACGCCCCGCACTCCGCGCAGAATCGGCGCCCTTCACGGTTGTCGGCCTGGCAATGCGGGCACTGCATCCTGGGAGCCCCTCTCAGCGAGCTGGATCGAGGCAGGTAATTTCTAATGTCGGGATGGTAGTCCGGCAATAGGAGCCGGTCAAGCCGAAAATTTCCCCGGTCCACAGGCCAGTGATTCGAGAACGATTGTCCATGGCATTGGGCTCACGAGGCTATGTTCGCAGCCGACATGATGCTGCCTCACCGAGACAAATCATACAATCATCGCCTGTTGATAAGCTGCCCCAAAAGATGGATATTAATTAGGCCGAGACTGGGCTGAAGGCATGGAAGGACGATCGAATCACTCGCTGAGCAACCAGTTTTTTAGGCTTGAGCAGACTCTGAGCTGCTGACAGCCACTCTCAAGATGCCAAAGGCAGAACACTGGAAACGGTGCAAGGTTTGGTAGGAGGATATATGATGGCGACCTTAACTTTGGACCTCCCACCCGAGGCATACCGTCGGCTTCACGAGGAGGCACATCGCCAGGGCAAGTCACCCCAGCTTGTGGCTCAGGAGTGGCTGATCGAACGCTTATCTCCATTAAACCCAGCGCCTGACAGTACACGCGAACAGGTCCGCCGGGCCCTCCGTGCCGCCGGACTGTTGGTCGTTCTGAGCCCGGACCTGCGCCAGCGCGCAGACCCAACGGTACAGCCGGAAGACGTCGAAGCCTCTCTGGCCCGAGCTGGGGGCAAACCCCTGAGCGAAATCGTGCTCGAACAGCGAGGCCCTAAGAGGTGAGCCACTTCTACCTGGACGCCAGTGCTGTGGTCAAACGCTACAGTCCAGAAACCGGTAGTGGCTGGGTCAAAGCTCTGACCGACCCTATGGCTGGGCACACGCTTGTCATGGGGGAAATCACCCTTGCAGAGGTCGCAGCTGCATTGGCTGCCAAACACCGAGCTCCAGGCGGCATTACTCAGCAGGAACGCGATGATGCCGTAGCCTTATTTTTGAGCCACTGTGATACCCAATATGAACTGATCGCCATTAGCCGCTCTATCATCGATCGGGCGGTCAGCCTGACCCAGAGTCATAAGCTGCGTGGCTACGACGCCGTCCAGTTGGCTACTGCTCTCATCGCCAACAGCGTCCTCACTGCAACAGGCCTTTCCCTCCTCACATTTGTAGCGGCCGACGACGACCTGGTAGCAGCGGCCCACGCTGAGAGATTGGCGGCCGAGAATCCCAACCTTCATATACTTTCTTAGCAAGGCCCCGATCTCATTCATCCCGCTGTTGGACAGCCTGGCCTACCAGACGCGCAACGAGGAGGGCGCTATGCCTACCGATCCAGCCACAACGCCGCAGCGCGACCGCCGAAGTCAGCGGTCAGGTTGGGGGCGAAGTTCTTCATATACGGCTGCCAGGAGGCGGTGATGACCTGCGAGGACAGGTACACATAGTACTGCTGTTCCGCCGCGTAGCGCTGGATCTCGAAGATCAGGCGCTTGCGCGCTTCAAGGTCTTTGATCCGCCGTTGTTCCTTCAGCATGGCGGTCAGCTTGGGGTCGTTGACGTGGCCGCGGTTGCGTAGCTGGTCGGGCATATACTGCCCGTACAGCGAGCTATCGGGATCCCAGCCCAGACCGTAGGGGCCCATCGCCAGGCCCTCGTACTTGCCCTGGCCCGTCGTGGCTTGATAGGCTCCATATTCCTGGATCTTCAACTCCACCTCGATGCCCACCTCTTTGAGATAGCGCTGCACCAATTGCACCGCATCGAGCATGTCTCGGCCATAGCCCCCGGTGGCGTTGAGGGTCGTCTTAAAGCCCTTGGCGTACCCCGCTTCCGTCAGCAGCCTCCGGGCCTCCTGTGGATCATAGCGATAGTACTTCGCCCCCTCGCCGAGCTGCTCAATGGGCAGCGACCACTCCGCCAGGCCCCGGGGGACCGCAGGCGACAGCTCACCGCGCATCCAAACGGCCTCGATGAGCCCCTGACGATCGATGGCGTGCGACATGGCGCGCCGTACGCGCACGTCGGTGAAGGGGGACTTGTCGGTGCGCATCCAGATCGTCGTGGCGTTGTTGGCCAGCATATCTTGGTAGCGCCAGTGGGGATGGCTCTGCTTGAGCGCATCCAGATCAGCTTGGCGCACCTCCCACTGCAAGCCGGGCCCGGCATCGAGTTGCCCGGTGCGATACATCGCCAGCCCGGTCGATTCGTCCTCCACGACCAACCACTCGACCCCATCGACGTACGGCTGGCCCTGGCGGAAGTAATCGGGGTTGCGTCGGAACACCGTCTTCACATTAGGCTCATAGCGTTCCAGGACGAAAGGTCCGGTGCCGATGGCGGTCTCGACCCTCTTGAAGTCGCCATACTTCTCTGCCACTTCCGGAGCGACGATCCACATCGAGGTCGCGCTGGCCAGGATGTCGAGCAGCCACACGAAGGGTTCTTTGAGGACGAACTTCACCGTGTAGCGATCCACGACCTCGACACGATCGACCGAGTCGAGGAAGTACCGGCTCGGATTCGATTTTTCGGACAGGAAGCGGTCGAAGGTGAATTTCACGTCCTCGGCCACCAATTCGCGCCCGTTGACGGGCGGTTTGTTGTGCCATCTCACCCCCCGGCGCAGATGGAACACATAGGTGGTGTCGTCCGGCTCTTCCCAGCGTTCGGCCAGATCGGGCTCGACGATGAAGGTCCCCGGCCGCACGTCCCCGCCGACTTTGTAGCGCAGGAGCCTGCTACACAGGAAGCTCAAGACACTATGCGTCCTGCCATCGCGGGTCAAATGGGGATCGAAGTGCACGGGATCGCGTCCGCGCACACGCAGAATCCCCCCGCGTTTCGGGGGCCCCGCCTCTTCGCCCCAGAGCGCGGGCGCGCGATAGGCAGACCCGGCGGATAGCGCCGCGCCGGCGGCCAGGCCGGCTTTCAGGAGATCACGGCGGCTCAAGCCGTGGGCACGTAAGGGGCGAACGTTCGGTGGCTGCATGCGCGGTCCTCCTCCTCTCCTCATCCCGCCGGGTTCATGGCAGACCCAGCCACATCGTCTCGAAGCGAACGGTGAATTCTTGCAACTGCTCACGGCTACTTCAGCCGCACCTCTTCCAGCGGCGCCGACCAGGGGAACGGGTTGATCGCCATCAGCGCGGGGTTCTCTACTCGCGGCCCGATACCGCTCGGCCAGAAGTATAGCCAAATAGGCCCGAACATCACCCGCTCGTGCATGAGCCGTTGGATCCGGTGTAGCAAGGCCTCCCGTTTCGCCCGGTCGGTTTCGCCATCCTGCTCTCTGAACAGCTCATCGATGTCGGGATAACCCCCGTAGGCAAACGTCCCGGTGCTGACCACCGATTCCTCGATGCGTGTGGCGGCGTTGCCGTATCGCCCGCTGACGCAGACGCACAGGCCTCGCAACTGCTTCGCGGCGCGTGCCGACTGAAACGCCGCCCGCTCCATGGTGCGCAGCCTGAGCTTGATGCCGATCGCCCCAAGATAATTGGCGACCGCCTCTCCCAGCGAGAAATATGGAGGATTCGGAGTCAGCTCTCCGGCGTCAAAGCCGTGGGGATATCCTGCCTCGGCCAGGAGACGCTTTGCCGTGGCTGGATCGTACGGATATGGTTCGATCGGCAGCGCGAACTCGAAGGTGCGAGGGATGATGCTCCCCACCGGCGGCGATGCCCCCAGCCGCTCCGCGTCGCTCAGTGCCTGGCGGTCGAGGGCGTAATTGGCGGCGAGGCGAACGCGCGTGTCGTGCCACGGGGACTTAGGATTCCATTGTTCGATGAAATCCAGATAGAACGTGCCGATCCCGCCGGAAAAGGCCAACCGCAGCCTGGGGTCACGTTTCACCTCCTCAGCGGCCGGGACATCCAGGTCGTACGCCACATCGACCTCGCCCTTCTTCAGCATGGCCAGCCGCGTCGTGTTCTCCGGAACGCTCTTGAAGATCAGCCGCTTGACGTGCGGGACTTTGCGCCAGTAATCCTCGACCGCCTCCATGACCAGCTCGACGCCGGGCGTATGACTGACAAACTTGTAAGGGCCGAGCCCGATGGGGTGGCGTCTGAAGCCGTCATCGCCCACTTGCTCGAGGTACTTTTTCGGCACGATCCAGCCCGCCCCCGTCGCCAGGGTGCCGTAGTAGGCCATGAAATCAGGCCACGGCTGGTGCAGGTGGAAGCGCACCCGGTAGGGATCGACGACCTCTACCTCCCGGACTTTCGCCTGTAGGATGTTGGATTTATAGCGCAGGAAGGTGAACTGGACATCCTCCGCGGTGAAGGGATCGCCGTTATGGAACCTGAGCCCCTCACGCAGCTTAAATTCGTACATGCGCTGGTCGTCGCTGACCGTCCAAGACTCCGCCAGGCTGGGAGCCATGGGGCTGTCCGGCATGGGCTTGACGAGGGCGTCATGCAGGGCATAGCAGAACCAGAAGGGGGTACCGCCCACCACCGCCACCTGCCCGGGATCGAACCACGCGGGGGAGATGGTCACGTATAAGGCCCAGCGCATCTCCCCCGCCGGCTTGTATGGGGGAGCCGCCGCGGCCGTGACAGTGCCTGCAAGCAGAGGACACAAACAGCCGAGAATGGTCAATATGCACCCCAAGACGGTGCTCCGTCCGCCCCGCATCTTTCCCTCCCCGTGATCCAGAGGCCCTACCGTTGCTTACTTGTCTAGCCACGTCACCGCGACGCGGCTGCCGTAGTCGAAGGTCAGGTTGTGTGCGTAGTTCTTCATATACGGCTGCCAGGAGCTGGTGATGACGACCGAGGCTAGGTAGATGTAGTACTGCTGCTGCGCCGCATAGCGCTGAATGTCGAAGATCAGTTGCTTGCGCGCCTCCCGATCCTTCACCTGCCGCTGTTCCTTCACCATCGCCGCCAGCTTGGGGTCGTTGACATGGCCGCGGTTGCGCGGTTTGCCCGGCGTATACGGTCCGTACAGCGCGCTATCGGGTTCCCAGCCCACGGCATATGGGCCCATGGCCATGCCCTCGAACTTGCCCTGGCCCGTCGTCGCTTGATACGCGCCATACTCCTGCATCTTCAATTCCGCCTCGATGCCGACCTCTTTGAGATCGCGCAGGACCATCTGCACCGCATCGATCAGGTCGCGGCCGTACCCGCTGCTGGCCGTGAGCGTCGTCTTAAAGCCCTTGGCGTACCCGGCTTCGGCCAGCAACCGCCGCGCTTCCTTAGGATCGTAGCGATAGTATTTCGCCCCCTCGCCGAGCTGATCGACGGGCAGCGACCACTCGGCCAGGCCTGGGGCGACGGCGGCAGGGAGTTCACCGCGCATCCAAACGGCTTCGATCATCCCCTGGCGATCGATGGCGTGGGAGATGGCGCGTCGCACGCGCACGTCATTGAAGGGGGGCTTGTCGGTGCGCATCCAGATCGCCTGCGCGTTGATAGCCTGAATGTCCTGGTAGCGCAGGTGTGGATGGCTCTTCTTGAGCGCCTCGAGGTCGGGTTGCCGAACCTGCCAGTTGGCCCCTGGGCCGGCGTCGATTTGCCCGGTGCGATACATGGCCAGCCCGGTCGATTCATCCTGCACGACCAACCACTCCACCCCATCTACATAGGGCAGGCCCTGACGGAAGTAGTCGGGGTTGCGCCGGAAGACCGTCTTCACGTTCGGCTCGTAATGCTCCAGAAGGAAAGGCCCGGTGCCGATGGCGGTCTCGACTTTCTTCAGGTCGCCATATTTCTCGACCACTTCCGGGGCAATAATCCACATACACATGGCGTTGGCCAGGATGTCGACCAACCAGACGAACGGCTCGTGGAGGTGGAACGTCACCGTGTAGCGGTCCACCACCTCCACCCGGTCCACGGAGTCCAGCAACTGTCGCTCCGGATTGCCCTTCTCCGTCAGGAAGCGGTCGAAGGTGAATTTGACATCCTCGGCCACCAGCTCGCGGCCGTTGACAGGCGGCTTGTTGTGCCATTTGACGCCCTTACGCAGGTGGAAGATGTAGGTGGTGTCGTCCGGCTCCTCCCAGCGTTCGGCCAGATCGGGCTCGACGATGAAGGTGCCCGGCCGCACGTCGGCGCCGACTTTGTGGCGCAGGAGCTTGCTGTACACGAAGCTCAGCGCCGTGTGCGTCATGAAATTGCGCGTCAGATGCGGATCGAAGTGTACAGGATCCCACCCGCGCACCCGCAGGACGCCGCCACGCTTGGGCGTTCCGGCTTCTTGACCCCAGAGTGCAGGCGGGCGATAGAGGGGCCAGGCAGATAACGTGGCGCCGGCGGCGAGGCCCGCTTGCAGCAGCTCCCGACGGCTATACTTCAGGGTTGTCTCGCGTGTCTCCATGAGTCTCCCTCTCTTTGGCTGCATCACTGATGCATGGCCCTTTACTTGGGCGGCCCGACGATAGCCACATCCCTCCAGTGACCCGGCAATGGTCACCAATTCTCAACGGACTTCACCAACGCATCGTGCATAGCATCGAGGAGCCGAGACGACGTGATCGCGGCATTTCACACAGGTCAAAGTAGGTGGGGGCAAAGGCCCCCCGCGCCCCTATAGGTCTCCCAACTTCATCCGCCGGTCATACTCGTCCCCGTTCATATCCTTGTGGCCCACGCTGTTCCACGGGGAGGGCTATCATTCGTCCCCTCTGAGAGGCTCTCCGCATCAACCCTGGAAAGGGTTGTTGCGGCATTGCCCACGGGCAAGACACACACCTAGGACGGTTGATGCAAAGAAACAGGCTGGAACCGCGGTCCGCGATCCCCTATGAGAAGGGCATAGACACGGGTAAGGAGTTGGGGCCTCAAGAGGAAGCGAGATCGACCAAGAAGGCACACCATGGATGGTAATTGTGAAGACCGAGATCTAGGAGTCAGATTCATATGTGCGCTCCTCGCCGGTCTGGGAGGATATAAGCGGCACATCTAGGGTTAATTGCGACGATTTTATCGGGGTTTGGATTTGGCGTCAACCGCAATTGCAGCTATCACGAGCCATGACAGCTGGCGCACAGTGCTGACGGAGGAGCCCCTGGGGGCAATCGGATGGGTATCCGGTCACGCTGAGTTGATGGGCGAGTGACTCCACGGCATTGGCTTCCGGCGAGTGGTTTATAACGCGGATGGGGTGGTTTACCGCTGCGGCGCAGCCAGTTCCACCGCTGGCGCCAGGGATAAGAAATTGGCCAGGAGCTGCTTGCCCTCACGCGTCAAGATCGATTCCGGATGAAATTGCACGCCCTCGACCAGGTGTTCCCGGTGCCGCACGCCCATGATCACCCCGTCATCCGTCTCTGCCGACAACTCCAGGCATTCCGGGAACGTCTCGCGGCGAATCACCAGCGAATGATAGCGCGTCGCTTCAAACGGACGTGTCAGACCACGGAAAATCGTCTTGCCGTCGTGGTAAATCATCGAGGTTTTGCCGTGGAATAGGGCAGGGGCGCGCACGATCTCCCCGCCAAAAACCTCACCAATGCACTGATGCCCGAGGCAAACCCCAAGTAAGGGCACGCGTCCGGCGAACTCTCGAATGACTTCGCAGGAGATCCCCGCTTCTGTCGGGGTGCATGGCCCGGGTGAGATGACGATCTTCTCCGGGGCCATGGCCTCGATCTCCGCCACAGTGGTCTGATCGTTGCGATACACCCGAACATCGGCACCGAGCTCGCCCAGGTATTGCACGAGGTTGTAGGTGAACGAGTCATAGTTGTCGATCATGAGGATCATGCGCCGTTCCTCTCCGTCCACACGTCGAGCCAGTCAAGGAGTTCCCGGAGGTAGGCGATCTGAGCATCGGGAACCCCATGGGGAAGCCGTTCCCGATCCGGCCGCACCTTCCACACACCTCGCACGCCTATGCACTTGGGGCCCATCACACCCCCCGGCATGCCATCGCCCACGAACACCGCCTCGTGAGGAGCAACCTGCAGAGCCTCCGGCGCCGTCTGGAAGGTCTGCGGATGGGGTTTAGAGAACAGTCTACATTTCCTCTGGGGCCCTGATCCCGAGCACAGTCAACCCGCTCTGAATGACGGTTTGCACGCCCTTCACCAGCCACAATCGCGCCTCGCGCACGGCGGCGTCGTCCGTCAAGATGCGGTAATTGTGATAGTATTTGTTGAAGCGCTCGGACAGCGTGAGCAAGTAATCGGTCACGAAGAACGGTTCGTAGTTTTCGGCAGCGCGCCGCAGGACAGCTGGATAGTCGGTCAGAAGCCGGACCAGGTCGAATGCCTCATCTTGCGTCAAAGGACTGCAATCGGCATCGGGTCGCAACGGTTGCTCCGCTTTGCGGAGCACACTGCACGCGCGGGCATGGGTGTACTGCACGTACGGGCCGGTTTGCCCCTCGAAGGTGAGCACTTTTTCCCACTCGAAATTCACATCCTTGACGCGGCGTGTGCTCAGATCCGTAAAAATAACGGCCCCGATCCCTACCGCCTCCGCTACCTGGCGTTTATCAGGCAGCATGGGATTTTTCTCGTGCACAATCTGCTCAGCCAACTCGACGGCGCGATCCAGTACATCTTCCAGAAAGATGATGTTGCCGCGGCGTGTGCCCATCTTCTCGTCATTAAAACGAATCAACCCGAAGTCGACGTGGACGCAGGCTTTAGCCCAGGGGAACCCCATCAGCTCCAGGACTTTGAAGACCTGCTGGAAGTGCAGGCGCTGGTCAGCGCCCACCACGTACAGCATCTTCCAGAAGCCATAGGTCTCGTGGCGATACATCGCGGCGGCCAGATCACGGGTGGCATAGAGCGTCGCTTCGTCCTTCTTTCGCAGCAGGCAGGGCGGCATGTTGTAGGGGCGGAGATCGACGATCAGCGCCTCATCGCTCACGCTGACGAGACCAGCCTGCCGGATACGCTCGATGGTTTGGTCCAGATACGGCTCATAGAAGCTCTCCCCAGCCTGGGAATCGAAGCTGATGCCCAGTCGCTCGTAGATGCGCGCGAACTCCTGCAGGCTAAGGTCACGGAAACGTTGCCAGATGGCCCGAGCTTCTGGGTCGCCATCCTCCAGACGTTTGAACCAGCCACGCGCCTCATCTTCGAGCTCGGGATGCGCTTCGACCTCGGAGTGATAGCGCACGTAGAGATCGTACAGGGTTTGAATGGCATGGGACGTCAGGTCCGTCTCATCTCCCCAGCGTTTGAACGCCACGATGAGTTTACCGAATTGGGTGCCCCAATCGCCCAGATGGTTGATGCGCATGACCCGATAGCCCAGGTGCGTGTAGATCCGATACAGGGCGTTGCCAATGACCGTGGAGCGTAGATGCCCCACGCCAAACGGTTTGGCGATGTTGGGCGCGGAGTAATCGATGACGACCGTCTTGCCCACGCCCTCCGTCGATTGCCCGTAGCCGCTGCCCTGCTCCATAATGGCACTAAGCCCGGCACGACTATAGGCCACGCGGTCGACAAAGAAGTTCACGTATGGCCCGACGGCACGCGCTTCCTTGATCAGTGCCGACGGTTGAAACGCCGTTGCGAGCTCTATGGCGATGGCCTGTGGCGCCTTGCGCAGGGTTTTAGCGAGGGGAAAGCAGGGGAAGGCATAATCGCCAAGCTGGACCGATGGGGGTACTTCGATGGCCCGCTGAAGCTCGGCTTCATCAAGCGGCACGCAACTCTTCAGAAACTGAATGATGGTATCGCGAAAGGCGTTCATGGCGTATCCTTAACAACCATCAGGGATGCAACCACAGCTGGACACAGATCAATGCAGATTTTCTATGAGCGTCTGTGTCCATCCGTGGTTCACTTGCCCTTTCTGCTGATGCGCTCCGTCCCCCCCATGTAGGATCGCAGGACCTCCGGCACGATGACGGAGCCATCCTCTTGTTGGTAGATCTCCAGGATGGGAATGAGAATCCGTGGGGAAGCGATCACCGTATTATTCAGGGTATGGGCGTAGTGCACCCTGCCCTGGCGGTCGCGATAGCGTAATTTCAAGCGGCGCGCCTGAAAATCATAAAACCGGGAGGCCGAGTGCGTCTCTCCATAGGCGTTTCGGCTCGGCATCCAGGTCTCGATGTCGTATTTCTTCACCTGCGGCGCGCCCAGATCACCACCGCAGACGTTGACCACGCGATACGGCAGTTGCAGGGCCTGTAAAACCTCCTCGGCATTGTGAAGGATAGCCTCATGCTCCGCGATCGATACCTGCTCATCGGCCACAGAGATAATCACCTGCTCTACCTTATGAAACTGATGGATGCGGAAGATGCCGCGTGTGTCGCGTCCGTAGGTGCCCGCTTCGCGTCGATAGCACGCCGACATCCCGACATACCGCTTGGGCAACTCGGCCTCATTCAAGATCTCGTCGTAGTGATAGGCGGTTAACGGGACTTCGGCGGTGCCGATCAGGTTCAGCGCATCCTTTTCGATGCGATAGGCTTGCTCCTCACCCCCAGGGAAATAGGCCGTGCCGATCATGGCCTCATCCTTCACCAGATGAGGGACCAGCATGGGAGTAAAGCCCCTACGAATCATGTGATCCAGCGTAAAGCGCAATACCGCCAGTTCCAGGAGCGCAGCTTCATTTTTCAGGTAATAGGTCCGCGTGCCGGCGATCTTGACCGCGCGCTTGATGTCGATGAGGTCGAGTGCTTCACCAAGTTGGACATGATCACGAGGGGTGAACGAGAAGGTCGGCGGCTCTCCCCACCGTCGAACCTCAACGTTATCGGCATCGGTAAGTCCGTCGGGGACATCGGGAGCCGGCACATTGGGGACCTGTAGCATCAGATGCTCGAATTCCTCCTCGAGCGGTGCTAAGGCCATCTCATTGCGCCGGAGTTGCTCGGTGATGACCCGTGTTTCGGCGAGCAGCGTCTCACGTTCGCCGGAAGGAAGGCTCGACACCGCCTTGGATTTGCGATTGCGCTCGGCGCGCAATTGTTCGATCTCGGTGATGAGGGTGCGTCGCTGGCGATCGACATCCAGCAAACGGTCGACATCCACCTGAATATGTTTTTTTTTGGCCCCGGCCTTGACCAAGTCCGGGAATTCTCGAATGAACGCGATGTCGAGCATAGGATGCTGTCTCGGGGGACCATCCTACCATGTCCCCAACACCGTCAAGCCCTGAGCCTACCAGGGGTTGCGGCAAAACGGGTTCTATGAACCGACCAGCATGGTCAGCAGAGCAATGGCGCCGAAGACGAGAAAAGTTCCATCCACCAAGGACTCGCTCAGGAAGCGGCGCGCAATACGCTGGTGCGTGATCAGGTATGCCGCCACCGCCAGGTAGGCGACGCCTAATAAAAAACTTGCATGCAGGGGGCTGAGCCAGCCGCTGAGAGGTGCCACGATGAAGAGCATGGCCAGGGTGCCCGCGGCTCCCACAAGCAATTGCAGGGTGCGCTCAGTCCCCAGCACGATGGGGATGGTCTCCTTGCCTACCAGGCGATCCCCCTGAATGTCCCGAATGTCCAACAGTGTCGAGCGCACACACACGAGCAGGAAGGCCATACAGGAGAGCGCACCGATCTGCCACCAGAGAATTGGTGTGGCCGAACTGAGCGCTGGCAGGATCAAGGTCATGACAGCCCACGCCAGCGGTACGAACAATGTCTTAGACGTTGGAATGTCTCTCAAGCGTCGATATTTCAAAGCGTTGGCACGCTCACCCCGAACCAGATCGATCTGATAGAGTCCGCCCATGACCAGCATCAGCGTGGTCAACGCCGCAGCCCCCCAACCGAGGCTGAGCGACATAGCGATGGCGCCCAACCCACAAGCCAGCGCACTGGCCTGCAAGACGCTCTGGTGTTGCTGGTAGAATTCGCTCCGGTTGGGGTCATTGAGCTTGCCGGCTTTCACCTCGGCTAAACGATTTAACGTATGCACGGCGAACACATATAGCGCTGCGATGACCAAGTACACCGGCGTAAATTCTTGCCCCAAGAGTTCCATGTTGGCTAACGTCAGCCCTGCCGCCCCGAGAGCAATATACAGATTGGTCAGGGTCAAAAACCTGAGGATGTGCTGCAGCAGCTTCCATCCCGTGGGACGGCGCGTTTGCGCCTGCTCTAGCCGCTCGACCACTTGCTGAATGATCCAGTTGGGGGTGGAAGCTCCAGCGGTCACCCCGACGGTCTCGTATTCGGTCAGCTTATCGAGTTCCAACTCATCCGCGGTTTCGACATGAAACGCCGGGATGCCTTTGGAGCCCGACAATTCCACCAGGCGTTGCGTATTGCTGCTGCCTTTGCCGCCGACGATGACCATGGCGTCGACCGTCTCCGCCACCTGCAACACCTCTTCCTGGCGGGTATGTGTATCGTCGCAGATGGTGTTGACCACCACACAGTCGTCATACCTCGCCTTGAGTCGCTCAGCCACCTCATGAAATTTGATCTCATTGGCCGTCGTCTGCGACACCAGACAGACCTTGCCCATCGGCGGCAGGCTGTCCACGTCTTCAGCCGAGCTGATCACCGTGCCATGGTCCTGGGCATATCCGAGGTGGCCGATGACTTCGGGGTGGTCCTTGTGTCCGAGGATCACCAGTTCGTAACCCTGCCCGAGATATTTTTTAATATGGGCGTGCACTTTGGCGACCAAGGGACACGTGCCGTCGCGGAATTTGACCCCGCGGCTCTTCAGCTCTTGTCGCGTCTCCGGCGGAATGCCGTGAGCACGGATCACCAGGGTGGTGCCTTCTTGGAGCTCATCGAACGTATTCACCACCTTCATGCCCTTGCTGGCCAAGAGATCTACCACCTGCGGGTTGTGAATCAGCGGACCGAAGGTATGCACCGGGCCGTCGGTATTCTCCGCCGCGTCCATAGCGATGTTCATGGTCCGACGCACGCCCCAACAGAATCCGGCTGACTTCGCGAGTTTGACTTTCACGAACGCGCCTCCTTCTCAGCTCAGCGACAGGGTCACACCCGCGGGATGGTGATGCCGCGCTGAAATTGATATTTCCCCCCACGGTCGGCATATGAGACCTCGCACACCTGCTCGCTCTCCAGGAAGATCACCTGCGCGATGCCTTCGTTGCTGTAAATTTTCGCTGGCAACGGTGTCGTATTCGAGATTTCGATGGTCAGATGTCCCTCCCACTCGCACTCGAGGGGAGTAATGTTGACGACGATGCCGCAGCGGGCGTACGTCGATTTGCCGATGCAAATCCCTAACACCTTACGCGGGATCCGAAAATACTCCAAGGATCGTCCCAAGGCAAACGAGTTCGGCGGGATGATACAGGATTCGCTCTGGACATCGATAAATGACCGTGGATCGAAGTGCTTGGGGTCAACGACGGTGGTGTTGATATTGGTGAAGATCTTGAATTCATCCGCAATGCGGATGTCGTAGCCCATTGAGGAGAGCCCGTAAGAGATCACCTCCTCACGGACCAGGCGATCCTCAAAGGGCTCGATCATGCCATACTTTTGGGCATACGCACGGATCTCCCAATCGACCAGGATGCGACCCCGTTCGGCGATGTCCGACTCCCTTAGCGTCACCCTCTCCCTCCTCCCCTAGACCTGCACCTCGGCATCCACAGGCTCGAGACGTTCCCTTTGCTGCAGCAGCGGGTAGATCGTCGTATTCAGGTAGTCGCCAACTTGTTGTGGTGCGCGTCCGACAAAGCGCATGGGGTCTAGGAGCGTTGCGAGATCCCCTTTCACCGACGCGAAGGCCGGGTCGTCGGCGACGCGTGCCATCAGATCGTTCGGTTGCCCTCGCTTCACTGCCTGGGCGGCCGCCATGGAATGGACGCGGATGCGCTCGTGCAGCGTCTGTCGATCCCCGCCGGCCTTGACCCCGGCCATCAACAGGGCCTCAGTGGCCATGAAGGGGAGTTCCTGCTCGACGCGACGGGCGATGACCGCCGGATTGACGACGAGCCCGCGCGCCACGTTGAGGTAGAGACGCAGGACGGCGTCGGTCGCCAGGAACGCCTCGGGGATTAACAGACGACGATTCGCCGAGTCATCGAGTGTGCGCTCGAACCATTGGGTCGCCGCCGTCAGGGGAGCGTTCAGGGCGGTGGTCATCACGTAGCGTGCTAGACCAGCCATCCGCTCGCAGCGCATGGGATTACGCTTGTAAGCCATGGCCGAAGAGCCCACCTGCTCCACCTCAAAGGGTTCCTCCATCTCCCCCACGCTCTGCAACAAGCGTATATCCGAGCTGAATTTATGCGCCGATGCGGCGATCTCGCAGAGAATGTGGAGAACGTGGCTGTCTTGCTTGCGCGGATAGGTTTGCCCGGTAATGGGGAAGGCGTCAGGAAAGCCCATGCGCTCGGTAACCAGGGCGTCGAGCTGCTTGACCTTGTCGTGATCGCCCTCGAACAACTCCAGAAAGCTCGCTTGGGTCCCAGTCGTGCCTTTGACGCCGCGAAACTTGAGACCGGCGCAACAGTGCTCCAGCGCTTCGTAATCCATCACTAGATCTTGCAACCAGAGGCAGGCGCGTTTCCCGACGGTGGTGAGCTGGGCCGGCTGGAAGTGTGTGTAGCCTAGCGTCACCAGGTCTTTATGCTGCGCCGCGAACGCAGCCAGGTCGGCAATCAGTTGGAGCAGTTTGGCACGCAGCAGGTGCAGGCCGTCGCGCATTTGGATCAGGTCGGTGTTGTCGGTGACGTAGGCACTGGTGGCCCCCAGATGAATAATGCCCCGGGCGCTTGGACACTGCTGGCCGTAGGCGTAAATGTGTGCCATCACGTCATGGCGCACCTGGCGCTCACGCGCCTCTGCAACCTCGTAATTAACCTCGTCCTGATGGGTGCGCAATTCTTCGATTTGGGCTGCGGTGATGGGAACTCCTAATTCCTGCTCGGTCTCGGCCAGCGCGACCCAGAGACGGCGCCAGGTACGGAATTTTTTCTCCGCGGAGAAGTTATAGAGCATCTCCCGACTGGCGTAGCGGGGGCCCAAAGGATTTTCGTAGGTCTGATAGTCCGACATGGGCTGCAGGTGGCTCCGCTCTATGGCGCGACGGTCATCAAGGTCGACCGTCCCCAAACCATTGGCCGCGAATAGCCTTAACCTAGGCTAGGGCTTCATTGACGTAGGTAACGGCATTACGAAAGATCTGCACCCCCATGCCCTCCGGCGGCACCGGTTCACGGGTCCAGCGCGGATGGTTGGTCAAGTGCTGATAGGCCTCCGGATGAGGCATGAGGCCGAAGATACGGCCGGTGACATCGCAAATCCCCGCGACATTGGCAACCGAACCGTTGGGATTCCAGGGGTACCCCGCGAGCTGGCCATCTTTGTCGACGTAGCGCATGACAATGCAGCGTTGGGCTTCCAAAATCGCCAAGGTCGATGGGTCACGCGGGATGAATTTGCCCTCGCCATGACGCACGGGTAAATATACCCGATCCACTCCCATTGTAAAGACACATTTAGAGGCAGGATTTACGTTTAAATAGACCCAGCGATCCTCGAATCGGCCCGAATCGTTGAAGGTCAGCGTCACATCTTGCTGGCACTCGCCCTCCAGATTGGGCAGCAGGCCAAGTTTCACCAGGACCTGAAAGCCGTTACAGATGCCAAGCACCAGACGGCCGCCGTTGACAAAGTCGCGCAGCGGTTCAAGCAAGCGGGTCCTTAACATGACCGCCAGCACCTTGCCCGAGGCGATATCATCCCCAAACGAGAAGCCGCCGGGGATCGCCAACATCTGATAATCGCGGAGCATCTGCGGGGTGGCGATGAGGTCGTTGAGGTGTACGCGGATCCCCTCTCCTCCAACCGACGGGAGGTTGAAGGCATGGGCCGTCTCATAGTCTGTATTAATGCCATAGCCGGTGAGCACCATGGCGCGTGGTTTGCGCATAAAAGCGCTCCTCCCCTTCCCTTCACTGCCTCTCCCACCGGGAGAGCTATTGCGCCTCCCCCCTGGCGGGGGAGGATGCAGGTGGGGGGGAATTG
>Ga0081538_10002933_pt1 | contig 16279 bp, 15 predicted proteins | sample TabmetS5T2R1_FD_71022 | JGI IMG/M metagenome (GOLD analysis project Ga0081538, IMG submission 71022) | Tabebuia heterophylla rhizosphere microbial communities from the University of Puerto Rico - S5T2R1 | ecosystem: Host-associated > Plants > Roots > Rhizosphere ... | reverse complement strand
GCTGTGGGTCGCGTTCAGCTTCCGTGGCTCACGCTCACGAACGACCGCGGAGTATCTTTGTCGTGGGCGGTGGCAATCTTTTTTCTCTGTTTGTAAATGTGCAGACAGATTTCTTCGATCACGGTGGTTTGGTGTTCTCCCTGCTCCCGGCGCTCGGGTTGATTGGGTTCGTACTGAATCGTGACCGATTGGATCTTGTCCGATTGATCTTGCCAGGAAACCCGGACGAGCCGACCATGCATGCGATCGACATAGTTGCCCGCTAGACGAAGGACGTGAGACAGACTCAAAAGATTCGGCAAGTCGGGAAGCGCTTTCCGTTTTTCTCGTGCGTCGATCTCCATTTGCTTCAGATCTTCGGGACTGCAGTGCCTCTCGATATCCATCGAAGTCGACGTCCCTTTATTCCAGGCCTGAATAATGTAGTTGTCAGCGTGGGTTTTCACATCGACTGCTTTAAGCTCCATGGATTCCAGGCTCTGGCCGATACACCGTAACGCGCTCGAATAAGAGGTTCGTGTTTGCAGGGTCTGTTTTAGACTTACGCCGTTGTTCGTCATGGGCAACGTCGAGAGCAACGACTGTGCCAAGACAGGTTACGAAAGATAAACGTGTTTGTAGCGGATCATGGCGGTTGCCGTCCAAAAATGTGCTTCTGAACGACAAACTCGTCGTGCCGAAAAGCCCAACCCTTTAGCGCATGCGTGAATGGATTAGAATCGGCTTGCCTTTGCTTGTTCAGCCTCCAGGCAAGCCGATGTGATTTGATCTCAGAATAAACCGGAGGGTAGTCAGGAGCGAATCTTCATTTCTTGGCTTAGAACTCTTTCTCCAGGTGTTGCCTTCCATACAACGTTCCGAGCAACGCCGTAGATTTCAGCCAGTGTATAGAGCGGAACGAAGGGCACATCCTCCATGAGGATGCGACCCGCCTGTTGCAGGAGTGCGACACGTTTTTTCATATCTCCGGTGGTTTGCTCTTCGTCGATCAGTTTGTCGAACTCCGGATTTTTGTATTCGAGTCGTTTCGTGACTCCCGAGCGAAAATACTGTTCGTAGAGCGTGTCCGCATCCACCGCCGGACGGCCGACATAGTAGAAAGGAAGCTTTCCGCCGTTCACCCCTTCTTGGCCCCAAAAAACCGCAAACTCTTGCGAGACAAGCTCGGTTCTTACGTCGGCCTTGCGCAATTGATCGGCGATGACCTGGCACACTTCCCGGGCTTTCGGATAGCGGTCCGGCGCCAAGTAAAGCTTCACGTCCATGCCGTTGGGATAACCGGCTTTTGTCAAAAGCTCCTTCGCCTTTTTAGAGTCCAGCGGATAGCGTTTAAGCTTCGGATCGGCGCCAATCACATTGGACGCCACCGGCCCATCCATGATGTAGCCATTGCCTTCGTAGATGTGCTTGATGATCACCGATGGATCGATCGCGTAGTTAAAGGCCTGCCGCACGAGCTTGTTGTCGAAAGGCTTATAGACTGGGTTAAGCGCGAGAAAATACATCCGTTGTCCCTGTGCTCTCTCAATGCGTGTGCGCGGATTTTTTTCGATGCGCGGCACATCTTCCACGGGGACATTGTTGATGACGTCCCCCTGACCCGCCAACAGGCCCGCCACCCGCGCCGCGTCTTCCCCCACTTTGCGTGTCACGATTTCTTTGATGTCTGCCTTGGGTCCCCAGTAATCATCGTTACGAGTGAGAACGAGCTGGCCGTCCCGTTGCCAGCTGACAAATTTGTAGGGGCCCGTTCCCGTGGGGTGCTGATCGACATCATTGCCATACTTGTCCGCCGCGGTCTTACTGAGAATATTGCGGTTGGTCAACCGTTCAATCATGACCGCGGTGGGCTCCTTGGTGGTCATAATGAGCGTGTAATCGTCCGCCGGTTTCATTTCTACGATATCCGCTAAAGCATAACGCTGCGGGCTTTTCTTGTCGGCCAAAATTCTCTGAAACGAATGGATCACATCCTTGGCGGTAAACAAGGAGCCATCGTGAAAGCGCACGCCTTTTCTGAGATGGAAGACCCACTGTTTGCCTTGAAACTCCCACGACTCGGCAAGCACGCCGGCATAGCCCATCTTGAGATAATCCACCTCAACCAGGGACTCGGCCATGTGATTCCAGATGCCGTATTCCGGGCTCGAGGAGAAATTATAGGGATTGAGCGAACTCAAACTGACGCTGCTTAAGATCGTAAGCCGCTCTTTGGACGCCGCATGACTCCACCGATGCCACGAAGCGCCGCCTAAAAGTACTCCGAGACCCGCGACCGTGCTGTTTCTCAAAAACTCTCGACGACGGATGCCTTTAGTTTGTGAACCCATAGGAACCTCCCGCTTTCGAGTTTATGAAATTTTGCTTGAGTCACTAACCGATTTTCATATCCCAACCCAGAATTTTTTCGTCGGGTCTCTTTTTCCAAACCAAGTTTCTGGCGGCGCCGTAGATGTCGGCGAGGTTGTAAAGGGGAACAAACGGCACCTCTTCCATGAGAATCTTACCCGCTTGCTGCAGCAGAGCGATGCGTTTTTTTTGGTCCGGGGTCTTCTGCTGGTCTTCAATCAACTTGTCTAACTCCGGGTTACTGTAGTTAGCCCGCTTGGTCGTTCCCGTGCGAAAATACTGATCATAGAGGGTGTCTGCGTCTGTCAAAGAGCCGCGGCCGATGTAATAAAAGGGCAGCCTGCCGCCGTTGACCCCTTCTTTGCCCCAAAACTGGGCCCACTCTTGAGAGATAAGCTCCACTCGAAATCCCCCTTTGACCATCTGTGCCGCAACCACCTGACATACTTCCCTGTCGTTTGGATATCTGCCGGCAGAATAATAGAGCGGGACATCGCAGCCGTTGGGAAAACCGGCCTGCGCAAGCAACTCCTTGGCTTTCCCGGGATTATAGGGATAGCGCTTGAGTTTTGGATCCGCCCCGATGACATTCGCTCCCACCGGGCCCTGGAGCGGATAGCCGATCCCATCGAATATGTTTTTGACGATCGCGGGCGCATCGACGGAATAGTTGACCGCCTGGCGCACGAGCTTGTTGTCGAAAGGTTTATGAGCGACGTTGAAGGCCAGAAAAAACATCCGCAAGCCTTCGATCTGATCGATTTTTACCCGCGAGTGGCGCTGCAGGCGGGCCACTTCATGAACCGGCACGTTATTGATAAAGTCGGCTTGCCCGGCTTCCAGCGCGGCAATTCGCGCGGCGTCTTCGGTGACTTTGCGAAAAACGACTTCTTTGATGTCGGCCTTGCCGCCCCAGTAATCGTCGTTGCGGGTGAAGACAAAATTGCCGCCCCTCTGATAGCTCACGTATTTATACGGGCCGGTTCCGATTGGGTTCTGATCCAGCTTATCCCCGTACTTGTCCGCCGCCGCTTTGCTGAGAATGAAACGATTTTCCAGACGGTCCAAGAAAATCGCGTTGGCCTCCTTCATGACGAAGATAACCGTCTGGTCGTCCGGCGTTTGCACTTCAGTGACATCTTTGAAGTTGGGACCTTGCAAACTGGCCTTGTCATTCTTCATGCGATCGATAGAAAAAGCCACGTCTTTTGAAGTCAGGTTGGTCCCATTATGGAACTTGATACCCTTCTTCAACTTGAACAGCCATCTCTTGCCCTGAAACTCCCAGGACTCGGCGAGGACACCGACATAATCCTTCTTGCTGTAATCCATTTCGATCAGCGGCTCGATCACATGTTGCCAGTTTCCGTAGATCGGGCTGGAGCTGTGGGCGTACGGATTCAAGGAATCGGCGACGCTGCTGTGATAGATCGTGACGCGATCCCTCGATGCGGCAAAAGCGTCACGGGAGATGTAAGGGCCCACCATAGCCCCCACCCCCAACGCTGCACCCCGTTTCAAGAAATCTCGTCGACTGATGCCGGTTTTCTTCTGCGCCATAAAAATTCCTCCTTGGACAACGACGATTCGTTATTCTGATTTACATTTGTCTTCTCAACTTCGGGTCGAAGATATCCCTCAATCCATCGCCGAGAAGATTGATCCCAAAAACCGTAATGAAGATCGCCAAGCCGGGGAATATCGTTAGCCATGGGGCGCGGTTCATATAGCTCCTTCCCTCGCTCAACATAGAACCCCAGGTTGGAATACTGGCCGGCACACCCAGGCCAAGAAAACTCAGACTGGCCTCAGAGATAATAACAATGGCCATGGCAAAAGTGGCAATCACCGTAACACTGGCAAAAGTGTTGGGCACAACGTGCTTCAGGAGAACATAGAAATCCCTGCCGCCGAGCGCCTTTGCTGCCGTGACAAAATCGCGTTCCTTTAAAGACAAAACCTCGCCGCGCACGACGCGACAATACTGTACCCATCGGCTCATCATCAAGGCCAGAATGATATTGACCACACCCTGGCCGAGGAAAGCCATCAGGGCAATCGCCAGCAGAAGAAATGGAAATGCCAAAAATATTTCCGTGATCTTGCTGACCACTTCGTCCGTTCCGTGTCCGAAATAACCCGCTATGGCGCCTAAAAAACAGCCGACGAGACCAGCGAGGATAACGGTCGTCGCGCCCACCAGCAGCGAGATACGCGAGCCGTAGATGATCCGGCTCAAGATATCGCGACCCAGATTGTCGGTTCCCAGCCAACTCGAGCTCGACTTACCCCCCATCCAGGTGGGAGGTTGCAGGCGAGATTCGAGCCGCTGTTCCTGCGGATCGAAAGGCGCGAGGAATGGCGCCGCCAACCCGGACACGACAAGCAAAAAGAGAATCCAACCACCCACCAAAATTTTCAAATAACGCATGCGGACCATTACAGCTTTACCCTTGGATCGACCAACGTGTAGAGAACATCGACCAACAAGTTGACGACAAAATAAATGATTCCGAAAAACAAAATCAGAACTTGCGTCAACCGGTAGTCTCGCACCGAAATTGATTGGATCAAAAGATCGCCGATTCCGGGATAGGAGAAAACCGTTTCCGTGATGACCGAACCATTCAAAAGCGCGCCCAGTTGCAGTCCCAGAACGGTGATGACTGTGATGAGCGCATTACGCAGGATATGGCGCCAGACAACGACGCGCTCGCTGAGTCCCTTCGCTCGCGCGGTCGTGACGTAGTCCTGGCGCATGACCTCGAGCACGCTGGAACGGGTGATGCGCGTGACGATGGCGGCGAGGCCAGTACCCAGAGTGACGGCCGGCATCAGAATATGCTTGAAGGCACTCCAAAACGCTGTCAGATTTCCACTAATCAAACTGTCAAGCAAATAAAGCCGGGTGACCGACTTAACCTCGATGCCATATTCAATTCGGCCGGCAACCGGTAGCAGATTCCATTGGCCGCCGAGAAAATAAATCAGCATAATACCGAGCCAAAAGTTGGGCAGCGAAACGCCGATGAGAGCCACTCCCGTTCCGGCGTGATCGAGCAAGGTATCGCGCTTGATCGCCGAATAGATGCCGATGGGGATGGAAATCAAAATCGCCACCAGAAGACTTACGATTGACAGTTCGATGGTCGCCGGAAGCCGTTCGGCAACGAGCTTGAGTACGGGTTCGCCAAATTTTAGTGACTTGCCAAAGTCACCGACCATGGCTCGGGAAATAAATTGCCAATACTGAACGAGAAGCGGCTGATCCAATCCCCATTCGTGCCGCACCCGGGCTACGTCAGCGGGGGTAGCATCGTCTCCCAGCAGAAGTACCACCGGGTCGCCGGGAGCGAGGTGCATCAGCATAAAAACAAGGAAGGAAATTCCTAGGAGAACTGGTACTGCGCTAACCAGCCTGCGTCCGATCGTCGTCATCTGTCTTCAAGATCCAAAAATGCCAACCGAAGCTACTGCCCCAGCTGCGCAAAAGAGTGATCGAGTTGCTTCAGTGCCTGATCGATCTGATCGCGGTTCACATTTAATGAAGGCGCAACACGGAGCACGTTACCATAAGTACCACCCTTGCCGACCAGCAGGCCATTGGCTTTAGTCAGCTCCATGAGCCGCTTCGCGGCCTCGGCGTCTGGCCGCTTTTGCTCGCCGACAAGCTCCATCCCCTGCATCAGGCCCATACCGCGCACGTCGCCGATGACAGGGTATTTTTCCTTTAAAGCATTCAACCCTTCCCGCAGGCGGTTGCCCATGACGCGGGCATTTTCCACCAGTTTTTCCTCTTCGATAACCTCAAGGGTGGTACGGGCCGCCGTACAGGTCACGGGGTTGCCGCCGAAGGTTGAGATCGTGTTGCCCTGCATGCTGTCGGCGACTTCCGGCGTTGCGATAGTCGCACCGATGGGAACCCCATTGGCCATTCCCTTCGCGAACGTCATAATATCGGGCTCAACACCCCAATGCTCGATGCCAAACATCTTGCCGCCGGTGCGGCCCCAGGCCGTTTGCACTTCATCGCAGATGAAAAGTCCGCCGTATTTTCTGACGATGCCAACGATCTCTTTGAAATACTCTTTCGGAGGCGTAATGAAACCTCCCACGCCTTGAATAGGCTCAGCCAGAAAGGCGGCGACGCGCCCCTGGGAGGTCGTGGTTTGAATGACTTCTTCGACATCCTTGGCGCACTTCAGGTCACAACTGGGATAAGTGAGCCCGAATGGGCAGCGATAACAATAAGCGTTGGCAATGTGATGAACACCCGGAACAACATTCGGCGTCAGCCGCCAACTCGATTGCGCCGAAAGGCTGAGCGCCAAATAGGACCGGCCGCTATAGCTGTGACGCAAGGTGATCACGTCCTGGCACTTTGTATGGATCTGCGCCAGCAGGACTGCCGTTTCGTTGGCTTCCGTGCCGCTGTTGGTGAAAAAAGATTTTTCTAACCGTCCGGGGGTGATCTGAGCGAGTTTCTCCGCCAGTCGAACCTGAGGCTCGTTGGCATAGAGCGTCGAGATATGCTGCAGCTTGTCGGTTTGGTCGTGGATGGCTTTAGTAACCTTATCGTTGCAATGACCAACACTGACAGTCAGAATCCCACCGAAAAAATCCAAGAACTCTTTTCCCTCGGCGTCGTAAACATAGCTGTCCTTCGCGTGATCCACAACCAGCGGCTCATCGTAATAGGTGGCAACACAGGAGAAAAGATATCTTTTTTGTTTTTCAATGATTTCGTTTTTGTTCATAGATTTGCACTGCCGCTGGCGGACGATTTGAACGACTTGAACGTTTTGAACTCTCGCTTCTAGTGACGACGCAGAAAATCTAAAATCGGCGGATGGCCCTTCTCCGGCATTTCGCGCAGATAGCCATGGGCGCCGCCTTCGACAATCACCCGCTCAGCGTTGGGAATCTTCTCTGCAAGGACTTTGGCGGACTCCACGTGACTTCCAGTTCCCCCCTCGTGAGTATCCTTGCTGCCGACGATAACCAGGGTCGGTGCTTTGATCTTATGGATAAGATCCGTGGTTTCATGGCACTGCCGGGCGACAACGTGACGCAGATAACATTTGAGCGGCGGCACCTCGTCCGCAATGAGTTCTTGGAATTGTTTCACGACTTCCGGGTGCTCCTTTACGAATTGGTCGGTAAACATGAATCCGGGCCCCCAGTGGTCATGCTGGTATTTCTCGTACCCCTTCTCAATCATTTCAAGGGCAGCGTCGAGAGGAACGCCGCGCGGGTAGTCGACAAGTTTGTCGCTGTATTTTCCCGAACCGGGCCCCGAAAGAACCAAGCTCCGCACTTTCTCGGGATAATCCAGGGCGACCCATTGGAGCACCCGGGCCCCCATGGAGTGTCCCATCATATGGGCCTTCTTGATGCCGAGAGCGTCCATCAGCCCGACGCAGTCTTTGGCAAAAAGCCTGGTGGAATAGTGTATGTCCGGTTTATCACTCCGCCCCAGCCCGCGATGGTCATAAATAAGAACCTGATAGTGTTTCGAAAACTCCGGCACCTGAAAGACACGCCAGGGAGCCAGGCTGATGCCCGTTCCCGCGACAAGAACCAAGGGATCTCCGTGGCCGTAAAGCTCGTAATAGATATTGACGTCGTCGACTTTAACTTTACCGCTTTTCACAGGCTTGGGCGTTTCCATTGCTTGCCTTTCACGCGTCAGACTCGGCTTTTGTGCTGGCTTCTCAGAAGAACCAAATTTTACGACTTTAATGTTTTATTGAAGTGGTCGATGGTGCGCTGCCAGGCGAGTTTCGCCGCTTCTGCGTCGTAACGCGGTGTCGTATCGTTATGGAAGCCATGATTCGTTTTCGGATACACATAGGCCTGATATCTCACACCGCTCGCCTTGAGGGCAGCTTCGTACTCGGGCCATCGGGCGTTGATATTGGGATCCTCCTCGGCAAACTGAAGGAGAAGAGCTGCCTTGATCTTCGGTACATCCTCGACCGCGGGCGCGGCGCCATAGAAGGGAACTCCGGCCGCAAGCTGCGGCATTCGGACCGCCAGCCGGTTGACCATACCACCGCCGAAGCAAAAACCCACAGCACCAAGCTTGCCGGTCGACTGTGGATGCTTTAATAAAAACTCTGCGGCGGCGACAAAGTCCTCGGTGATTTTCGGTCCGTCCAGACCCTTCTGCATCTCGCGGGCTCTGTCATCGGCATCAGCCCCATATTTGTCAACGTTCGGATAACCACCGACAGGCCAAATCGCGTCCGGTCCAAGGACCATGAAGCCAGCGACGGCCAGTCGCCTCACGACGTCCTCTATGTAAGGATTCAGTCCGCGATTTTCGTGAACCACCACCACTACGGCGAATTTGTCGCCGCTCGCGGGACGCGCGAGTAATCCCCGCATCATTCCATTGGACGAGTTACCCTTCGGCGAAGGGTACATCGTGTATTCGGCCCTGATTCGGTTGTCGTCCTTGGCTACTTGCTGCGCCAGAGCATAATTGGGCTTGAGCATGTCCCACAATGCCGTCACCGTCAGGCCTCCGATGGCGAACTTGGCGGCGCCATCTAAAAACTCGCGCCGGTTAATACCGCCATGCACATATCTGTGGAAGAGACTAAGCAGCTGCGGATCGAAATCACTCGCCTTCTTTCTTTCCATAAGATGGCCTCCTTTAAGTCTAGTCGGGTGGAAACTACCTCAAACAACGCTGCAGATCAATGCTTCTTCGGCTCATCGTTGCTCGCCATTCGCGGCCACATAGTTCGCCTTACAACGACTATTTAGCAACACACCGGTATTGTCCGAACGACGCAAAGAGCATCTCATGCGCCGGTTTTTCCCGGTCCATAAATCACCCGCCCAGGGCGCACACCGGTATGATGCCCGCCATCAATCACCACAGCGCCGTTGACCAGCACATAATCGATCCCTTTGGGGTACCGTTTCGGATCGTCATAGGTCGCCGTGTCCGCCACCGTATCTGGATCAAACACCACGACGTCGGCCCAGTGCCCCTCCTTGAGTAGGCCGCGGTCTTTGAGACCGAGAACCTGCGCTGGCAACGACGTCATCTTGCGTACAGCGTCTTCTAACTGGAGGACCTTTTCTTCCCGCGTGTATTTGCCGAGCACCCTTGGATTGGTCCCGAAACTGCGCGGATGGGGCTTGCCGGGATATTTCAAATTCAATGCGCTACCGTCCGAGCCGATCGAGATCCACGGCACGCGCATGACGGTTTTGACATCATCTTCGGACATTGTGTGATGTACCCCGTGGATGAACATGCCCTCTTCGTAGATCAGATCGAAACAGGTACTGACCGGATCTTGCGCGCGAATCTTGGCGATTTCAGCGATCGTCTTTCCTTCTAAAGGTTTAAGACTTTCCGTGTCTACACGGGCAGCCACAATACCGTCCCAACCGCCGTGCTCATTGACGTACTGATCGAACTCCGGATCCTTTATGACCCGTTCGCGGAACGCCGGACTCTTGAATTGAGAAATCGTCTCATTCAACGGCGCATCCTGAACCCAGCGGGGAAACAACCGCCGCCACGGATGTTGCATTGCCGTATAGGGATACTGGTTGGCGGTAATCTCGAGGCCGTCACGCCGCGCCTCTTCGATTTGTTCGATGACTTGGCGGACGCGACCCCAGTTACTCTTGGCCCGCATTTTTAGATGATAAACGTGAATGGGAATGCCGGACTCGCGGGCGATATGAAGGGTCTTTGCCAGTTCCTCCATGATGTCGAACCCTTCGCTTCCCAGGTGGACGCCGTAATAGCCATGGTAGCGACGCACGACTTTGGCCATCTCGACAACTTCGTCCGGGTACTCCGGCCCCTTGGCGTGCCAAGCGGCCGTAAGACCGAGCGCGCCCTCCTCCATCGCCTGGGCAACGAGGCGGTTCATTTTTTCTTGTTCCGCAGCGCTTGCGGGCCGCTCGTCGAATCCCATAACGACCCGCTTCACTTGCTGCGGCGAGACCCCTGAGGCGACGTTGATCGAAATGCCGCCTTTCATCACTGACTTGAAGTAGCCGGTAAACGTTGTCCAATCGGTCTCGATGCCGTTCCGACGCCGATGCTCGAGCTTGTATTCCTCCAGCACCGGCCCTGCTAAAGGCGCCACCGTCTGGCTCTCCCCGATGATGTCAAGAGTTACGCCCTGGCGAACTTTACTCTCGGCGTTGCCGTCAGCAATCAACGGCTGATCGCTATGGGTGTGCATGTCGATGTAGCCTGGAGTGACCACCCGTCCGTTAGCGGCAATCGACCGCTGGCCGGAATCGGGAGCAATTTTGCCGATGCCGGCAATCTTGCCGCCCTTGATTCCCACGTCACCGTAAAACCACGGATTCCCCGTGCCGTCGATCAGCCTGCCGCTATGAATCACGATATCAAACTCAGCCATGACGCCTCCTTTTCGCTTAGCCCCGTATACCATCGACGATTGGATGACTACAACCCGCTCGACGATGGCGCCGGCAAGAGACAAGACAGACGCTCGGAGAGTGTGATAGACCATTTCCGTGGCGCAACTATGATTCGACCGGAATTCAAAAAAATTCTCACGGACCAGCGTGGAGCGGCTGTTATCCTATGGAGTTTTTTCATGATCTCGATCCCGATTTATATCTGGATCGCGCAAAACGTGCTGGCCAATCCAATGTATGCGCAAGGCCTATCGTTCGCGAAGACGGCGAGGTTAGTATTATGGCTCCTGGTATTGATCGATCTCGGCTATTTCATTTTCTGGAAGAGGCGCTATCTGACTCCACAGGCGCTTCTTGACAAATCTCCGAAGACAAAGCTCTTTAGGGCTTTGCAAGAATACAAAGGGTCCGTCGAACAACGCGCCGCGGCGGCTGTATCGAATTATGTAACACGGAAAGTTGTTATCTTCGCGATTATCGAAGCCATCGCGGTCTATGGCTTGGTTTTAGCCATAATCGGCCGCTACCTCTTCGACCAGTACCTTCTTTCGGCTTTGAGTCTAGTTCTCTTAGCTCTTGAGTATCCAACGGAGCGCTTTCTCGAAGGTCTGCTGCGAGAAGTCGAAGGACCTGCGCCGCAAACGGGCGTCAAGCGGCGCCCGGGGCTCCCCGGTTAAGTATCGATGGGCCATCGCCCCCGCTTGGTCGGATGACGCAAGGCGGATTGTAGTCGCTTGAGAAAAATTCGTCGCGGCAGCTCTTTGGCGCCGAGCCTGAGCATATGTTCCGTAGTCATTTGTGAATCGATAAAGTCGAAATTCCAAGTCTTTAGCTGCTCGACGAGAGTTGCAAGCGCTACTTTCGACGCATCCCTTTCCAAATGGAACATCGATTCGCCGAAGAAGGCCTTGCCAAGCGAAACACCATAGAGCCCGCCAGCCAGTTTTCCGCCAAGCCAGCTCTCAACGGAATGAGCATATCCCAGACCGTGAAGATGGATATAGGCGTCTTCCATCTCCTTGGTAATCCAGGTGCCACTCTGGCCCTCTCGGGGAATCGACGAACACGCGCGTATCACATCTTCAAATGCGCGATCGAAGGTGACTCGAAAGACTCCGTTCTTGAGGGTTTTGCGTAGGCTCCGAGAAACTTTGAAATCGCCGAGCTGCAAGATCAGGCGGGGATCCGGTGACCACCATAGAATAGGCTGATCGTCTGAATACCACGGGAAAATTCCCAGACGATAAGCTTCCAATAGTCTCTCGCTTGACAGATCCCCGCCGACGGCAAGCAACCCGCTAGGATCGGCATAGTCCGGCGGTGGGAAAATCGGATCTTCTATGAGTCTAAATATCGGCATCGTGCGCTTGCGCAACGATTCTAGCTTTCCACGCGCTATTTTTCACGCTCCGTTGAGGAGCTTGCAAAACCAGTCCCACCGAGATTATTCTTTTAGTGTTCCAGGAGGCATCTATGTTCAAGCGCATTGACCATGTTGCTATTCACGTGAGCGACCTCGATCGTTCCGTCGCGTTCTACGAAAACCATTTTGGCTTCCACAAATACTTTCAACACGCGGCCACGGGAGGCCTCCAGATCGCCTATCTGAAACTGGGCGATACCGTGTTGGAGCTGACCCATAAGACGGACGGCGCCATGTCAGGATTTCATTTTTGCCTGGAAACGGACAATTTTGATGAAACCGTATCCAAGCTGCAACAAGATGGCGTACAATTAGTTCGCACGCCCCATGACACCGCCGCTCGAGAGCCTAGAGAGAACGGCTGGCGGCGAGTTGTTTTCGGTGGCCCGGATGGGGAACAGATCGAGCTACGAGGATGAACTACCGTGACTGGTGATCGTCACGAACACGAAAAAGAAGGAAAAACGATATGTCTGAGAAACCAAATTCCACGATTCAAGTGACTTGTCCCTGCTGCAGCGCGACTTTAACCATCGACCCCACGTTATCCGTGGTGCTGAACCACAAGCTCCCAGCAAAGCCGCAGCTCATCGCCGAGTTAAAAAACGCCGCCAACTTTGTCAAAGAAGAAGCCACCCGCCGCGACGAAAAATATCAGCAAATCGTCGAAGCGGAGAAGAATAAATCAAAGGTACTGGAGGCGAAATTTCAGGAACTCCTCAAAAAAGCCAAAGAAGAACCGATCACCAAGCCGCTCAAAGATATTGACATAGATTAGTCTAGTTTTCTCAAAGCATTAGTTGCTAACCCGTCTGCGTTTTAGAGATGCGTGTGATGCTTTTTGAGAAGCTCGGTCAGCCTTTGCGGCAAGCCGACTTACCGGTGCCCAAGCTGGGCATTGGGCAGGTTTTAATCCGCGTCCATGCTTGCGCCGTGTGTCGAACCGATCTCCATGTGATCGATGGCGAGCTGACTCAGCCGAAATTGCCGCTGATACCCGGTCATGAGATCGTCGGCACCGTCGAAGCGAAAAGCAGAGGAGTCGAACGCTTCGAGATCGGTGATCGCGTCGGTATCCCGTGGTTGGGTTGGACCTGTAGTGAATGCGCATACTGCCAGGCAGGACAAGAAAACCTCTGCGATCAAGCGAAGTTTACAGGCTACACGCTCGATGGGGGATATGCGGAATACACCGTGGCGGACCAGCGTTTCTGTTTTCGCATTCCGCACTCATACAGCGATGCTGAGGCAGCGCCGTTGCTATGTGCTGGGCTCATTGGCTATCGAAGTCTAGTCAAAGCCGGCAAGGGCAAGTGCCTTGGCGTCTACGGATTTGGCGCGGCTGCGCACATCGTCGCGCAAGTGGCAAAATATCAGGGGCGTCAGCTTTATGCCTTTACGCGGCCTGGTGATGAAGCAACGGAAAAGTTTGCGTTGGGACTCGGCGCCGTTTGGGCCGGAGGATCGAATGAATTGCCGCCGGTGAAACTGGATGCCGCAATCATCTTTGCCCCGGTTGGCGATCTCGTTCCCCAGGCGCTCCGGGCCGTCGGCAAGGGCGGAATCGTTGTGTGCGGCGGTATCCATATGAGCGACATCCCGCCTTTTCCCTATGAAATCTTGTGGGAGGAGCGCTCCGTCTGCTCCGTCGCCAACCTCACCCGGCGCGACGGCGAAGAATTTCTCGCCCTGGCGCCAAAAGTTCCAGTCAGAACTGAAGTTCAAACTTTTCGCTTGGAAGAGGCGAATGAAGCGCTAGCTCGGCTGCGTTTGGGCAAGATTCAAGGTGCCGCGGTATTGGTGACGGAAGCAGCTGCGCCCGAATCGGTACGTTGATTAACAGCGTGCCATGGGCTTCTACCGTCAAAAGGGCGAAGAAAATCTCGCTGGAGCGGACAGGCTCCTACATGGTGTGCATGCTTGCGCGATAAAAACTGTTGCCGCTCGTGCACGACATAGATCTGCAGCTATCTTTCATACAGCTTCTTGATAAAACCGCTCTTGTCCAGCTCCTCGACAAAGCTCGCGTCGACAAACTCTTCCGGCTTGCGTTTCCACACGTCGGGCCGCGTTTGCGAGACGTATTCATAGCTCGTTTTCATGCCTTTGATATTCGGATAGGGAGCAGCGAGACGGTACTTGGCAAACAGCTCCCAGGACTCTTGCGCCAAGGATTCGTCGTCCAGGCGCAACATTTTTTTGATGACCTTCTTAGCTAACTCCGGCTCTTGCTTGAAGCGAGCGATGCCCTCGATATGCGCTCGCATATAGCGCATCACCAGATCCCGGTCTTGCTTGATTAGGCTACGGGTGGTTGCGATCTCGCTCCAGGGATACTCGACGTCTTTGAAGAAATCCCACAACGTGTGAAAACCCGCCCGCTGTGCGAGGATAAATGAAGGATGGGAAAGAGTCGCCGCCTGGATGCTTCCCTGCCGCAAAGAGATCAGCCGCTCGGGATCGGCGCCAATTTGACGGAGCGCAAAGTCTTTGTCCGGATTAAGCCCCTTTTGCTTAGCGAGATGGCGCACGAGAAAATCACCGAGAGAACCGAAGGTCGTCACCCCAATCGTTTTGCCTTTTAGATCCTCAGCTTGCTTTATTTCGGGCCGCACCATCAGAGATTGAATGACTCCGGGCATGGTGTGCGCCAAGATCACCATGTCCGAGCCCGCCAGCACGGCACTCATCACGGCTGGAGTGGTAATGGGCGAGATGATTACGCTGCCCGCGATTAGAGCCCTGGAAGCGATACCGGAGCCTGACATCACGACGGCTTCGGCGTCGAGGCCATGCTTCTCATAAATCTTTGCTTCCTTGGAAAAGAAAATAATGATGTTGCCCATGCTGACGGCCGGAACACCGACGTGGATCTTTCTTAATCCCTTGCTTTGAGAAAAGCTGGAGGACGGCACAGCCAACAGAGTTGCGAGACCGAAAACACTCAAAAACCGAGTGAATTTACACATCGAAGAACCCTCCATGGGCCACTTCTTCTTTTTCCCTATAATCCCGAGGTTGGAACAAAGTCAATCAGAACACCGGAAGTTGACAAAATCCTGTGTTTTCAATAAGTCAAAAATCAATGTTACCTAAAGTATCTCGTGAAACGCTGCTTGAGTGGTGTCGCCGCATGTTCATCATCCGCCACTTTGAAGAGAGCCTTGTTCCGCTTCACGACAAAGGAGTCTTCGGCGGGCACTATCATCTTTACATCGGCCAAGAAGCTACCGGAGTGCCGGCGCTATCCGGTCTGAGAGCCGATGACTATCTGTTCACCACGCACCGGAACCACGGTCACCTCTTGGCCCGCGGCGCTGAACCGAAACGGCTGTTGGCGGAAATCCTTGGTCGCAGCGACGGCTACAATCGCGGCAAGGGCGGCTCGTTCCACACCGTCGTCCCTTCACTGGGTTTTCTCCACACCTCGGCGGTGGTGGCAGGCATTATTCCGCTGGCAACTGGCACAGCATACGCTTCCAAGGCATTGAAGAACGGTCGTATCACCGTATGTCTATTTGGCGATGGCGCGCTCGAAGAAGGCGCTGCGCCCGAAGCTCTCAACCTCGCTTCACTCTGGAAATTGCCCGTCCTCTTTCTTTGTGAGAACAACGGCAAATACGGTGCCGGGCACGCAACCGCCGCGGCGCAGTCATCAACGATGGCTGCATTTCCATTGACCGAGCTACCAAAGGCATACAAAGTTCCGGCGCAGCAAATTGACGGCCTGGATGCGGGCGCAGTGCATGCCACGATTGTCCGAGCCGTAGAAAAGATTCGCAGCGGCGAAGGACCTCAATTTATCGAAGCGCAAACTGTGCGTTGGCCCGGCAGCGAAACCAATTGGCCGTCGGTCGCGCAGCCGACGGATTCGTCGCTTGCCTGGGACGTGAGTGGCGTACCGGAGAAAGTTCGTGAGTGGTACCGCAGCTGCGATCCGCTCCTGATCTTCATTCGTGAGCTCGTCGATGCCCGGCAGGCAACCAAGGAAGATATCGCTGCCATCGAAAAGAAAGTGCAAGCAGAAATCGCTGATGCGGTGAGTTTTGCTATCGCCAGTCCCTATCCCAGAGTGGAGGA
>Ga0081538_10002932_pt1 | contig 16281 bp, 17 predicted proteins | sample TabmetS5T2R1_FD_71022 | JGI IMG/M metagenome (GOLD analysis project Ga0081538, IMG submission 71022) | Tabebuia heterophylla rhizosphere microbial communities from the University of Puerto Rico - S5T2R1 | ecosystem: Host-associated > Plants > Roots > Rhizosphere ... | reverse complement strand
CCAGGGGCCCTGCTGGAGGTTGCCGTAGGCGAGGACGAAGCGCCCCGGCACCGCCTCGAGCGCGTCGAGCGCCGCGTCCGCGTGGTCGACCGTCTGGAGACCGTGCGACCAGTCGACGGTCGTTGTGACGCCCGCTTCCAGCGACTCGATCGCCGACAGCGTGTTCCCCGCGTGGATGTCCTGCGGGCGGAAGATCTTCCCCCACTCGAGGTAGAACCAAGTGAAGTACTGGGCGAGGCTCCAGTCGGCGCCGTAGCCGCGCAGAGCCGTCTGCCACATGTGCCGGTGCGTGTCGATCATGCCCGGCATGACGATGCCGTCGCTCGCGTCGACTTCAAAGGCGCCGTCGGGGGCCTCGAGGTCCTTTCCAACCCCGGCGATGCTCTGATCGATCACGAGTAGGTCAGCGTCCTCCAGGACCTCGTGCTGATCGTTCATGGTCAGGACGGTCCCTCCTCGGAAGACGAGCGGTCGACCGGGCTCGGGTGCTGCATTGGTCATGGGCACTGCACTCCTCTCCTCAGGGAACGAGGACCAACTTCGGCCCTCCACTCGGCTGCTGCTGACGCTCCCACGCCGTGGCGATGTCGTCCAGGGGAACCGCCTCGTATTCCACCTCGAGGTCGCCGGCAGCAGCATGCTCGCAGAGCCTGGTGTACGCCTCCCGCCGAAGCTCGATTGGCGGTATGGCGACCGAGAAGCCGCGGACGTCGAGGGCCTTCGACCGAACGAGCGGCGCCGGAAGGGTGATCTCGAGCCCGGCCATATTCCCGACCTCGACATGGCGAGCAAAGCGCCCGGCCGCCCGCATTGCCGCGACGGCAGGCTCGCCCCACAGAAGGTCGATCGTGACGTCGACCTCACCCTGCGCCGCCTCCTTGAGAGCCTCGACGAGATCGCCGGCTTCGTCCACCGCGACGACGGAATCCGCACCACGCCCTCGTAGCGCGGCGAGCCGCTCACCTGCACGCCCGGCGGCAACCACCCGCCCGGCGCCCAGGATCCGCGCAGCCTGGACCGCGATGCCCCCACAGGCGCCGGTGGCCCCGAGGACCAGGACTGTTTCACCGGACTGGAGCTCGGCCCGCCAGGTCAGCGCAAGCCAAGCCGCAAGAGCCGTATTGCCAAGGGCCGCCGCAACGTGGTCGTCAACACCATCCGGAAGATCGAGAAGCCCATCGCCGGGCACGAGAGTCCGCTCCGCCATGGACCCATGCGGAGCAACCGTCGTATCGAAGAAGACCCGCCTCCCATCCTCGAGCCGCCCAACCCCATCGGTCCCAACGACCGAAGGCAGCGGCGGCGGTCCCGTGTAGTACCTCCCGGACGCCTTGAAGATGTCGAGGTGATGCAGTCCCGCCGCCCCAACGAGCACCTCCACGGAGTCGTCACCGCCGCTGGGATCCTCGAACTCCTCGATTCGTGGCTTCGCTCCGTGCTCGTTGAGGACGGCTGCGCGCAAGGCCGTGATTCTCGACCTTCGGCCCGGCCTGGGCAAACCCCCGCGGGGGACCCTGGTGCTTCTGACGAACCCAGGGGCGCCGGCCGCTGCCCACTAGCCGTTGCCGGACGAGAGCCGCACTAGCCTTGACGCTCGCGCCGCCGCTTGCGTGTGCGGGCGAACCGGTGACGGCCAGGTAAGCGCTATCGAGGTCCCGCATTTCATCCACTTCGTGTCGGCGCCCTCGGAGCGCGAGGGGGTTGAGGACAGGCGGTGGTGGGGCCTGGGGGTCATCTGCGTGGCGATCTTCATAAGCGTGATGGATATGACGATCGTCAACGTCGCGCTGCCGGACATGTCGAACGACCTCGACGCTGGCATCGGCGAGCTGCAGTGGGTGCTCGACGCGTTCCTCGTGTCGCTCGCCGGGCTGTTGCTCGTGGGCAGTGGGCTCGCCGATCGGTTCGGGCGGCGACGGGTGTTCCTGTCGGGGTTGATCGGCTTCGCCGTCGCGTCCGTGCTTACCGCCGCGTCGCAGGCTGTTGGCGAGGTGATCGCTGCGCGGGCGCTGATGGGCGTGGCCGCTGCCTGCGTGCTGCCCCCCGCGCTGTCGCTCCTTGCAGTGCTGTTCCCGCCCGAGCTGCGGCCGAAGGCGGTAGGGATTTGGTCGGCGGTCGGGGGCCTCGGGCTCGCCCTGGGACCGGTTGTCGGCGGTGTGCTCGTCGACGTGGCGGGCTGGCGCTGGGTGTTTTTGGTCAACGTCCCCTTCGTCCTGTTGGCCGCTCCGCTCGGGCTGCGCTGGCTGCCCGAGTCGCGCCGGCCCGGCGCACCCCCGCTCGACGTCCCCGGCGTGGCGCTCTCCACCGTCGCTCTGACCGGGATTGTGTTCGCGCTCATCGAGGGTGTCGATGCGGGCTGGACAAGCCCGCCCGTGCTCTTTGCCGCGGCGGCGGGCACCGCCGCCGGCGTCACGTTCTTCGCCGTCGAGCTCCGCCGCACCCAGCCGCTGTTCGACGTGCGTGTGCTTGGGCGCCCGCGCGTGGCGGCGGGCGCGTTCGCCATCCTCGCCGCCTATATCGCGTCGCTCGGGATGCTGTTCCTGCTTCCCCAGTACGTGCAGTACGTCCAGGACGGCTCGGCGCTCGCCTCGGGCTTCGAGGTTGCGCCGTTTGGCCTGGGGCTCGGTGCGCTCGCGGCGGTGGGCGGGCGGCTCGTGGCGCGGTTCGGGCCGCGTGTCGTCCTGCTCGCGGGCCTGCTCACCTCGGCGGCCGGCTTCGTCCCCTTGCTGCTTCTCTCCGGAGATAGCTCGCCCGCGGTCCTGGTGTTCGGTGCAGGGATCGTTGGCTGCGGCCTGGGGCTCAGCGTCCCGCCGGCGACGGCGGTGATCATGAACGATCTCGGGGTCGAGAAGGCCGGCGACGGCGCCGCGGTGAACCAGCTCGCCAGGCAGGTCGGCGGCGCGCTCGGTGTGGCGATCGTTGGAAGCGTTTTCGCCGCCATCTACGCCGCCGAGATCGCGAACGGCGGCGGGGTGCCCGCCGCAGCGAAGGAGTCAATCGAAGATACGACCGAGGTCGCGAGCCGGCTCCAGGGTGCGGCCCGTGTCGACCTCCTCCATGACGCCGTCACGAGCTTCGACGTGGCGGCCCGCTGGGGCCTTGCCGTGTGCATGGCAGTCGTGCTCCTCTCGGCGGCGGGCGCCGCCATCGGACTGACGGGGGTGACTCCAGCCAAGCGATGAGCCGATCCTGCCGTCGGGTCGCTATCGCGACACCCAGAGCGCGCGGCGTCACTCCTCGAAGCCCGAGGCTGGACAGCGACGGCACGTGCCAGTTCGGTGCGCGACCGCACCCCGAGTTTGCGATGGATGTGGCTCAGGTGGGTCTCGATCGTCTTGGGGCTCACAAAGAGCTGGGCCGCGGCCTCCCGGCTGGTCGCGCCCTCCGCCACCACAAGCGTGACCTGAAGCTCCTGTCCGGTGAGCTCGTCGCGGGGGACACGGCGGCGGGCCCGTTCCCCGGCGGCGGCGAGCTCCCGGCGTGCCCTCTCGGCCCAGGGGGCGGCACCGAGGCGGTCGAAGGATTCGAGGGCCGAGCGCAGGCACTCGCGCGCCGCGGTTCGCCTGCGCGCGCGCCGCAGCGCTCGCCAGAGCAGAGCTCGGTCGAGCTCGCTCGAAAGGCGCCGGGCGCTCGTCGTGCAGGGCCAGTGCGCGATCGAACCAGTCGGACGCTACGTCGTCGTCTTGGGCGAGCAGCCCGCGGCAGCGGGCCACCGCAGCGCGGGCAAGCCGCCGGTCTGGTCGGCCTGACGCGACAGCGTGGCGAGGGTTCGCTCCGCGGGTTCGCGCTCGCCGAGTCGGTTGTAGGCCTCGGCCAGGTCCTGCGCCCAGGGAATGATGTTCGGCTCGTAGAGCCCGAGCTCGAGACAGCGCCGCCCGGTCGACTCGAGGCGCTCGACCGCAGCGTCCAGCCGACCGATGCCCAACTCTAGGAGACCGAGTGCGCTCCCAGCGACGAGCTGGGGGCTTCCAATGCGCGGCCGCCCGGCGACCAGCCACCGCAATAGCCTCGATCACATGGCGTCGATAGATCCGACGATCGAGCCGCGTCCCGGCGTGCGGTTTGTCGATGGCGGCGACGTCATCACCGCCTCGGGTCTCTCGGCCGGCATCGACATGGCGCTCCATGTCGTCGGGCGGCTCGCGGGTCCGGAACGTGCGCGTCAAGTCCGCGAGGGCGTCAACTACGCGCCCAGATGACCTGGGAGCTGACGGGAGTCCCGTACACCTCGATGAAGGAGCCCGGCGGGATCGCCGGCGCGATCGTTGCGCTGCGCGAATGCGGCCTCGCCGACGAGCTTCGATCGCTCGGGGTCGAGGACGCCGGCGACCTGCTGCTCGAGGAGCCCAGCGGTGAGCGCGGTCCGTCGGGCGTCCTCAACGAGCCTGCGCTCGTACGCCTCGTGGAGGCCACCCATGACCGGGTCGTCGACGCGCACCGTGCCGGGCGCCGCCCGCTCCTCGTAGGGGGCGATTGCCCTGTGCTCCTCGGCGCGCTGGCGGCGGTCCAGCGGGACTGTCCGGCACCCGGGCTCCTGATGCTGGACGGCCACGAGGATGCCTGGCCGCCGACCCTCTCCCCGACCGGGGAGGCCTCCGACAGCGAGATCGCGATCGCCCTCGGGCGCGTCCCCGATCTACCCGCGCCCGTGAGCCATCTCCTCCCCCTCCTCGAACCCTCGACGGTCGCGTTTCTCGGCCCGCGCGACCGCGAGGAGCTCGCCACCGCCGGCCTCGAGTCGCTACGCGACCAGGTGGCGTTCTACGCCGACGACATCGAGACCTCGGCGGCACTGCGAGCTGGGCACGATCCAGCCGAAGCGGCGCTGGAGGCGATGGCCGCCGACGGATTCTGGCTTCACATCGACCTCGACGCCCTTCGGACCGAAGCGCTCGGGGCAGTCGATTACCGCCAGCCGGGCGGCCTCGCCTGGGACGAGCTCGACCGACTCGCGGCGACCGCAGCGAACGCGGCCGGCTGCCGCGGGGCGAGCGTGGTCATCTACAACCCCGAGCTCGACGCGAACAGAATCGACGCGCGCAAGATCGTCGCGTTCCTGTCCCGGCTGATAGCCGCGTCGGCCGAAGCGAACCTCGGCGGGGGTGGTCGATGACCGCCGCCACTCATTTGCGTTGTGGACGTAGTCGGCTGGTGGCGCGAGGGAATGATGGGCGGGGCGAAGGCCCACTACGACGGCATCGTCGCCTCCCAGACCGATTTCACCGACCACCTCGAGCAGAACGGGACGCTCAAGACCTACGAGGGATTCCCGCACGGCATGCCGACCACCGAGGCCGACACGATCAACGCCGACCTGCTGGCCTTCCTGCAGTCCTGACCGACCAGCGGCTCGGCGTCGAGATCGCGGTCCTCCGTTCGACGCAATGGGTAGAGGGGGCTCAGAGCGAGCTCCCAGAACCGAAGGAGAATCGAGATGGGAAAGCTGATCGCGACCACGCAGGCCACTGTTGACGGCGTCGTAGACCCGGTCGGCGAGTGGGTGCAGCCGGACGGGGACCACGCCGGCTACTCGTTCGAGCGTCAGGCGAGATCCAGCGGGCTGGTGCTGGGCCGCAAGACCTACGAGGGGCTGGCGGGATATTGGCCGAGCCAGTCGGGCAAGTGGGCGGACATGGTCAACCCGATGCGGAAGTACGTCGGGTCCAACACCCTGTCCGGAGATCTCGAGTGGAACGCGACCCTGCTCGAGGGCCAGCTCGAGGACTCGATCCCGAACCTGAAGGACGAGGTCGACGGTGACCTGTTCATGCACGGGAGCGGCGAGTTCGCGTACGCCCTTGCCGAGAAGGGCCTGATCGACGAGTACGAGATCTACCTAAACCCGCTCGTCTGGGGCCAGGGAAACGTCCACGTGCTCGGCGACAGGGGAACCGTCCGGCTGGAGCTAAACGACGTGAAGCGGTTCGACTCCGGAGTGGTCCTTCTCACCTACGCGGCCGTCTAGACGAAGCGCTTTGCGAACTCGAGCGCGGTGTCGGCGACTTCGCGCCAGCCGCTGTCGATCGTCAGCGAATGCCCGCGGTTCGGGATCTTCTTGATCTCGGTCACGCCCCCGTTCCGCTGCTGCCTCTTGAATGATGCATTTGCTATCGCCCAAGGGACGGTGTGGTCCTTCTCGCCGTCGATGATCAGCAGCGGCCCCCGGGCGGGGTTTTCCGTGTCCGCCTTCGCCTCGGTGAATGGGTTCAGGTTGGCGTTCGCCATCTGCATCAACGCCACGCCGGGAGCGGCCACGTGGTAGGTCTCGTAGAGCTCCTTCGCTTCCTGGTCGGTGAGGGCGTTAGCCCATCAATACTTGAACTGGTCCAGGGTGAGAGCGACGGCGCGCCCGCGGTTCAGAGGGTTCCGCAACACCGGCCAACCTGCTGCTGTTCACGCTGGGACAGGGCCATGGGCGATTCCTTCCGGCCGGGCGCCGGGCGGGGCCCGCCGGGCGCGACTGCGAGTCGAGTCTCGGGCAGTATGACGCCCGTGGAAGTTCGGCTCACTCACATCGGGGCACCCACGGTCCTGATCTAGGCGGTGGGGCGGCGCGTGCTCACCGATCCGACCTTCGATCCGCCCGGTCAGAGCTATCGCTTCGGCTGGGGGACCCGCTCGCGCAAGCTGATCGGGCCGGCGATACGAGGGGCGGATCCGTTGGCTGCCTATCGGGGCGGCGACGAAGATGGATGGAAAGGGCAACGACTAGCGGCCGAGCATCAGACCTCCGGCGAGAGGACGGCAGTCGTCTGTCCTCAGATAGGGTCCGCCGGAAGCCCGTAGCGGGCGCAGTCGGGGGGGCGGCTGTCAGGTCAAGGGAGGCGAGCGTCGAGGCATCCGTTCCTCGCCTCGTTCGCGCGGCCGCAACAGGGAGTGACGAGATTGTGGGATCGAATCATGTCTGACTCGAGGCAGGAAGCCGCAGCTGTCGAGCAGTCACCACAACAGCACCAGAGGGCTCGCATCGCCGGCTGGCTCATGGCCCTGACGTTTGTCACGTCCATCCCCGCGGCGCTCATTCTCTACGACCCGGTGCTCAACGACACCGACTACATCCTCGGCGCCGGCGACGACACCCGCGTCACGCTGGGCGCGCTCCTCGAAATCTTTCTGATGATCGGCAACGTCGGCACGGCGGTCGTGATGTTTCCGATCCTCAGGCGCTACAGCGAGACCCTCTCGCTTAGCTACGTCGCCTCGCGCACGATCGAGGCGACGATCATCGGGGTCGGCGCGATCAGCCTGCTCTCCGTCGTCACCCTGCGCGACGACCTGGCCGCGTCCATCGGCGCGGACGGAACCTCGCTCGACGTCGCGGGGCGGACCCTGGTCGCGATTCACGACTGGACGTTCCTGTTCGGGCCGGGATTCTGCGTCGGCGTCAACGGCATCCTGCTCGGCTGGCTGATGTACCGCACGGGATTGATGCCGCCACGGCTCGCGATGCTCGGAGTCATCGGCGGTCCGCTGATCTTCGTGTCGGCGATCGCGGTCCTGTTCGGCGCCTACGAGCAGGACGGCCCACACGCCCTCTTCTCGGTGCCCGAATTCCTCTTCGAGGCGGCGTTTGCGATCTACCTGATCGTCAAGGGGTTCGGGCCCTCGCCGATCCTCGACGACACTCGGTATGCCGGAGGGGGCGGGGGCTCCCTGCGCCCGCGGCGGCTGCGCCGTAGATGGCACGAAGTCGGCCTGCATGGACCGGCACCTCGTTCGCTACCTCATCAACAGGATCCCGCCGCCGCGGGGAGCCAGGTGCAAGGGCGAGCAGCCGTTCAGCCCCGCCGACTGCCACGTCGCGCTCTGCCGCGCGGCGAGCCGAGCCGATCGCCGGCTGTACCCGCCTGCTTTTCAGATGCGGATGCTCCAACCCTTCGCTAACGCGCGGGTGCTGCGCCCGAGGGACACGTTGCGTGTCCGGGCGGGTAGGCCTGTTCCCCCTCGAACGCGACTTGCCCGTTGGTGATTGTCATGAGCACGGTGGCCGCGGCAATGCAGTCCTCGGGCAGTTCGAACAGGTTCTCGCGCATCACAGTGAGGTCGGCGTAGTCACCGCGCTCGATGCGTCCGCGCCGTTTCTCCTCGAGGCTTGCGAAGGCGTCGTCGCTGGTGATCAGACGCAGCGCGGTCCTCAGGTCGAGCCGTTGCTCGGGGAACCAACCTCCCGGCGGCGTCCCGTCGAATTCGGTCCGCGTGACGACCCGCTGCAGACCCCACAGCGGCGCCAGCACCTCGACCGAGAAGTCGCTGCCGCCCGCGAGGCGCACGCCGCGCTGCAACATCGTCTTCCATGCGTACGAGGTCTGAGCGCGGATCGGGCCGACCGCACTCTCCGCGAAGTGCTGATCGCTCGTGGCGAAGCTGAGCTGCATGCTGCCGATGACGCCCTTTGCCGCCATCCGCTCGATCAGGTCGTCGCCCATGACCTGAACGTGCTCGAGCTGCCAGCGGTCACCGCGCCTGACGCCGACCGCGTCATAGGCGTTCAGCACGGTCTCGGCGCCGCGATCGCCGATCGCGTGGGTGGTGATGTTGAACCCCAGCCGATCGGCACGCGCGACGTCGCGGATCGCACGTTCCTGGTTTAGGAACAGGATCCCGAACGGGAACGGGGCGCGCGTGTACTGGACCTCCGGATGGTCGGAGTACGGCGCCCGCAACGCGGCCGTGCGCGGACCCAGCCAGCCGTCCGAGTAGAGCTTGACGCCGAGGACCTTCACCCATTCGCTGCCGACGCCGGTACGCAGCCCCATGCGCGCGGCCTCCTCCATGCACCCCCAGGCGACACGCACGAGGTGGCGGATCCGCAGCTTGCCGGCCTCATCGAGCTCGCGCAGCGCGTCGAGCACGCCGAGGTCGCGCAGTCCGGCCTCGACCGCGGTGGTCACGCCCTGCTTGGCCGCCTCCTCCTGCATCACGAGGATGCTCTGCTTCATCTCGTCCGTGACGGGGCTCCGCGTGCACTCGTCGACCGGCGTCCCGCCGGCGTTGTAGATGTCCTCATGGCGCCGGGCGAGCGCGATCCGGCCGGGCTCCGCCGCCACTGGATCGTGCGGGGGTGTAGGTCGGACGGTAGAACGATGCCTCCCGTGCAGCCCCCGCGCTCTGCAGCAGATGGGTGTGCTGATCGCGGAAGCCCGGCGCCACGAACGCACCTTGCAGGTCCACCACACGGGTGCCGCGCCCTGCCCGGCGCAGGACACGCTCATCGGAACCGACCGCCACGATCCGCCCGTCGTTGACTGCCACCGCAGTCGACCCCTGGCGCCCGTCATCGGCCCAGATGTCGCCGTTGTGGAGCACGAGGTCGGCGGGCTGCGGACGCTGGCCCGCGTCCGCGGGAGCCACCAGTACCGCCAGGAAAGTCGCCAAGGAAAGTCCCGCCATCAAAATCATGTGACCCGCCCGAACGCCGCGTCGCCGGACCATGACCGTCTCCTTCCGGGCTCCCCCGGCGTAGATCCCGGATCGGAATCGCGCTAACCCTCGATCACCGACCCAGGGTGGCGGCCCAGTGCGGCTCGGCGGCGAGCTTTGCGAGGTGGTGCTCGGCGAGTGTCATGAGGGCGCGGGTGGCGGGTGAGGGTCGGGCGTTGCGCCGGCGGATGAAGGCGAACGTCTCGTCCAGCGGCGGATCGAGTGGCACGCCGGCGAGGCGGTCGGCGTATCCAAGAGTGTCGAGTAGCGCACGGGTGACGAGCGTGTCGCCGACGCCGCGGGCGGCGAGCTCCAGCGCCGCGCCAGCGTGCTGGACCTCGATCCGCGGCCTGATGGTGACCCCGGCGCGTTGGGCGCGCTCGGCCAGCTGCCGGCGCGTTGGGTCCTCGTCGCCCCAGCGGGCTTCGGGCAGCACGAGGACGGTCTCGGCGAGTTGATAGATGGTCATGGCGCCGTCGAGCCGCTCGCGTTCGCGGCTGGCGTAGACGACCTCGAATTGCGCCACCGCGGCGCTCACGTCGAGGCCCTCGTCGTCGATCGGCAGCGCGACCAGAGCGGCTTCGAGGCGTCCGCCGCGTACGGCGTCGGCGAGCTGGGCGGAGTTCTCCCCGACGACGCGCACGGCGACGAGTGGATGGCGACGTACGAAGTCTTCGACGAGCCCGGGAAGCAGGAGGTGATGGGCGGTGCTGAATGTTCCTAGTGACGCGGTTCCGCCGGTCAGCGTGCGCGCCTCGGCGACCACGTGGACGGCGTCGCTCGCGGCCGCGAGCGTGCGCTCGGCCTCCGGCCGGAGCAGCCGTCCGGCGTCGGTGATCTCCAGGCGACGACCTGTACGCACGAAGAGCGCGACGCCCAGCTCGGCTTCGAGAAGGCCGATCTGCTCGGAGACGCTCGGGCGGGCGAGGTGCAGGACGTCCGCTGCCGCGGTGAACGAGCCGTGCTCGGCCGCGGCGAGGAAGTAGGTGAGCTGTTGGAGCGTCATCTCCGTAGGCTCAGCCTACGGCAAGCGCAGCCAATTGGCTCTTGCTCGCGCGCGGCCCGATGCTGATACTCGGCCGCATGAGGCGAGGCCACTACTGCCTGATCGGCGCTGGAGCGGCCGGACTGGGCGCTCTTAAGGTGCTCCTTGACGAAGGTTTTTCCGTCGACTGCTTCGAGCGCAGCGACCGCGTCGGCGGCCACTGGCATACGGACTACGAGTGCCTGCATCTCATCACGCCGCGCGACTCGTCCGGCTTCGAGGGCTTCCCGATGCCGTCGGGGTATCCGCTGTTCCCGAGCCGCGACCAGATGCGCGACTACATCCTCGGCTTCGCCGCGCACCACGGCCTCGGGTCGCATATCCGGTTCAACACGGCGGTCACGTCGGCGCAACCGCTGGACGAGAGCGGGCTGGCCGGCTGGGAGGTCACGACCTGCGACGGCGAGTGCCGCACCTACGACGGCGTGCTCGTCGCAAACGGGCATCTGTGGGACCCGTTCGTGCCCGACTATCCGGGATGCTTCGAGGGCCGCGTGCTGCACTCCGGCCGCTACCGCAACGTCGACGACCTGCAGGGCCGGCGGATTCTCGTCGTGGGGGCTGGGAACTCCGGCTGTGACCTCGCGGTCGATGCCGCGCAGGCGGGCCACGAAACGTACGTCTCGGTGCGCAGGGGGCTGGTCTTCCAACCCAAGACGCTGTTCGGCCGGCCGCGTTCGGAGCTGCCCCTGCTCATGCGCCTGCCCGTGCGCTTGCAGGAGCGCGTCACCCGCAGCCTGATCGACGTCGCGCTCGGTCGGCCCGAGCGCTACGGACTTCCCTCGCCGGCGACGCGCAACCTGCACCGCAACCGCCCGGTGGTCAACGGCCAACTGCTGCATTTCATCCACCACGGCCGCATCCACGTCACACCCGGTATCCAACGTTTCGACGGCCAGGACGTGCACTTCACGGATGGCACGGTCCGCACTATCGACACGATCCTGTACGCCACCGGCTTCAAGGCGAGCCTGCCGTTCCTGGATCCGGCGCTGCTCCAGACTGCCGACGGCGTGCCGCTCCGCGTGGGGGGCATGACGCTGCCCGTCGGCCTGGAACGGCTCTACTTCGTCGGCCTCGCCGCGCCGCGCGGGCCACAGCTGCCGGTCTACTCGGCGCAGGCGCGGCTGATCGCAAAGTTCCTCACGGCGGGGGAGCGCACCGGGATCGCGCTCTCGGACACCCACGCCAAGGCATCGCGACCCGAAGGCCGGATCGACATCCCCCGCCACGAATGGCAGCGCGACATGGACCGCACCCACCGGCGGATGGACCGCATCCTCAGGCGGACGCCGACGCGGGCCGACGCGCCGAAGCCCACCCGCGACTACCTGGCGATCCACGGATGAGCACACGACTCGCGGGCAAGACGGCCCTCATCACGGGCGGCGCCCGCGGACAGGGCGCCGCACACGGCCGCCAGCTCGCCGAGGAGGGCGCCCGCGTCCTGCTCGCCGACATCCTCGACGACCTTGGCGACCAGCACGCGCACGACCTGCGAGCCGCCGGCCGCGACGTCCACTTCCTCAATCTCGACGTCACCGATCCAGAGCACTGGAACGCGGCCGTCCACACGGCCGAGGAACGCTTCGGCCACCTGGACGTCCTCGTCAACAACGCGGGCGTCGTACGGGTGGCACCAGTGGTCGACGAGTCCGATGACGGCTGGCACAGCACCATGGCCGTCAACTCCACCGGCGTCTTCTACGGCATGCGCGCCGCGATCCCCGCGATGCGCCGCAACGGCGGAGGCTCGATCGTCAACATCGCCTCCATCTACGGCCCCGTCGGCGCTCCCGGCTACATCGCCTACACGGCCAGCAAAGGCGCCGTGATCGCCATGACCAAGGTCGCCGCGCTCGAACACGCGCACCATCGGATCCGCGTCAACGCCATCTGCCCCGGACCCGTCAGGTCACCGATGAGCGCACAGGAAGGCGACGCCTCAGTCGACGTCACGCCGCTCCGTCGCCGCGCCGAACCGGAGGAGATCTCGTCAGCCGTCGCCTTCCTCGCCTCCGACGACGCCGTCTACATAACCGGCGCCGAACTAGCCGTCGACGGCGGCTACCTCGCCCGCTAATCGCGTCAGCTCAGACCGTGCGGGTGGAGGTGGTCCTCGGCCATCCGCTTGAGCCCGACCCGATCGATCTTGCCGGTCGGGTTGAGCGGCATCTTGTCGAGGAAGACAATCTCGTCCGGCGCCTTGTAGCCGATGCGCTCGCGGCAGAAGACGAGAATCATTCGCTCTATCCGGCCGCGCGGCCCATCACGCGTGGAGAGCCAGTCGCGTCCTTCGTGCACGGGCAACGGGTCCGGTGGTTTGCGCCGCTTCGCGCTGATCTTGATCTATCCATCGAGGGCTGCAACGTTTAGGTCATGGACACGACCTGGGACTGCATCGTCGTCGGCGGGGGTGCCGCCGGCTTGAGCGCCGCGCTGGTGCTCGGACGCGCCCGGCAGCGGACGCTCGTCATCGACGCCGGGAACCAGAGCAACCAAAGCGCCGCGGGCATCGGCGGCCTGCTCGGCCACGACGGTCGCCCGCCGGCCGCGTTCTACGCCGCCGGCCGCGAGGAGCTCGCGGCCTATCCGACCGTGGAGCTGCGGTCCGGCGAGGTCCTGGGCGGCGAGCGGCGCGACGCCGGCTTCGTGCTCGACTTGGCCGACGGCTCACGCGAGGTGGCGGCGCGCGTGCTGCTGGCGACGGGAATGGACTACCACTTCCCCGAGCTCCCCGGTATCGCGGAGCGGTGGGGCCGCTCCGTGTTCCACTGCCCGTTCTGCCACGGCTGGGAGGTCCGCGACCAGACGCTCGCAGTGCTCGACCGGGGCGCCCGCGGCGTGCAGCGGGCCCTCCTCCTGCGCTTCTGGAGCGACGACGTGACGCTGCTCACCGATGGGCCCGCCGAGCTCGAGGCGGAGGACGCCGCGCGCCTGCGCGCCGCGCGGGTCGCGCTCGACGAGCGCCCCGTCGCCGGGCTGCGTGGCGCGGACAGCGCCCTGGAGGCCGTCGCCTTCGCCGACGGCGGCGAGCGGCGGTGCAGCGCGCTGCTCGTGCCCGTCACCCTGCACCAGCGGTCCGCACTCGCCGAGAAGCTCGGCGCTTCGGCCGCCGACCCAGGGCCCGTCGTCGTCGACGCCGTCGAGGTCGACCCGAAGTTCCAGACCAGCATGCCCGGACTCTTCGCCGCCGGCGACGTGAGCGCGCAGATGCCGTCCGTGGCGAACGCGGTCGCAGCGGGCTCGACCGCCGCCGCCATGATCGTCCACGACTCGATGGCCGAAGCACACGGCCTGACGCCGGTTGGCACCGGCTCGGGCTCCGCTCGATAGCAAGCGGCCGCTGGCCCGCGGCTAGTCTGGGCTTGATGCGCCTCCGACTGGCCGAGTTGGTCGCCGCTTTGTCGCTGGCGACCGATCTCGGTCTCGGGTTGCCGCAGGAGCACGTGTTGCGTCAATGTCGGATCGCTTTGGGGCTCGCGGATCGGTTGGGCCTCGACGACGCGGACCGCGCGGCCGTGTACTACGTGGCGATGTTGGCTTGGGTCGGCTGCACGGCCGACTCGCACGAGCTCGCTCAGCAGTTCGGCGACGATCTCGCGCTGCGTGCGGACGCTCATCGGGTTGATCTCGCCGGCCTGCCGATGGTCGGCTTTCTGCTGCGTCGGGTCGGCACCGGGCGTCCACCGTTGCGGCGGGCGGGGATGGCCGCGGCGCTGGTGGCGACCGGCGGGCGCGACGCTGCCGATGCAATGAGGGCGCACTGCCAAGTCGCGGCGGCGGTCGCGCGACGGCTGGGACTCGGCCCCGAGGTGCAGGAGCCGCTGCTGCATGTCTTCTCTCGCTGGGACGGGAGGGGAATCCCCGGCGGGGCGGGCGGCGAGGAGCTGCCGCTGGCGATCAGGCTCGTTCACATCGCCGCGATCGCCGAGGTCCACCACCGCGGTGGCGGCGTCGACGCCGCGATCGCGGTCGCACGCGATCGGGCCGGGGGACAGTTCGATCCGCGTCTGGTTGAGGCGTTCACCGACTGGGCCGGCGAGTTGCTGGACGGGCTGGCCGAGGAGTCGAGTTGGGACGTGGTCATAGCGGCCGAGCCGGGCTTGGCCAAGGCGCTCGCTGGCGACGGGCTCGACGCCGCCCTCGAGGCGGTGGCCGACTTCGGCGACCTCAAGTCGCCCTGGTTCACCGGCCACTCACGCGGCGTTGCACGGCTCGCCGCCGCGGCCGCCCAGGAGGCGGGGCTACCCGCAGATGCGGTGACGGAGCTGCGGCGCGCCGCGCTTGTGCACGACCTGGGGCGGACCGGGGTGCCGAACACGATCTGGGACAAGCCCGGACCGCTGACGGACGCCGAGCGCGAGCGGGTGCGGCTGCATCCCTACTACGCCGAGCGCATGCTCGCGCGCCCGGAGGCCCTGGCCCGCCTGGGAGCGATTGCGGCCTGCCACCACGAGCGCCTGGACGGCTCGGGCTACCACCGCTCGCTGCCGGGGTCAGCGCTGCCACCCGCCGCGCGGATGCTGGCCGCGGCGGACGTCTACCACGCCATGACCGAGGCGCGCCCGCACCGCGAGGCCCTGGCGACAGACGAGGCGGCAGCCGAGCTGCGCGGCGAGGTGCGAGCCGGACGGATCGACGCCGACGCCGCGGAGGACGTCCTGACCGCCGCCGGTCACCCCCGCGCCGGCGTCCGCGGGCGTGCCCGCCCCGACGGGCTCACCGCACGCGAGCTCGAGGTCCTGCTGCTCGTTGCCCGCGGCGCGTCCAGCCGCGACGTCGCTCGGCAGCTCGTGATCGCCGACAAGACCGCGCGCAACCACATCGAGCGCATTTACCTCAAGCTCGGGGTCTCCACCCGCGCGGAGGCATCGCTCTACGCGATGCGCCACGGCCTCGTCGACTAACCGACGCAAAGTTGGGGCGAATGCCCCATGACGCGCTGCGGGCCGGCCCCTACTTTGCTGCCATGCCCCAGCTCGACATCTCACGGCGGAATACCCGCTCGAGCGACGGACAGGGGACGGTGGCGACTTCTCGCTACCGGCGACCCGTCGGCCGGCTGGGTCGCCTTGGCCGCTGGGCCGCCAGCCACCGCCGCAGGGTCGTGCTCGCCTGGGTCGTGGTCGCCGTCTGCCTCGGCGTACTCGCTCCGCGCGCCGAGCAGGCGCTGTCCGGGGGCGGCTGGCAGGCCGATGGCTCGGAGTCCGTGGAGGCTCGCCGTCTGATCGATCGACACTTCGACGGTCAGGGCAGCTATGCGCTGGTCGCGGTGGTCAGCTCGCGGACGCAGGACAGCGCGAGCCCGGTCTTCCGCGCGTCGATAGGCCGCGTGGCGGGCCTGCTGCGGCGCGACCCCGCGGTCGGAGCGGTGCGGTCGCCCCGGGCCGGCGGGTCGATCGCGCCAAACGGCCGCGTGGCCGTCGTACGCGGCGGGGCGGCCGCCGGCACGGCCGACATGGTGCGCGCCGCGAGTCGCCTCCGCGGGCGGCTCGAGGCGGCGGCAGGACCGGGAATCGAGGTGTCGCTCACAGGCTCCGCGGGGCTGTGGTCGGAATTCAACGAGGAGAACAAGGCCGCGATGCTGCGCTCCGAGGTCCTCTCCTGGCCGGTCACGCTGGGCGTGCTCGCCGTCGCCTTCGGCTCGCTCGCCGCGGCGGGGATCCCGCTGGTCCTCGCGATCCTGGGGCTGGTGGCCACCGCCGGCGCGCTCTGGATCGGCGCACAGGTCACCGGCATCACGATCTGGGCGATGAACTTCGCTCTGATGCTCGCGCTCGCCGTGGGGATCGACTACGCGCTCTTCGTCGTGG
>Ga0081538_10002931_pt1 | contig 16282 bp, 17 predicted proteins | sample TabmetS5T2R1_FD_71022 | JGI IMG/M metagenome (GOLD analysis project Ga0081538, IMG submission 71022) | Tabebuia heterophylla rhizosphere microbial communities from the University of Puerto Rico - S5T2R1 | ecosystem: Host-associated > Plants > Roots > Rhizosphere ... | reverse complement strand
CCGCCCGGCCGCCGCCCCCGCGGGCCCGCCCGGCGTGGAGGAGGCCTTCGCCGGCGGCGGCGACCCGCACGACCGGGGCCTGGTCCGGGCGGCGCTGCGCGTCCCGCCGGCCGACCGCCTGGCCGGCCTGGCCGCGGGGTGGCCGAGCTTCCGGGTCGGGCTGGCCGCCCGCCGGGCCGCGGTGGCCGCCAGCGGCATGCCCGCCGCCGGGCTCCGCCCGCCCGTGCCGGTCTCGGTCGAACCGGAACGGTTCGCCCCGCTGGAGCTGCTGGGCGGGCTGCACCACGGCCGGGTCGCCTACGTCCTGGTCGGGCCGGCCGCGGCGGTCGTGCTCGGCGCGCCGCTGCTGACCGCCGAGCTGACCCTGGTCCCCGACCCGGCCCCCGCCAACCGCCAGCGGCTGGCGGCGGCCCTACGGACGCTCGGCGCGGTGCGCTACGGCGGCCCGGACCGGCCACCCGCCGACCCGGCCCCCGCCGACCTCCTGGACCCGCTGGTCCACTACGCCGCGCCCGACGGCCTGCTGGACGCGGTGCGGGAGCTGCCGGCGGTCGACGGCTACGCCTCGCTCCTGCGCCACGCCGGCCGCCGCTTGCTCGCCGGCGTCCCGGTCCTGGTGGCGGCCCTGCCCGACCTGCTGGCGGCTGCCCAGGCGGGCACGCGGGTCGAGGAGGCCGCCCGGCTGCCGGCGCTGGAGGCGCTGCGGGCCGAGCTCGGCGTCCGCGCCGGCGACCGCTAGCCGGGCTTCGGCCGGGGGCCCGCCCCCCTCGTGCGCACGCCCCGGCGCCAGTCCAGCCCGGGCCGGGCGGCCCGCCACCGCTCGGTCTGCACCCGGGCCCACAGCCAGCGGGTCCGCCGCACCCCGACGATCAGCAGCGGCGGGCAGATCCGCTGCGGCCGGTTGAGCCGGTAGTTGTCCAGCGTGCGGCCGCTCACCCCCAGCGTGGCGGCCAGCTCCTCCTCGCCGACCAGGTCGAGTGCCTCGGCCTGGTCCCCGGCCAGCCGTCCGGCCAGGTCCAGGTCGCGGGCGGCCAGGGCCAGGCGCAGGGCGGCCGCGTGCGCGGCCAGCAGCGGCCGGCGCGCCACCGCGGCCAGGGTCGCCGCCGCCAGCACGTCGACCAGCTCGGCCTCGACCGGCCCCTCCTCCCCCACCCACCGCCAGGCCGCGCCGGGCGCCAGCTCGTAGCGCAGCCCCGGCCGGGTGCGGTCCTTGATCTCCACGTGGGCCGGGTAGAAGCGGGCGGCGGCGCCGGCCCGGACCGTGAACGGCCAGGTCGTCTGCGCCATGCCGGCAGACTACCCCAGGTCCGGGGCGGCTCAGCGCCGCTCGCGCAGCAGCTGCCGCAGCAGCTGCAGCTTGCGTCGGTCCTGGTCGCGGCCGGCGGCCTGCTTGGCGGCGAGCAGGGCCTCCACCGTGAGCACCGCGACCGGCCCCCGGCCGACCTGCGCCACGGTGGCCCGCCGGAGCGCCTGGTCGTGGTCGCCGACCCCGTTCCAGGCCGCCACGACGTCCAGCCGCCCGTGCCTGGTCACCAGGTTGAGCACCGTCCACAGCAGCAGCGAGTAGGCGTCGTGCTCGAACGGCAGCCCCTCGTGGATGTCCGGGGCCCACACGCGGGCGTCCAGCCGCCGCAGCGCGCGCGACAGCCGCCCGAGGTTGCGCGGGTCGTAGTGGACCAGGACGTCCAGGTCGGCGGTGGCGAACCGGGCGCCGTGCAGGATGCCGGCGTAGTCGCCGCCGACGACGAACTCCACCCGCTCGCCCATGAGGACCTCCAGGATCCTCTCTGGTTTGAACCCTCCTCGCATCGGTCCTCCCCTCCCCTGGCCGGGGCTCGCCTGCCTGACGCCTCTGGCCAGCGCCGGGGCCCCGGGGCCCGGAAGGGCCGCCCGCAGGGCGTCGCGCAGCGACGGGAGTACCGGACCGAGCGGGAGCGAGGGAGGAACGGACCGGCCTTGCAGGGCCCGGGGTGGCGCTAGGCTGAGAAGGCCCAGGCAGGCGAGCCCCGGCGGGCCCGGTAGCCGACGTGGACGTGGCCCTGGTGGCCCTCGTCGCTGAAGGTCAGCCCGCCGGGCAGGACCCACGGCGAGCCGACTTCGCTGGGACGCAGCTCGCCCGGCAGCCCGTTCAGCCACTGCACGAGGCGGTGCGCGGCGCGGTTGCCGGCTCCGACGCCGCGGCCGTCCACCGTGTCGATGTCGACCGCGCGCCACACCGTGTGGTTGGAGACCCTCCTGGTGCCCTTCACGTAGCGTGAGTGCCCGGACCGCAGGCAGCTGATCCGGACCCGGTGTCGCCTGCCGACCTCGGCCAGCAGCCCGTGCACCCGGCGGTCGAGCCGGCCCGAGTCCAGGTCCGGGTCCGGCTGGCAGCCAGCGCCGGTGGTGGTCGTGATCCGCCCCCTGGCCACCAGCACCCCCACCGGCCCGTGCACCCGGCCGGTGTACCGCCGTGCCCGGTCCAGCACCGTCTCCACGTACGAGCAGATGTGGTTGTAGGACCAGAGCGCCTGGTGCAGTCCGGCCGACCCGCCCAACTGCGGGCACTTGTCCCCCCGGACCTGGGCGGCGCTGGCCAGCCCGTCGCGGCACAGCTTCCCGGCCGCGGCGGGGATGGCGTCCCTCGGGTCGTAGACGTCGGCGACCCGGTTCCCGCTGCCGTCGACGCCGGCCCCCCAGACGCCGGCGTCGGCGCCCCTGGGCGGTGCCGGGTGCCGGGGCCCGCCCCCGCGGCTGCCGCCCCAGGTGTTGCCGGCCTTGCCGCCGATGCCGAACTGCATCGGGCCCGCGGCCCCGGCGAAGTTGGCCCCGCTCCGGACCCCAGGTGCCCGCGAGCGGCCGTGGTCGGACTCCACGCTGCCGATCCCGGCCAGCACCTGCCAGCTGAGCGCCCGGCAGCCCTGCCGCCGTGCCGCCCCCGCCGCCCCCACGTACAGCGGCAGGTAGCCCTGGGGGATGCCCCGCCAGGCGGCCAGGCTGGCATCCCCGGGAGGGAAGCCGGGCGCCGCCGGCGCGGGCCTGGCGTCGCGTGGCTTGTTCGGCTTCGGCGGGTTGGTGAGCTTCAGCCCGCCGCCCGCCGCCGCGATCGCCACCAGGATGAGCATGAGCACGGCGAAGACCAGGTCATTGCCGCCGTCGCCGTCCCGCTGCGAGGCCATGACCACTCCTCCTTAGTGATAGAGCACCCTTAGGTGTGCGCAGGAGGGAGGGCAGCCGCCGACGCCCGGGCCGACGGCTGCCCTCGTCCTCAGCGCCGCCGCATCCGCCAGGCGGCGACGACGACCACGACCAGGACCAGCCAGGCCATCCCGGCCCGGGCCAGCAGCTCCAGCGGACCCAGGTCGACCGGCAGGACGGGCCATGTCCGCAGCTTCGCCGCCGCCCAGAGCAGGCCGAGCAGGCCGAGCAGCGCGCCCGCCAGCAACGCCGCCCCGACCAGCAGCAGGCCGACGCGATGGCCCAGGCTCCGCGGGCGCTCGCCGACCAGCAGCCGCGGCAGCTCCACGGCCAGCGCGGCCGCGTTCAGCACCAGTACGACCTGGGCGCCGACCGCCAGCGCGGCCGCCGCGAGCACGCCGACCGCGAACGGCAGCAGGTAGGCCAGCGTCAGCAACCCGACCAGCGGCCGCAGCAGCGGCCAGATGCCCCCAAGCTGCGCCGCCGCGGTCCCGGCGACCGTCGACCAGTACTCCGCCACCAGCGCCTGCCCATCAACCCATCGGGTCGCCAGGCGGACCAGCTCGGCCGGGAGCCCGACCAGCCGCAGCGTCTCCCGGGGCCAGGCCAGCAGGCCGCCCGCCACGCCGACGGCGGCGGTGAGGCGCACCACGCCCGCCCCCCGACCCGACCGCCGATACTGCAGCAGCGCCAGCCAGCAGCCCCCGAGGACCAGCGCCACCGTCGCCGCGCGCAGCGGAAGCTCGACGTGCCCGGGCCGCAGCCGCTCCAGCGCCGCGCCGGTCAGCTTCGGCAGCTCGCCGTCGAGCACCATGTCGGCCAGCTCGGCCGACCCGCCGGCCAGCCGCTCCGCCCTGGCCGGCCAGCCGTCGCTGCCGCCCGGCTCCTCGACGGGCGCCATCCCGGACAGCGACACCGAGCTGAACAGCAGCATCGCGGTCAGGGCGACGGCCGCCGCCGCGCTGCCCACCAGCGTCACCGCCACCAGCCAGCGGACGCCAGAGCGCACGCCCCTCCTGGAACCGGCCCGCGCAGCCCTCGCTCGCGCCAGGCCAGTCCTTCTGCCAGACTTGACTCGCACTGGGACCTCCAATCCCTCGTGCCAGGCCCGGGGTGGTTGCGCACGCCCGGGCCGCTTCCTCGTGGACACGGGACGACCGGCCGACCAGCACCTCCCTTCGCCCTCGGCAGCACCGCCGGTCCCCCGCGACTAGGCGCCTGCCTGGTCGCCCGGCCCTCAGCGCCGGGGGCCCCGGGCCCGGAGGGGCCGCCGCAGGCGTCCCGGAGGGACGGGAGTACCGGACCGAGCGGGAGCGAGGGAGGAACGGACCGGCCTTGCAGGGCCCGGGGTGGCGCTACGCTGGGGAGACCCGGCGGGTAGGGAGGGTTGTGATCGCCGGCCGCAGGCCGGCACCGCCCGGCGCGGCACGCGCCGCTACTGTCTGGGCGGGGACGGTCAGGACCCGGCGCCCTCGTGGTCGAACAGCACCGTGAACCGGGCCGGCTCCTTCGGCCGGTCGGCGTAGATCTGCACCGGGTGCCAGCCGATCGCCAGCGGGATGGGGTACAGCTCCTCGGTGAGCGAGCTGCCCACCACCACCCCCTGCCCGGTGGTGAGCAGCTCCCCGTCGAACAGCAGCCATCCGGCCGGCTGCTCGGGGTGGGCGCCGACCCACACCTCGATCTCGACCGGGCCCGCCAGATCGAGGCGGGTGGCCAGCACGATGCACTGCTCGCCGGCCAGCACTCGCTCCTCCCCGGTCTCCCACTCCGGGCAGGTGCCGCCGTCGGCCGCGTCCCGCACCTGTACCTGGTGGTACAGCGCGAACACCGAGAAGCGGCCAACCAGCACCATGGCGGCCATCATCGCACCACCACCAGGAAGCGGTCGCCGACCCGGACCCGCTCCTTTTCGTAGAAGGCCAGCAGGGAGCCGCCCTGGCGGAGCTGCTCCCTCAGGGGCACCCCGGCGGTGCTGGCGCCGCGGCCACCCTCGAAGGTCGACGCGAACGGATACTCGTCGCAGCTGCCCGGCCCCCGCCACTTTCCGCACACCGCCCGCCGGTTGGCCCGCTGGACCGCGCGGGGCGCCCGGGTCAGCACCCTCGGGTGACCGGCGGCCAGGGCCGCGCGCACGTGCTTGGCGATCTCGGGGGTCTTCTTGGAGTCGACCACGTACACGGGCAGGGGCCGCTCCCGGTCCCGGCCCCGCTCCACGGTCAGGGTGTCCAGCAGCACGCCGACCAGCACGAGCAGCAGGAGCACCGCGAACAGTCGCAGCAGCCGGCGACCGAACGGGAAGGGCACCGCGACCCAGCCCCCACCGGGGAAGAGCCGCAGTCCTCGATTCAGGATGAGCCAGATCGCCGCGAGCAGGATCAAGAGCAGCGCGAAGCTGGCCAGCAGATCGTTCGGGCCGTCCATGCCTGCCTCCCTGGGGGGTGGGCGAGCCCTCTGGCCCGCCGGGCTCCTCCCCGCCAGCGCCGGGGACCCCGGGCCCGGAAAGGCCGCCGCAGGCGTCCCGGAGGGACGGGAGTACCGGACCGAGCGGGAGCGAGGGAGGAACGGACCGGCCTTGCAGGGCCCGGGGTGGCGCTAGGCTGGGGGGACGCAGGCAGGCCCAGAACCCGTCAGACGCTCTGCAACAGCTGGCCGGCCAGCCTGGCCGCGGCCGCCTGGGCGACCCGCTGCCGGCCCAGCTGGTCCTCACCGACCGCCAGGGCCAGCGCGGCCAGCGCGGCGACGAGCCCGGCCGCGCCCTGGCGCTCGGTTTGGCTCTCCAGGCCGCCTAGCGCGATCACCCGCCCGGCCACCAGCCGCAGCCGCCGGCCGGACGCGTCCGCCAGCGGGACCGGCGTCCACGGCGCCCGGGCCGCCCGGTCGTAGCGGTCCGCAGCCCGGGTGACCGGCCCACCGGCGCGGCCCTCGCTGACCCACGCGGTCGCCGTCAGCAGCTCGCCGGCGGCGTGGGCGACCCCGCCGCCACCGGCCCGGCCGGCCCGCAGCCGCGCCGTGGCCCGCTGCGCCGCCCGGACCGCCTCCTCCAGGGCCGCGGTCCGCGCGGCCGCGGTCGGGGTCGGCGGCGCCGCGCCGGCCTGCCGCCACCGCTCGGTGAGCTTGGCCAGGGTCAGGTCGCCGGCCAGCTTCCTGCCCCCGTACCACACCGGGAGGCCCTCCCGCGTCCCGTCCTCGGCCAGCCCGACGGCATACCCGACCAGGTCGCCGTCCCGCCGCCGCTCCCTGACCAGCACCCCGGCCCGGCGCAGCCAGGCCAGGAACTCCTCAGGGTGCCGGGTCGCCACCGCGGCCGCCCGCACCATCCGACGCAGCTCCTCGCGCGGCACCCGTCGACCCAGGCGCGTTGCCTTCTCGACCTCGCCGCGCGTCGCCCGCGGGACCGCGGTGCGGTCCGCCGCCGCGGTCGCCTCCAGCCCGTACCGCTGCTCGGCCCAGCGGCAGGCCTCCCGCAGCCGCCGGAAGTCCCAGGACCGGCGCACCCCCCGGCCGTCCTGGCGGGCCAGCACCGCGACCAGGTGGACGTGGTCCTCGCCGTGCCGCACCGCCACCCAGCGGCAGCCGCCGTCATCGCCGCGGGGCGCGATCCCGGTCCGGTCCATCACGTCCTCGGCCAGCTCCCGCCACTCGCCATCACTCAGCCGCCGGTCGCCTGGAGCAGCCCGCAACGCGCAGTGCCACACGAACCTGCCCACCTCCCGCTCCAGCAGGTCCAGCGGCGCGTCCAGCAGGTCGGCCAGCCGGCCCACCCGGCACCGACCCCGCCGCCCGAGCGGCGGCTCCAGCCCGGCCGGGTCGCCGTCCCAGGAGGCCACCAGGTGCTGGTCGCTGTGGTCGTTGGAGCGGCCCGGGCCGTACAGGTAGCGCAGCAGTCCGCCGGTGTGGCGGCCGCGATACACTCGCCCGATCACCGTAGCCGCTCCCGGGCCCGCCGGGTCAGCGTGTCCAGTTCGGTAACCACCTGCCGCACCGTGGCCAGGACCTCCTCGGCCGCCGCCGACGCGTCCGCCTGGCAGTCGACCCGGGTCGTCCGTTCCAGCAGCCTTCCGACCCGGCGGACCTCTGCCCGGGCCTGGATCAGCTCCGCCAGCACCTGGCGCCAGTCCGCCGGCAGCGGCGTGCCCTCTGCCCGCGCCGCCCGCATCGCCGCCTCGGCCAGCCACGCGTTCACCGCCAGCCCACCTGCCGCCGCGGCGGCCGCGACCAGCTGCCACTCCGCCCTTGAGAACCGCGGCGTCCCGCGTTCGCTCCGCGCCTCGGCCAGCCGCCCGCGGCGACGACGCATCCCCTGCTGCTCGGCCACCCCTGCTCCTTCCGGCAGACGCCTAGGGGTGCCTTGTCGCATATCTTGCTCACCGCGGAGCTCACCGCAGAGCTCGCGGCCCGATCCGCGCGTTACTGACTGCCGTTGCGGACGATGCCGTCCCACGAAGTCGGCCTTGGAGGCCCGGCCGCCAGGGGGCCTGGGTGCCTGGGGCGACCGACCCCTGGCGCAGCTTGGTGACGTCCCCGCCGTGGTCGGGGTACGGCTCAGAACGTCGTGGCGCCTGGCAGCGCTACTCGTGGATGTCCGGCTCCGTCGCCGTCGACCACCACGGTATACCGGCGCGGTGCGCCGGCGGGTCGGCGAAGATGCCGGCCGACCGGGTGCCAACCGATCGGCAACGGGATCGGGTGTAGCTGCTCGCCGAGCGAGTTGCCGATGACGGCTCCGCTGCAGGTGGTGAGGAACTCGCCGTCGAAGACCAGCGGCCCGGCCGGCTCGCCGGGTCCCTCGCTGTCCACCCGGACGTCGAGCTGGACCGGCCCGCCAAGGCCAGAGCCGGTGGCCAGCAGCACACGCTGGGCGACGGCCGCCTCGGCTCCACTCCCCCACCGCGGTCGATCGCACGCGCTCCTTGGCGAAGAAGGCGGCGAGAAGGCCACTCTGGCGACGCTGCCCTACCGGCGGCACCGGCGTGGCAGGCCAGACTCGGCTGGGTCCGACCACGACCAGGTGGACGGCCCCGATCAGGGTGGCCACCACCTCAGGCCAGCGGGCGCCTGGACCGGGATGATGTAGCTGCGGCGCAGGTCAATGCCTGCCTCGGCGGCGCGACGACCCCCGGGGGCAGGCTTGCCGACGACCGCTAGCGGGTTGCGCCTCGCGCCGTCGGCCAGGTGGGGCGCCGCCGGTTGATCCCGACGGAATCAGGCGGGGCGGCGAGGCCTGGGCCCCACGCGGCCAAGGCAGCGGCTTGTTGTCCTTTGATCTGTGGTCTGTGCTGGGAACCTAGGTGGGCCCCTCGAGCTGTCCTAGCGGATCTGTTCGGGGGTCCTGGACCGAACGAGGTCGCTCTTGAGCGCGACGGCTGGCCGGTGGTCGACGAAGTACAGGTGGATGAGGCGGACGCCGTCCGGTCGTTCCGTCTCCACCACGGTGTCGACCGTCAGCCACTGTCCGTCGACCAGGACCTGCCAGTGTGGCTCGATCAAACCGGCGGGGCGATAGGCCTCGGTGCCCCCAGCAGTCATGTTGACGATGGTACCGTCACCCGAGCTCACGGTCTCATCTCCCCTTTCTTGGTCGGAGCCTGCGGGGCTCTGCGGTATTGCCATGACCTGTCCTCCCGTGTGGTGGCGTCCTGCACACTGGCTTCGAGCTCTTCGCACGGCGCCCGCCGTTCGAGCGTGAGCTCGGCGCCACACCATGGGCCAGTTGTGGTCGCACGCCTACCGTCCCAAGCCCAGTGCCTGGCCGAGCTCCGGACCGCGCTCGAGTGCCTCGTTGACCAGCGGCAGAGAGCGCTCCTGCCAGGCGCTCAGGGTCACGTCCAGGTCGACCCCGTCGTTGCGGTAGCTGGCCAGCGCTGTGGCCAGTGCGGCGGCCTGGTCGATGCCGTTGTTGGCACCACGGGCAGTGTGTGGCCGCACCGGCGCGAGGGCGTCGCCGAGCAACACCGCATGGCTGGACCCGACGGGATAGACCATCCGCGTGGGTGGGGCAATGTCCAGGATCGGTACGGCCATCCGCCTGGTGGTGCGCAGTACCAGCCCAGCCGCTTCCGGCGTCAGCAGCTTCGTCGCCATGGCGTCCACGTGCGAACGCGCCTCGGCGCTGACGTGCTGCGGCAGCACGAACGTCCGGTTCGTGGGGTCCGCGCCAAAGTGCATCCGGAACTGCTCGGCGGTGGCGTTCAGAAAGAAGGTCCATTCGGTCCCAATGGCCTCCTCGCCTGGCTGCCGGATCGGGAAGACTATGAACTGGGTTCCACCCGGCTCGTAACGCCAGGTGTCGCGGAGCTCCGGCGGGCGGTCGTCCAGCTGCCCTCGGTGCGCGACGTAGCCCGCGTAGTGGAGCGGGCGTCCGGGGTCGAGCAGCTTGCGGCCGGTCGACTTTCGGCCGTCCGCGAACGCGACCAGGTCCGCCGTGGCGCGCTCACCGCCGGCGAACTGGAGGACCGCACGGCCGTCGTCACCGGCCTCCAGCCCCGTGAGGCGTACACCGCTTCGCAGGCTGTCCGCCGGCAGCCGCTGGGTCAGCGCATGGTGCGCGAGTGTCCAAGTCGTGTTCCGGCCGCGGTACAGCGTCTCGACCCGACCCACCTCGCGCCGGTCGGCCACCTTGACCGACACCACGCGCTCGCTCGGGAAGGAAATGATCTCGTCCTGTGGAACGCCAATGGTGTCGAGCACGCCCAGGGAGGTGTAGTCCAGCCCAATGACGCCTCCGGCCTTTGGCACGGCCCTAGGGGTCGCCTCGTAGATGCGGACATCGTTGAACCCGGCCTGACGAAAGAGCAAGCAGAGGACCGGGCCGGTGATCGACCCACCAACGATGGCTATCGACAGGTCGTTCATCCCGGCACGCGCCATCGGTCGGTGAAGCGCGCGGTCAGCCGGCTCTCGGGCCGGCTCGGGGATGGCAACCCGCGCGTCGAGGTCCGTCCTTGTCGCGGCCGGAGCACGCTGTCTCGGCAGGGCGTCGTCTGGACCGGCGCCTAGTGCCGAATCCCCGACGGCTCGAGTCGCATATGCCTGCTCGCGCCGCCGCGGAAGGTCGAGCGGAGGGTCGTCCAGCTCCCAGTTGCGCCGCTGCCCCTCTTGGGCGGCGGCCGCCCGGTCCAGGATCTGGCGTCGCTCGCTGACCTGCTCTTCAGCCTGGCGGAGATGCTCGACGAGTCGGGTCATGACCTGCTGTCGCTGGGCGATGCGCCGCTTCAGGCCCGAGCGTCGTCGCCGATTGGCTGGTCGCCACCACGCGGTCGCCTGCGCCAGTTGTCGCTGCAGGCCCTGCAGCACGAGGCCTTCCTCGTCGCGGGCGGCTCTGGCCCGATCGACGGTAGTCCGTGCCACCGCCAGCTCAAGCGGCAGGCGACGTTCTCCCGGAGGTTGCGCCTGGTCATCCCACGCGAGCAGATCGTCGCTGCCGGCGGCGCGCATCTCCTCGGCCAGCTCGGCCGCCAGCGGGTGCGTGGTCGGCGCCAACGCCGGTGCGGCCTCGTCGCGCGGCCACCGGTCGGCGTCCTGACCGGCCCGTTCCGCACGCCCGGTGGATGCTGGCTTCTCAAGCTCCATTCCCTGAGCATCTCGGGGCGGGTTCACTGACACCCTGACCCGAAAAGCAGCAGGTGCTCACAGCACGCTGACAGCTGGCAGCTGCTGGAACTGGTCTGGGTCCAGGTACAGACGGACGAGAGAGCCTTGGTGACCCCGTCGGGCAACGCCTGGGCAGTGCCGGGGGCCCCGGGCCCGGAGGGGCCGCCGCAGGTAACCATGGAGGCCCTCCCCCACCAGCCCAGGGTCCGGTGACGACCCCGTCGGCGGCCAGGTGAGCCTGGCCAGCCGGCGACCTGGGATATCTCGACCTCTGGGCTCCGGACGACTTCTGCGTCGACGTGCATGGGAACCTCCATCGCTGCGGTGATAGAGGCCTGATAGCAGGGTGCTAGCCGAATAAGTGGGCGTCGTCGAGTCAGGCGGGGGTCCGTGTCGGCCGACGCTCGGCTGGGTGACCGAGACCATCGGCTCCTCGTTCCGGTTTCATCGGGACTGGGCGCTGGGCGCGGCCTCGCTGCCCGAGGCCTTGGCCGACGGGGCCGAGGTGCCCGCCGGGGTGGTGCGGCCGCTCGGCCGGGACGACCGTATCCAGGTGCCGGCCGCGCTCGCCCTGTTCGACCACCCTGTCCCCGGGGTGGGCCGAGCGGGCCTATGGGGACCTGCGCCGCTTCACCGATATGCCTCGCGGCGGCCACTTCACGGCCATGGAGGAGCCCGAGATGCTGGCCGAGGACCTGCGCGGGTTCTTCCGGGGCCTGCGGTAGTGGACCGCCGCCGGGTGGCATGGCCGCCGCGGGTCGCGCCGGGAGCGGCGCCGGCCAATGACGCTTAACAAGCTGTTGTGGAAACGGCCGATGGGGCGCACTTGGCTCAGGCATCCTCCTCGAAATGGGTTGGCTGATCGGCTGGGGTAGGGCTGGGGAAGGAGCGGGCATACGGATCTGGGTCATCGGCACCGGCCCGGTCGCCAGGGCGCTTGGGCGCAGCTGCGCAGGCCGGCCACCAGGTGCTGTTTACCTTCAGCTTCGACGGCACCGACTGGGACGCGCTGGCGGCCGAGACCGGCGGACGTCTCGCGACCCCGGCCGAAGGGGCCACCGCCGAGGTGGTGCTGCTGGCCGTGCCCCGGAGCGCGGTCGCCAAGGTGCTCAGGACGGCGGGGTCACTGGCGGGCAAGGTGGTGCTGGACGCGACCAACCCGCACCAGCCCCTGCTGGGGCCTCCGGGGCCGAGGAGGTGGCCCTGCGGGCGCCGGGGGCGCGGGTGGTCAAGGCGTTCAACACCGTGGCCGCGCCAGTGGTCGTCCAGGCGGCCGCCGTCCCGGGCCGGCTGAGCCTGCTGTATTGCGGCGACCACGCCGCGGCCAAGCAGGTGGCCGCCGGGCTGATCGCCGATGCCGGCTTTGTGCCGGCGGACGTGGGGCGGCTGGAGGCCGCGCGGGAGGTCGAGGCCTTGGGCCGGCTGCTGGTGGACCTGGGCTATGGGCGGGGCCCCGGGCCGGTCGGCTACCAACTGCTCACGCCCGCGGAGCTATCGGCCACCGGTGGGTGAGAGCTGCAGGGCTGCCGCGGGTCCGCCGCCAGCGGTATTTGGTCTGGGGGGCGGCCGACAACCTCCCGCCCAGCGGTCGTGACCAGCGGTCGCTGCTGCCCTGATCCGCGACCGGGCGCCAACGACCACCGGACCTCGATCGTGCTTGCTGGTGGCCGCGTGGTGCCGCGCGCCACCGGCACTCAGAGCGAGGGACCGGCCGGCCCGCTGATGTGGGTCACCGGCAGCTTGGTGGCACGCCGGACACGGTGCGGCAGGTCCATCGCCATCCACCGCGACAGCCGCCGCGGCAGCGTGGAAACGATGACCTCGTCGCTCTCCTCCCGGCTGGCGAGCTTGCGGATCGCCTCGACCGGGTTGGGGTCCACGACCTCGCCGTCGGCCTCTGCGCCGGCCTCCTGGAGCCGGGCCAGCTCCTGCTTCAGCCGCCCCTCCGCCAGGGCCCTGGCGATCTTGTAGGCGCCTGGGACCACCCCTTCCAGACCGCCGCTGGCCCACCGGTCGGAGGTCTCGGTCTGGGTCACGGGGGCCACGAGGTACAAGCGGCACGGTCCAGCGTTCATGCATTCGGTGAGCTTGGCGGTGAGCTGGTCGCCGCCGAGGGTCTGGTTGGCCACGATGAGGTACCGACGCATGACCTCACCCCTTTGGGGCTTGCTTGCCTGCCAAGACTTTAGCCGGCCGCGGCGCCCGCTCAAAGAGCGAGAAGCCGCAGCAGACCGGTCGTCCCGCCTGTCGAGTGTCTGACGTTGCCGGTCGAGCAGACCTCGGTCGACCGCTCCGCCGTGACGCTGGCAGCAGGCTACTGGCCAGGCGCGCGGGTAGCTGACGCAGCCCCAAAAGTTGACGCCTGACACAGCCTGTTGCTGAAAGGCCTGTAGGGATGCGAGTTGAGCTGGCGGCTCCTGGCTTTGTCGTCCCGGTCGCTCGAGTGCACAGCAACGGCGCCGTTGCGGGTAACGCGGTGGCCGGGCCATCGCGTCGGGCTACGCCGCGCCCATGAGCGAGCTGGGTGATGTCGTGGAGCTGTTACATGGGGCGGCTGGGCGGGTTGCGACGCTCAGGGCGACGCTGCTTGTCTGGTACGACGAGGAGCGCGGCGTTCACGCCGCTGAGGCCGCCCGCCAGCGAGCCGGCGGCGGCGGAGTGGCCGTGGCCTACCACGCCCGCAAGGGTGAACCACCCCGACTCAGGCAGTACGAAGAGAAGACGACGGTCCACTACCGACACCCCGGCCGCTACCGGCTGCACCGCCAGGCCAACGGCCATGTCCATCGCCCCCGCGACGTGCTCCAGGTCTATGATGGGGAGCGGGAGTGGACCTATGTGGCCGCCGACCGCGAGGCGTACGTGCAGGCAGCCGGTCACCACGAGCTCGTCCGCCTCCTGGACCCTTTCTGGGCTGCCGGCCGCGTGCACCCTCAGCGTCAGCGGGCGCAGCTCCTATGAAGGCCGCCCAGCGGTCGAGCTGAACGGGCAGCCGCGGCCCGACCTCATGGAGGTGCGCCTGGACCGCCAGGCGGACTGGGGCGCCGACGGCCTGCAGGTGATGCTGGACGCCAAGACCGGGCTGCTGCTCTCGCTGACCAGTCACTTCGAGGGCGAGCCGTACAGGGTCGAGCGGTTCACCGGGGTGGTCGTCAACCAGCCGCTGGAGGACGAGCTGTTCCGGTTCACCCCACCGCGGGGGATTCGTGTCGATGACCTGCTGGCAGGCCGGCAACGCCGGCCTCCGCTGCGCTTTCGGCTGGGGGTGCTGCGCCGGCGGCTTGGCCGCCGCAGCCCCGTCCACCATAGGTGGTGAGCAATTGCCTGGGAGCAACTTGCCGTCCTGGCGATCTCCGGGCAGGCCAGCCGGCTCGGCGCGAGCCTGGGTGAACTGCGCTGCCGGGCCGGGCGCTGGTCGCTGCGCGGCCGGCGCAGCAAGGCCTGGCCGCACCCGAGGCCGACACGATGCGGGCCATGGTGCAGGCGGCCGTCGGCTACGACGCCGCCGTGGACGCCGGACTGGGACAGCACCTGCGAGGCACGCCGCCGGGCGACTACCTGCGCGCGACCGGGGCGGTCATCGCCCGCGCGTCGCGGCTGGTGGAGCCCATCCTGGCGCCGTCGCTACGGTCGCTGGTGGCCGACCGCCGCCCTCGGCGGATCCTGAATGTGGGCTGCGGCACCGGCGTGTACCTGATCCACGCGGCCACCGCCGGCGACCCGCAGCTCACCGGGCTCGGCGTCGACCTCGACCCAACTGTGGTTGGCCTTGCTCGCCAGCGGGTGGCCGACGCTGGCCTGGCCGAGCGGTTCGACGTGCGCCAGACCGACATCCGCACCGTCGAGCTGCCAGCAGCCTCCTTCGACCTGGTGCTGCTGTCGCAGAACATCTACTACTTTCGCCGAGGACGAACGGCCCGACCTGCTGGGCCGCCTCCACGGGCTGCTGGGCCCCGGCGGCGCGCTCGTGCTCGCCTCCCTCTGTTCGCCGGCCGCTCACTGGCCGCCGCCCACTACGACCTGCTGTTCCGGGCCACCGCGGGCTGCGGTCCCGCCAGCCGATTGCCCGCGGGATCCGGCGGAGTTGCTCCCCGAGCGAGTTGCCGATGCCGGCCCCGCCGCCGGTGGTGAAGAGTTCACCGTCGAACACCAGCTGCCCGGCCGGCTCCTCAGGCCCTCGGCACCAACCCAGACGTCGATCTGCACCGGACCGTCCAGATCCTCCCGGGTCGCAAGCAGCAGGCCCTGGTCGGAGGCGACGACCGCCTCCCCCCACTCCCCCACTGGGGCCGGCCGACGTCGGCGACGAAGGCATCTCCTGCTGGCATAGTCGTGTGATCGAGAGTCGCGTATTCCCGAGCATTCGCTGGGTGATAGCGGCGATGCTGGATGCGATCAGCCTCCTGCGGGAGACGCTGCCGGGCCCGGCGCCACAGTCGAGGCCAGGTACTGCCGAGCTTGGGGACCGTGCCGGCGGCGGTCGCGTTGCCGACCGCCGCCGCCCTGCTGCGGCGCAGGGCCCGCACGATCCTGCAGGAGTTGGGCGTGAGCGGCTAGCGGCGGCAGGTGGTCTCCGCCAGGTTCGAGTCCAAGCTCCTGCCGATCCCGCCGATGTTGACGCTGATGCGCGCCCGGTAGCCCTGCGGGCTGGCCTCGCAGGGGTGCAGCTCGGACCAGGCGAACACGCGGCGACCCAGACCTCCGGGGATGTCGCCGGCGTGCTCGGTGGGCTCGCTGGCGTTGCCGCCGCGCAGCAGGACCGCGGACTGGGTCCAGGCACAGCAACTCTCGGTGTTGTTGCGCAGCTCGCCGAAGGCGCGCACCGTGTGCTGGGTGTAGTTCACCAGCAGGAAGGTGCAGTACTCGTAGCCGAACTCGGTCCTGCACCGCCGCCCCCGCTGCTGGAGGTCGTCGGCCTGCGCCGCCTGGACACCAGCCACCAGGAGCGCCACGGTGAGCAGGACCGCGGTCGCGACTCGTCGCGCCATCCTCTCCCTCCCCGTCGTCGCATCGGACATGATCCCTCCCATCACCAAGGCCATACGGCCGGGTCCTGGGACAAGGTTCATTGCCAAGGCGATCGCGGGCCCAAGCTCCCACCGGCGACGCACAGATGGTTGCGGGCTTCTGGCATCTGATGCGAGAGGGTAAACCCGCAGCTCAGGGAAGGCGGGTCCGGACGGCGACCCGAGATCCCCTGGCGTCGTTCACGTCCAGTGAAATTCGCGGCCAAGGACCGATTCCGGCGGAATCAACGCCGGCGGCGCTCGCTGAACCCCAGATGACGACCGAGCCAGGGTTGGCGAAGCTCAGGCCTTGCCGGTCGGTTAGGTGGTGGCCTCCGCAGCCGCGCGGGCCCGCTGGGGCTTGGCGGTGGCGAACTTGAGGCTGGCGCCGACCTCGTCGGCCTCCACCTCGGTCACCGACCGCTTCTCCCCCTCCGGGGTCTCCCACGACCGCAGCTTCAGCCGCCCCACCACCAGCGCCCGGTCGCCCTTGGAGAGCGACTCGG
>Ga0081538_10002930_pt1 | contig 16282 bp, 20 predicted proteins | sample TabmetS5T2R1_FD_71022 | JGI IMG/M metagenome (GOLD analysis project Ga0081538, IMG submission 71022) | Tabebuia heterophylla rhizosphere microbial communities from the University of Puerto Rico - S5T2R1 | ecosystem: Host-associated > Plants > Roots > Rhizosphere ... | reverse complement strand
ATCATCGGCTCGGCCCCCCCCGCCCAGCGCCACGTGAACGCGGGGCGGATGTTGCCGTCGAGCCACGGGGCGTCGAGCTTGGCGCACTCGAAGTCCGAGCCGACGGTCTCGAACAGCACGGGATCACCGTCGCGCGGGAGCACCGCGTAGCGGATGAAGATGTTGTGCTTCCAGTTGCCCTGGAAGGTGCCGGTGACGTAGCGGATGTTCTCGCCGACGAACATGATCAGGCCGCCGAGGTCGTGGTCCTCCAGGGCGGCCCGGGCCCGGGCGAGGCGATCTCGGCGGAGCCGGTCATGGTCCACGCGCTGCTGCCAGTCCGTCGAGGTCTGGCTGTAGAGGCGGCGCGGATCGGTGTGATGAGGCCGCCGGATGAACGAGGTGTCCAGCTCGTAGTCCCGCGGCGCTGGCCGTTCGGCTCGGTCGCTGATGCTCATTTCGTGGTCCTTCCTACGTCTGCTTGCCGCCCCTGCCGGTGCAGGCGCGCCGGGGGCGTCGATGGGAACGTTCGTCGCCAGCCGGCCTAGGTGCAAGTCCTTCTTTCCAACGTTGCTATAGACATCGCCTATAGACATGAGCAGCTACCGCCGTATGGCCTACTGGCTCGCGGTCGTCGAGGAGGGTTCGTTCAGCCGGGCGGCGGCGCGCATGCACGTCAGCCAGCCCTCACTGTCCCAGCAGGTGCGTGCGCTCGAGCGCGAGGTTGGCGGGCCGCTGCTCGAGCGGCTGCCGCGCTCGGTCCGTCTTACCGCCGCCGGAAAGGCGTTCCTGCCGCACGCGCAGACTGCCGTGCGGGCCGCGGAGCGGGCCACCCGCGCCGCCCGCGGCGCGCTCCAGCTGGAGACCGGAGAACTCGAGATGAGCACCGTGCGCTCGATCGCGGCGGGCATCCTGCCGGACGTGATCCAGGCCTGGCGCGAGCGTTATCCCGGCACGTTCGTGCGCCTCCACGAGTTCACCCACCGGAGGCTGTCGGAGGACTCCGTGCGCGACGGCTTGAGCGACCTGGGCATTGGACCTCCGCCGGCGCGGTGGAGTGGCCCCGTCTGCCACCTCGGCTGGGAGGAGTTCCTCGTCGTGCTGCCGCCCCGGGACCCGCTCGGACCAGAGGGGAAGCTGCCGCTGGCGGCGCTCGCCGAACGGGACTGGGTCATGTTCGAGCCCGGGAACGGGCTCCACGACCTCATCGTGACGGCGTGTGCGTCCGCCGGCTTCCGGCCCCGCCACGCGGTCCTGACATCGCAGGTCGAGACGGCCGCGCGGCTGGCGGCCGCCGGCGTCGGCCCGACGCTCGTTCCAGAGAACGTGATCCCGGACGGCCTCGACGGAGCGCTTCTGCCGGTCGACCCGCCGCTCGGGCGGGAGCTCACCGTCTACGCCCGCGATGAGTGGGGGCCGCTGGGCGGCGCGTTCGTGGACCTGATCGGGGAGACCCCGTGGCCGAAGCCGCCGGCCGGCGCGCTCGTGATCCCGTAGGTTGCCTCGTGCAACCGTGCCCACCATCACGGCGCAGGCGAACGCCCGACGCAACGGGCGCGAGGCGGAGTTCGAGGAAGCGAGGCCAACGCCGGTGCGTAGTCTCGACGCCATGACCGCCACCGTCAGCGACACCTTCACGATCGGCGGCGAGCTCGAGGTGCGGCGCCTGGGCTTCGGCGCCATGCGCATCACCGGCGATGGGATCTGGGGGCCGCCCGATGATCCCGACGCCGCCAGGGCCGTGCTGCGCCGCGCGGTCGAGCTCGGCGTCAACCTCATCGACACCGCCGACTCATATGGGCCCGAGGTGAGCGAGAACCTGATCGCCGAGGCGCTCTACCCGTATGCGGAGGGGCTGGTGATCGCCACGAAGGGCGGTATGCGCCGCACCGGCCCCGGCGAGTGGCCGCGCGACGCTCGGCCCGAGCGCCTGAAGCAGACCGCGGAGGGCAGCCTGCGGCGGTTGAGGCTCGAGCGGATCGACCTCTACCAGCTCCATGCGCCCGACCCGAACGTGCCGCTCGAGGACTCCCTGGGGGCGCTCAAGGAGCTCCAGGACGAGGGAAAGGTCCGCCTGGTCGGGGTCTCGAACGTCTCCGTTGCTCAGCTCAGGCGGGCCCGGCAGGTCGTGGACGTCGTCACGGTGCAGAACCGCTACAACGTCGCCGATCGAGCTTCGGAGGACTTGCTCCAGGCGTGCGAAGCCGACGGCATCGGCTTCATACCCTGGTTCCCGCTCGCCACCGGTGACCTGGCCCGGCCCGGAGGCCCGCTGGCGGAGGTGGCCCGCGCGCACGACGCCACTCCGGGCCAGGCGGCCCTCGCCTGGCTGCTCGCCCGCTCGCCCGTGATGCTGCCGATTCCCGGCACGTCGTCGATCGAGCACCTGACCGAGAACATGGCCGCCCTGGAGTTGCGCCTCGCCACTGAGGAGATCGGTCGGATCGGCGCGGCCGCCGGCGGGTAGGCGGCGGAATCGCCTCGCGGTGGCCGGCGAGAGTCACGCCTTCGGCGCGGGCGAGCCGTTCAGCGTCGGGCTCGAGGAGGAGTTGCTCCTGGTTGACCCCGAGACGCTGCAGCTCGCCCACGTCGCGGACCGGATCCTGCCCCGCATCGACCTGCCGCCGGGGCGGGCCGACCACGAGGCGTTCCTTGCCGAGATCGAGGTTCGCTCGGAGCCGTGCGGATCGACCGCGGCGGCCGTGGCGCAGCTCGCCGAGGGGCGGGCGGCGGCCCGCGCCGCCGGCGCAACGCTGCTCGCCGCCGGCGTCCACCCCGACGCCGACTACGGCGATGTGCGCCTCGTGCGCTCGGAGCGCTACGCGCGCGTGGAGGGACAGATGCGCGGGCTGATCCGGCGGACGCCCGAGTGCGCCCTCCACGTGCACGTGGGAGTGCCGGATGCGGGGACGGCGGTGGCGGTGATGAACGGCCTGCGCGAGGCGCTGCCGCTGCTCCACGGGCTCGGCGCCAACTCACCGTTCTGGTTCGGGATCGACTCCGGCCTCGCCAGCTCCCGGGCCGCGGTGATCCGCGCCTATCCCGGGCGCGGCATCCCGCCGATCCTCGCGAGCTGGGACCACTACCTGGAGATCCTGGCGGCGGTCGCCGCCGGCGGCGGTCCGCAGGACAGCACGATGGTGTGGTGGGACGCCCGGCCCCAGCCACGGCTGGGCACGGTGGAGCTGCGCGAGATCGACGTGCAGTCTCACCACGAGGCGGCCGCAGGCATCGTTGCGCTCACCCGGGCGGTGGCTGAGCGCGCGGCAGAGGCTCCGCCGCGCCGGCCGATGCCCGAGCAGGCGCTGCACTGGTCGACGTTTCGGGCCGCCCGCGACGGGCTCGTGGCCGAGATCCTCCACCGCGATCGCCTTCGGCCGCTGCCGGAGGCCGCCCGGGCGCTCGTGGCCGAGCTGGGCAGCAACGACCCCGCCCTCGACGGCGTGGAGCGCATCCTCACCGACGGGAGCGGGGCCGACCGGCAGCGCGCCGCGCACGCGCGCGGCGGCATGCCGGGGCTGCTTCGCTATCTGGCCGACGAGACGGCGCGGCCGGCGGGGGGCTGAGCGCGCAGCGGCCCCGCGCCGGACGCATCTGAGGTTGAGTGCGATATGCGCACCAAACGTCGGTCGCATCTGTGGCTGCGGAGAGCGCGGTGAGACTGACCGCGCGCAGCCGGAGCCGGCTGCTTGCGGCTGCGGCCGAGCCGGCTGCTTGCGGAGAGTGACCGGCGCGCAGCCGGCCGAGCCCGCTGCTTGCCGCTAGGCCGCCTCGCGCAGAGCGGCCACCGCGTCCTCGTTGGCGAGGCGCCTGAGGGCACGGTTCTCGAGCTGGCGTACCCGCTCGCTCGAGAGCCCGAGCCGGCGGCCGGTCTCGCGAAGGGCCTGTGGCGCGTCGCGGTCGAGTCCGAACCGCAGCGTGATCACGTTGCGCTCCGCCTCGGGCAGGTTGTCGACCACCTCGCGCAGCCGGGCGCTGTCGAGATCGGAGGCCACCTCCTCCTCGACCGACGGACCGTCGCCCGAGATCAGGTCGCCGAGGGCGGTCTCGCCGTCCTCGCCCACGCCCTGGTCCAGGCTCGTGGGCCCGCGGTCCGCGCGGCGGATGTCAGCCACCTCGTCGAGCGGAAGCTCGACCCGCTCGGCGATCTCCTCCTCGGTCGGCTGGCGACCCAGCTCGACCGCGAGCTTGCGCTCCGCGTCCTGGATCTTGCGGGCCCGGGCCACGATGTGGACCGGCAGCCGGACGGTCCGGCCGGAGTTGGCCAGCCCGCGGCCGATCGCCTGACGGATCCAGAGCGTGCCGTAGGTGGAGAACTTGAATCCCTTACGCCAGTCGAACTTCTCGACCGCACGGATGAGGCCGAGCATGCCCTCCTGGATGAGGTCACCGAGCGGCAGTCCCTGGCCCTGGTACTTCCGCGCGATCGAGATCACCAGACGCAGGTTCGAGTTGATCATTCGCTCCTTGGCCGCGAGGTCGCCGCGCTCGATGCGCTTCGCGAGCTCGACCTCCTCCTCGGCCGTGAGCAGGGGGTGACGACGCGCCTCGTTGAAGAAGAGCTGAAGGGAATCCTCTAGCTCGGGCGCGCTCGCCATACGGCTTTCCGGCGCAGGGGCCGGACGAATCAGGGTGTCCTGAACCGTGATAACTCCTTCATTAGATAGTTCGACGTCCATCGAAAGTATACACAATACGGCTTAGCCGGTTACGCCCCACGAGCGCCAAATTAGCCCCCCCTGGGCGCAAACCGGGCGCCGTGGCCGGCCGCGGGCCTCTGACTTACCGATGGTAAGGACAGGATGCCATATAGGCCGAGACGGCGGGATGTGCAGGGGTGGGGCGGGGGCCCCGCGAGGGCGGAAACCCGCGACCGCTCGGGACGGTTGCGTCGGCTTCGCAGGCGTACCCTTCGGGTAGGACCCACGAGTGATGTTCTCGGCGAAGGAGGGCAGGGCATGCAGGTGACCGCTCCCGACCGCGACCAGCTGCGCAGGCTCGCCGAGATGCGGCTCGACCGCCCCGTGGTTCTCAGCCTCTACCTCGATCTAGACCCGAGCCGCTTCGCGACGCCGCCGGCCCGGTCCACGGCGGTCCGGTCTCTGCTCGACGAGGCCGATCGCCGGCTGCGGGAACGAGACAGCCTGAGCCACGACGATCGCACCGCTCTCCAGGCCGCGCTCGCTCGGGCCCGAACCTTCCTCGAGCGCGAGCTGTCCACGGAGGGTGCGCACGCGGTCGCGGTCTTCGCGAGCACCCCGACCGACCTGTTCGAGGCGCTCAAGCTGCCGCGCTCGGTGCCGAACCGGGTGGCGATCGGGCACTCGCCGCTGATCGGGCCGCTGGCCCGGCTGGCCCGGCGCGAGCGCTGGTGCGTCGCGCTCGTGAGCCGGCGCGACGCCCGTATCTTCCGCGGATCGCCGGATGGCCTGCGGGAAATCGAGCAGATCCACGACGAGGTCTTCGGCCAGCATGACCAGGGCGGTTGGTCGCAGGCGCGCTACCAGCGGGGCATCGAGAAGGAAAAGGACGATCACCTGAAGCACACCGGCGAGGCGCTTATGCGCCACTTCAAGCGGCGTCCGTTCCAGCGGCTCATCACCGGCGGTCCCCGGGAGGTGGTGGCGGACTTCGAATCGAAGCTCCACGGTTACCTCCAGGAGCGCCTGGCGGGACGGATCGAGGTCGATGTCGAGCGGGCGAACCCGGACCAGGTGCTGACCGCCGCTCAGCCGCGCTTCGATGAGCTGGAGCGCGAGCGCGAGGCCGCTGCCCTCGAGCGGCTTGGCGAGCGCGGCGCCTGCGGTCTCGCCGAGGTGCTGCCCGCCCTGAACGAGCGGCGCGTCGAGCTGCTGCTCCTGGAGGAGGGCTTCACGGCGCCCGGGGTCCAGTGTCCGGAGTGCGGCTGGCTGGGACCAGCCGGGGTGAGTCACTGCCCCGCAGACGGCACCCGGGTCCTCGATCTGGAGGATCTGACCGACGCCGCGATCGAGCTGGCTCTACAGCAGTCCGCGGAGCTCCTGGCGGTGCGCCACCATCCCGACGCGCTCGCCCCCCACGGGGGAATTGCGGGCCTCCTCAGGTTCTGAGGGGCGGTGAGATGGCGGCGGGCTCGGCTTCGGGCTGATCGAGCGCCGCGCGTAGGGCGTCGCGGAGCGCCCGCTTGTGCTCGATCGGCAGCGTTGCGATCTCCGGCGGCGGCTGGCTCATCTGGTTGGCGGCCGACTCGCGCACGCGCGCGCCCTCGTCCGTGAGTACGAGCAGCTTCACGCGCCGGTCGTGCTCCGCCGGCCGCCGCTCGATCAGCCCGCGCGCCTCCAGGCGGTCGACGATCCCGGTGACGTTCGAGGCGTCGCAGAACAGTCGCCCGGCGAGAGAGCTCATCGGCAGCGCCGCGCCGGGCTCGATGAGCCGCAGTGCCTGGAGCTGCGTCGGCGCCAGCCCGAGCTCCTGCGCCAGAGCGAGGAACCGGGGCTTATGAGCCTGCATGATCCGCCACAGCAGAACCCAGGCCTCCTGGGCGGGATCGCTCTCTCTGGCCATGATCGATGCTGATCATAATCGAGGCCGTAGATAGTTGCCAACATCAAGTAGCTCTTGCTACGGTCCTTCGATGACCGAAGCCGCCATCGAGGCCAGTGGGCTGGTCCGCGAGTTCAAGAAGGGCCTGCGTGCGGTCGACGGGATCGACCTGCGGGTCGCGCCCGGCGAGGTCTATGGCTTCCTCGGGCCAAACGGCGCCGGCAAGTCGACAACGGTCCACATCTTCACCACCTTGCTGCCGCCGACCGCCGGCACGGCCCGGGTAGCGGGCCACGACGTGGTCACGGAGGGCGCCCAGGTGCGGGCGGCGATCGGCGCCGCGCTGCAGGAGGCGGCCCTCGACCCCTTCCTCACCGGCCGGGAGCACATGAAGCTGCAGACCGCCCTCCACGGGATGCGCGGGGGCGCGGGGCGCGAGCGCGGGGAAACGCTGCTCGCCCGGGTGGGGCTCGCCGAGGCGGCGGACCGCAAGGTGCGCGGCTACTCGGGCGGGATGAAGCGCCGGCTGGACCTCGCGCTCGCGCTGGTGCATCGCCCGCGGATCCTGTTTCTGGACGAGCCCACCACGGGGCTCGACCCGCAGAGCCGCAGCGCGCTCTGGGCGGAAGTGCAGACGCTGGCCGGCGATCGCGGCGTGACCGTCTTCCTCACCACCCAGTACCTCGAGGAGGCCGACCTGCTCGCCGACCGGGTGGGCATCATCGATCACGGCCGCATCGTGGCCGAGGGCACGCCCGACGCGCTGAAGGCCGAGATCGGGCGCCCGAGCGTCGAGGCGGTGCCCGCCGAGCCGGCCGACCTGGCCCGGACGCGGGCGGTGCTCGCGCGCTTCGGGGAGGGCGTGGCCTCGTCGCCAAAGGGAGTCGCGGTGCGCCTCTCGGGCGGCGACGCCCAGCTCGCCGAGGTGGTACGGACGCTCGATGCCGAGGACATCCGAGTGGAGCACCTCCAGCTCCACGCCCCCACCCTCGACGACGTCTTTCTCGCCAAGACCGGCCGGTCGCTCGAGGGCGCCGGTGACGGCGAACCGAAGGCCGACGAGCAGCCCGAGGAGGCGCTCGTCGGGTGAGCCGCTCGACGCTTGCGTTGCAGGTCGGGATGCTCGCCCGGCGTTCGGTGGTCCGAACGCTGCGCCAGCCGGCGATGATCGTACCGGCGCTGCTGTTCCCTCTGTTGCTGCTGGCGATAAGCAGCAGCGGGCTCGACTCGGCCACCCGGCTGCCCGGCTTTCCCTCCGGCTCGTACTTCGAGTTCGCGCTCGCGATCGCGTTCGTCCAGGGCGCGCTGTTCTCGGCCAACAGCGCGGGGACCAACGTGTCGAGCGACATCGAGACCGGCTTTCTCAACCGCCTGTCGCTCACTCCCCTGCGGCGGGTGGCGCTGCTGATGGGCCAGCTGGCGGGGATCATCGTCCTCGGGCTCATCCAGGCCCTGACCTTCCTCGGGGTGGGCGTACTGGCCGGCGCCGGAATCCAGGCCGGGCTCGCCGGCGCGGCCGTGATCGTCGTGCTGTCGCTTCTGATCTCGCTCGCCTTCGGCTGCATCGGGGCGTTCGTCGCCCTGCGCACCGGCTCCGGCGAGGCCGTACAAGGCGTGTTCCCGCTGTTCTTCGCGGCGCTCTTTCTGTCCTCGATGAACCTTCCTCGCGACCTCATCGAGACCGACTGGTTCCGGACGGTGGCCGACTGGAACCCCGTCTCCTACATGCTGGAGGCGATCCGCTCGCTGGTGATCGCCGGCTGGGACGGCGAGGCGCTCGCGCTGGGCTTCGCCTGCGCCGGCGGTCTGGCGCTGCTGGCGCTGGCGGCCGCGTCGTCGGCCCTGCGCACGCGGATGGTGCGCACGTGAGCCGCTCGAGCTTCCTCTCGGTGGCGCTCGCGGTCGGGTGGCGCAACGCCCACAACTACTTCACGAACCCGGCGATGATCATCCCCGGGCTGCTCTTTCCCTTGTTCTTCTTCACCGCCTTCGCGGGCGGTCTCTCGCGCGTGGAGTCGGTTCCGGGCTTCGAGTACGGAGCGGGGTACACGGCGTTCGTTTACGGCTTCGTCCTGCTGCAGGCGTCGGCATTTGGCGGCATATTCACCGGCTTCGCGATCGCCCGCGACTTCGAGTCCGGCTTCTCCAGACGAGTGTTGCTGGCCGCCCCGCGCCGCGGTGCGATTATCGTCGGCTACTGGATCAGCGCCCTGCTGCGCGCGGCGTTCAACATGGCGGTGATTACCGCGATCGCCCTGATCGCCGGCCTTCAAATCGGCGGGAACGGCATCGATCTGCTGGGCCTGTACACGCTCGCTCTGCTCGTGAATGCGGCGGCGCTGCTCTTCGCCTCCGGCGTGGCGATGCGGCTGCGCACGATGCAGGCCGGCCCGGCCATGCAGGTCCCGGTGTTCCTCGTCATGTTCCTCGCCCCGGTGTGGGTGCCCTACGACCTGCTCGTCGGCTGGGTGCACGCGGCCGCGTCGCTGAACCCCATCACGCTGGTCCTGGAGGCCGGGCGGAGCCTGATCGCCGGGCGGCCCGAGGAGGTCCTGCCCGCGTTCGCCGTGCTCGCGGCGCTGCTCGCCCTCGCGGCGGCCTGGGCCCGCGGCGGCCTGCGCAGCGCCGAGCGGGCGGCCTAACGGCCCCCTCGGTAGCCTCATCCCATGCCCGACGAGGTGCACGCGGTGGTCCAGGGCGACGGCTACGCCGTCGCGAACATCGACGCGCTCGGGGAGGGGCCGGGCTTTCGCAAGGTGCGCCGGGCGCTCGAGGTCACGGCCTTCGGCGTCAACGCGATCGAGCTGCCGCCCGGCTACGAGACCGGACGCCACTACCACGAGCGGCAGGAGGAGCTGTACTTCGTCCACCGCGGGACGATCGAGATCACCCTCGGCGACGAGAGCACCCACCTCCTGGGCCCGGGCGGCCTCGCCCGGGTGGACCCCGCGACCGTCCGGAAGCTCAAGAACGTCGGCGATGGGCCGGCGATCTACCTCGCGCTGGGCGGCAAGGACGGCTACGTGGGCCGCGACGGCCGGCTGCCCGAGGGGGAGACCAGCCGCTTCGGCCCCGCCGGCGCCCCCGGGCCCTGACGCCGTTTGCCCCGCCGGCGCGTGGGTACCTCGGGGGTATGTCGCCTCTGACGATCATCGTAGGCGCGTTCGTCCTCGGCCTGATCGCCATGTCGTTCGCCTTCGCGGGCGGAGCGGTGATCGTGGTCCTCCCGGTGTGCCTCATAGCGCTCGGGGTGGCCGCCTTCGTCGATCTGAGCCGCCGCCGCCGGCAGGCGCGGAACATCCACGAGCACCGAGATCAGGCGAAGACGGAGCCGGTCGAGTTCACCGAGCGCGACCAGCAGACGCTCACCTAGTGAGCCGAGTCACAGCGTTTCCCCGGAAATGCGAGGCCCAGGGGCCGCCAGGCAAGGACGCAGGGAGCCTGAATAGCAGCGCTATTCAGGCGAGTGAGGACGCCGCATGGCGGTTCCTGGGACCGCAGTTTCGGGTGGAACGTTGTGAGGAGGTCCACTAGCAAGCAAATGCGGCCGGTCCGGATCGGCTGCTCCGGGTGGAACTACGACGACTGGCGCGGCCGGCTGTACCCGGAGGGGCTGGGGCGCGCCCGCTGGCTGAGCCGCTACGCCGAGGCGTTCGACACCGTCGAGGTGAACTCGACCTTCTACCGCCTCGCCTCTCGCGATGCGGTGGCGCGCTGGGTGAAGGACACACCGCCCGACTTCGTCTTCGCCGCCAAGGCCAGCCGCTACCTCACGCATATCCGGCGGCTGAGGGACCTGGGAGCGGGGATCGAGCGCTACTACCAGCGCATCGAGCCGCTCGTGCAGGCCGGCAAGCTCGGGCCGGTCGTGTGGCAGCTCCCGCCGAACTTCCAGCGCGACGACGACGTTCTCGCGGGCGCCCTGCGCTCGCTCCCGGCCGGCCGGCACTGCTTCGAGTTCCGCCACGAGAGCTGGTTCCGCGCCCCGGTGTACGAGCTGCTGGGCGCGCACGGCGCCGCGCTCGTGATCGGCGACCACCCGCGCTGGCCCTTCCAGGCCCGCGTCCTGACCACCGACTGGACCCTCGTGCGCCTACACCACGGCCATCGCGGCCGGCGCGGAAACTACTCCGAGCGAGAGCTCGAGACCTGGGCCCGGCGGGTCGCCCAGTGGCGCCGTCGGGCCCAGGTGTTCGTCTACTTCAACAACGACTGGGAGGGCTTTGCGATCGCCAACGCGCGCTCGCTGCGGCGGCGACTGAGTTAGGGCCTATCCCGGTTGGCGTGCGTCCGGGGGCGTTCCAGGACCGAGCTAGGGCCGCACGCGGCGTAGCCGATGGCAGCGCCATCGGCAATGCCGCGGGTGGCGATCCAGCGACGGTCCTGGAACGCATCCGGGCGTGCGGCCAAGCGGGATAGGCCCTTAGGGCACTCAGGCCACCGTCGCCGTCTCGAGCGCCGTGAGGGCGCGCCGCAGAAGCCGCGAGACGTGCATCTGCGAATAGCCGATCCGTTCGCCGATCTCGCGCTGCGTCAGCTCCTCGGTGAAGCGCAGCTCGAGCACCCGCCGCTCGATGTCGGGCAGGCCGTGCCACGTGTTCGCGATCGCCTCGCGGCTCTCCACCAGCCCGTACGACCCGTCGTCGGCGCCGAGCAGGTCCACCAGCGCGGCGGATTCGTTGTCGCCCTGCGTGGCCGGGGCATCGAGTGAGGCGGCCTCGTAGCTGGCCGCCGCCTCACTGGCCTCGAGCACCTGCTCGACCGAGCAGTCCATCGCGACGGCGACCTCCCGCACGGTGGGAGAGCGCCCCAGCTTCTTCGAGAGCAACTCCGTCTCGCGGTTTACGGCGAGCGCCCGCTCCTGGAGGTCGCGGGGCACGTGAAGGGCCCAGCCCTTGTCGCGGAAATGGCGCTTCAGCTCGCCCAGGATGGTGGGCGCGGCGTAGCTCGTAAACCTCGTCCCCCGGGCCGGGTCGAAGCGGTCGATCGCCTTGATCAGGCCGAGCGCGGCCACCTGCAGCAGGTCGTCGAACGGCTCGTCGGTGTAGGTGTAGCGGAGCGCGAGGTCGCGCGCGAGGGGCAGGAACCGTTCCACGAGCTCCTCGCGGGCGTCCAGATCGCCGCGATCGTGGTAGCGCACGAGCAGGTGGCGCTCGGTCTGCTCGCGTCCGGCGCGGTGGCAGGGAGGGCGGCGTCGCGTGCGGGGACGCCGGAGGGCGATGACAGCGGACATGGGGAACCTCCGGTTGGGGTTGACCTGGAGGTCCGCTGGGCGACCGCAATCACGATCGCACGTCGTCCCCCGCTGTTGTTGCTAGGAGCCGGGCGGGACCATTCGCCCTCCGCAGACTACCCACCGAAAGTGTCCCCCCGGCGAGCGTTCTCTAAACGGTCTTGGGTATGAGAAAGGCATGGAGCGTGACCCGCATCACCCACTGAACAACCCGATCGACGACCCGGACGAGACGGAGTGGCCCGATCCATACGACAAGCGGGAGGACCCGCGGAACGAGGATCACCCGGCACCCGGCAGCACCAGCACGAGCGAGCCCCATCCGTCGCAGGATCCTGAGGCCGAGCCCTGGGAGGGCCCCAAGCGGGATCGGGTGGACGAGTAGTAAACGCTAGACCCGCGCGCCGCGGAGGGCCGGCAGCACCCGATCGCCGTACACCCGCAAGGCTCCCTCCGGGTCCGCGCCCGAGCCGTTCTGCACGCAGACCACCGTGGCGCCCATCTGCTCGACCTCGCGGAGCCGCTCCGCGTGGTGGTCGGGGTCGGAGCTGACGATGTAGGCCGCGCGGAACTCGTCGTCGGAGACCTGGTCCTCCGCCCGCTCGTACATCGCCTTGGGCTCGTGCCAGTCGGCGGTGAAGTACTCCGCCGGCTGACTGGCCTTCCACACGCGGGCGCCCTCGAGCGCCGCGTCGTCGTCCCCGGCCCAGGACATTCCGGCCTGGAGCACTATGTCGCCGGGGTCCTTTCGCACGGCGTCACACGCTCCGCGGTAGGCGTTGACCACGTCCGGCGCCAGGTCCGGATCGGCAAGCGTCCAGAGCCCGTCTCCCAGCCGCGCGGCCACTTCCGCGGCGTCGGGCCCGAAGGCCGACACATACACCGGTGGCGCGGTCGCGGCACGAGTGTGGAGATAAGCCCGCTTCGTGCGGAAGAACCGGCCCTCATGATCCAGGCGCTCGCCGGCCAAGAGACGGCGGATGATCGTGAGCGCCTCCTCCATCCGGCGCACCTGCTCCGCGGTGTCGGGCCAGTCCATGCCGCACGGTGACTCGTTCAGCGACTCCCCGGAGCCGATGCCCAGAAAGGCGCGGCCGGGAAAGAGCTCCTCGAGCGTGGCCCCGAACTGAGCGACGACCGCGGGGTTGTAACGGTATACCGGCGCGGTTACGCCGGTTCCCACCGGGATGTGCTTGGTGGCCTGGCCGATGGCCCCGAGCAGCGTCCAGGCCTGGCCCGATTCGCCCGGCTCCCACCAGGGCTGAAAGTGGTCGCTGACGTTGACGCCGTCGAAGCCGGCCCGCTCGGCGGCGACCGCCTGGCGGACCAGCGCGCTCGGCGCGAACTGCTCCGTGGCAAGCTGGACCCAGTAGCGCATATCGCGGTGGTACCCGCTGATGGCCGGCTGAACATGTTTTGAGCGCCGCACCGCCGGACACAAAAAGCACATGCCAGCCAAGAAGGAGGACGTTCCCAGCACGCTCGAGCGCTCGCCCAAGAAGGTGCAGCGGACCTACGAGAAGGCGCTCGACAGCGCGCACGAGGAGTACGACAGCGAGGAGCGGGCCCACCGGACCGCATGGGCCGCCGTCAAGCACGTCGCCGAGAAGCAGGGCGATCACTGGGAGCTCAAGGACGAGAAGGGCCCGTCGGACGAGCAGGCCGCGCGGTCGGGCCGCGCCGCGCGCGAGGGCCGCGGACGCACGGCGGGCGGAGTCGACGCGAACAAGTCGAAGTCAGAGCTCTACGAGGACGCGAAACGGGCGGGCATCGAGGGCCGCTCGAACATGTCGAAGGACGAGCTGGTCCGCGCGCTTCAGCGGCGAAACGACCGCGAGACGGCGCGGGCGGGCTCGTAGGCTTCGACGTCGATGGAGGCGTGCCCCAAGGGCGCGCCGTGCGCCCGCTCGCGCGCGCCTAGCCCGCCGCCGCGATCTGGTTGACCTTCGCGGCCGACAGCATCAGGCCGCCGTCCATCACGAACGAGCCGCCGGTGGCGTACTCGGCGTCGGGGGAGGCCAGGAACGCCACTAGCGCCGCGATTTCGCGCGCGTCCCCGGGCCGTCCGACCGGCAGGCCGGGGCGCTCGTGCCCGCGCGGATCGTCCTGGTCCGCTCCGGTCATCGGCGTGGCGATCTCGCCCGGGGCCACCGCGGTCACTGATATTCCGTGCTCACCGAGCTCGAGCGCCATCGTCTTGGTGAGCAGGCCGAGGCCTCCCTTGGCGGCGCAGTACGCCGCGGCCTCCTGGAGGGGGATGTGCTCGTGGACGGAGGTGACGTTGATGATCCGCCCGCGCGTTCCGGCGTCGACCATGATGCGCGCCGCGCGCTGGGCGCAGACGAACGCGCCAGTCAGGTTCAGGTCGAGCACCCGCTGCCAGTCAGCGAGCGGGAAGTCGAGGAAAGGATGCTGCGGGCCCCCGCCGGCGTTGTTGACGAACACGTCCAGGCCGCCCAGCTCGCGGGCGAGCCCGTGAACGATCTCGCCGGCCTCGTCGAAGCGGGTCACATCGAGCCGAGCCACGGCGGCGGCTGCGCCCTGCTCGCGCGCCTCGCGGGCGGTGTCCTCTGCCCCCTCGCGGTCGCTGTGCCAGGTCCCGACGGCGAACCCGTCTCGCGCCAGCCGCACGGCGGTCGCCCTCCCGATGCCGGAGTCCGAGCCGGTGATGATCGCCGTCTTCGCCATGGCGCCCCGCTACCCGGTGAGCGCCCGGCTCACGCCGCGCGGACGCGCGCCCGTTCGACCGGGCCCCGGCCGGGTAGCCGCCGGGGGAGGAAGGAGGCCACATGGCAGAGACCAGGACCACCACCGACCACGAAGAGATCCGCCGCTGGGTCGAGCAGCACGACGGCCGGCCGGCCGCGGTGCGCGACACGGGGGACGGCGGCGATCCGGGCGTGCTCCGGATCGACTTCCCCGGCGGCCCGGGCGAAGAGTCGCTCGAGCCGATCTCCTGGGAAGAATGGTTCGACAAGTTCGACGAGAACGACCTCGAGTTCTTGTACCAGGAGGAGAAGGCGAGCGGCGAGGACAGTACCTTCTTCAAGCTCGTAAGCCAAAGCGGCAACTGAGTCGCCGCGAAAGCGGCGGCACCGTATCCCCCTGGCGGGTAGGCACGGCTCGCCGATTGGAGTAACCTCGGAGGAGCGTGCGCGACGGGCGCGGCGCGACCGCCGCGTATGCGCTCCGCAGGAAGGAAACGCTCGCCCTCTCCATCGGGGAGGCCCTCGGATCTTTCGGCGCGTCAACCCCATTGGAGGGTGTCCGTGGCTTCCCTACCCGTCTTCAGAGTCACCGTCGAGCCGCTGGAGGACGCGTGCGTCATGCGGGCCACGGGCGAGATCGACATGAGCACCGCGGACCACCTTCAGGCGCAGCTCGACGCGGCGCGTGCGGACGGCGTGACCACGCTCCTCGACCTGTCGGGCGTGGAGTTCATCGACTCGACGGGGCTGGGAGTGCTGCTGCGGGCCGCACGCGCGGCCAACGAGGACACCTGGGCCTGGTTCATCGTGCGTCCGTCCTCCGCCGTGCGAAAGCTCGTGCAGTTCAGCGACACCGCGTCGCTGCTTCCGCTCGTCGGACCCCCTGTGCCTCGTCCGTGACCCGGCCTGGACCCCTCGCTGGACGTGGGCCCTGCGGGGGGTACACTCGGCAGACGCGATGAGCGGCGGCGAACCGATCACTCACTCCGGAGGGGCGGGCGTCATCAGCGGCGAGGTGCTCGCGCAGGTGTCGCGCTCGCTCGTGCAGATGCACAAGGAGTGCTACGGGAAGGGCCCGACCAAGGCGCGGACGTATGCCTCGGGGGATCTCGTCGTGTGCATCCTCGAGGGCGGGTTCACGAGAAGCGAGCGCACGCTGCGTGAGCATGGCCGCGAAGACGCCGTCCAGGACCAGCGCGAGGCGCTTCAAGAGGCCCTGCGGCAACGGTTCATCGAGACCGTGGAGACGCTGCTGGACCGCAAGGTCGTGACGTTCATCAGCGGGGTCGAGTCGAGCACCGAGACGAGCGCGGAGGTGTTCCTGCTCGAGCCGAGCGAACCTGATCTCGGTGACGAGCACGAAGCGGTCGCGAGCTGGGGAGCGCAGGTGAGGCGCCAGGCGCGCTTCCTGCGGCGAGAGCAGGCCGAGTTGCGCGAGGAGCAGGCGAGCGCCAGGGAGCGTCGCCGGGAGATCCGCGACAGCGAGCGCTGAAGAAGCGCGCCGAGCGGCCCGAGGTGAGCGGCCGGATGAGCACGAGCGCGGACGACCTCTATGGGCTGCCGCTCGACGAGTTCACCTCCGGCCGCAACGAGCTCGAGCGCCGGCTGCGCCGCGACGGCGACCGGGAGCAGGCAGAGGCGGTCAAGTCGCTGCGCAAGCCGACCGTGGCGGCGTGGGCGCTGAACCAGCTCGCCCGGCGTCGGCGCGCGGACGTGGAACGCCTGGTGGCGGCCGGCGAGCGACTGCGCGGTGCCCAGGAAGCGCTGCTCCAGGGCGGCGACCGGGACGCACTGTCCGCCGCGGCCGCCGACGAGCGGAGTCTGGTGGGCGAGCTGGCCC
>Ga0081538_10002929_pt1 | contig 16284 bp, 17 predicted proteins | sample TabmetS5T2R1_FD_71022 | JGI IMG/M metagenome (GOLD analysis project Ga0081538, IMG submission 71022) | Tabebuia heterophylla rhizosphere microbial communities from the University of Puerto Rico - S5T2R1 | ecosystem: Host-associated > Plants > Roots > Rhizosphere ... | reverse complement strand
GGCCTCCAGCTCGGCGACCTCGGTCGGGCGGATCCGGGTGATGGAGAACTCGGCCGCCACGAAGAAGAAGTTGCCGGCGATCAGGACGACGATCAGTACAAGCTGAACCAGCATCGGGACCGGGCTACCCGATGGACGGCCCCGCCACACCGACGGCCGGGGGGTCGGCCGGCTGCCCGCGCCGCCACCACGCCTCGGCCAGCTCGGCCTCGCGGCCCTGGTCGGACGGCCAATGGTAGCCGCCGCGGCGGCTCCGGGTACTACCAGCGGTGCGGCGTCGGCAGAAGATCTGCAGAGGGAGGCACCGGTCTTCGGCACATGTACACGTGTAACAGCGTGTTGCTCCCCCAGCGCCGCCAGCAACCCAGCAGCCAGCCGGCCACCGCCCGCGCCCCCAAGCGCATCGATCCGTGTCGTGCCGTGCCCGGCAACACGTCAATACCAGCAGGCAGCCCACTGAGGGACCGCAAGGGAAGGAGCAGACCCTTCCGGTGCGCCGGGAGCGAGTGCGGGTGGAGCGCGAGGAGGAGCCGGTAGTGGACAGGCGGGGTCGGAGCTCGCTGACTCGGAGTTCCGTCAAGGACGCCACTAGCCAAGACAGCGCGACCGCATGACATCGTGGCCGGAAGACGATGACTCGGCCTGGCCCGCATGTGACGCACCTATGCCGACTCACGCGCGCACTTGGCCTCAACCGATCTGGGGCCACGGCGGCGTCCTAGCAGCTGAGCCCTTGATTGAGGGCGTGTCCACCGCCGCCTGGACCGTGCGGCCCGGTGCGGGCACCAGGTTGCTGACGAGGATGAGCTGGGGTCGGTGCCGGGGCGCCGGCGGAGGCGATGGGCGGGTGGTTCCGCGGCCACAGCGTTGCCGTCCCGGCAACCAGCGCCACGCCGCGGCCAGCGCGGCGGTCAGCAGGGGCTGGCGAGGCCCGCCGCATGGTCAGCTCCTCGCGGGCTTGGTTGGACTGCCGGCCGTCTGGGCCGACGGGTGAGCGAACGGCACGAGGTCGGGCTGGCAGACGGCGCCGGGTTGCGGCGTCTGGGTGGTGAGTAGGTACCGGGCTGTGTGCGCGTCGATGCAGGAGGATTTGCCTTCTGCGGTGTGGCCCCAGCCGTCCAGGGTGAGCAGCCGGGATCGGGGGAGCAGGCGGGCCAGGGTGACCGCGCCCCGGTAGGGAGTGGCCGGGTCGAACCGGTTGCCGACGAGCAGGACCGGGTTGGCGGTCTGGGCGGTCCAGGGGCCGGTGTAGCGGTCGTGGTCGCGTCCGGGCCATGGCTGGCAGATGCTGGAGAACCAGGTCCAGTAGCGGCCGAAGTAGGGCGCGGTGCGGTCGGCGGTGTCCGCGGCCTGTCGCCAGGCGTCGACCTGGTCGGGGTTGTCGCTGTCGGAGCAGGCCACGCCGGGTAGGCTCTCGAGGAGGTTGGGGTAGTTGGGCTGGGGCGTCTCGACCCGGGTGGCCGCCGCCGAGGTTTTGGCCAGGCGGTCGAGCTGCTGGAGCCGCTCGGCCAGGCCGGGCCATAGCGCGGGATCCTCCAGCGCCCGCTGGGTCTCGTAGACCACGTCGGCGTAGCCGACCGGCCCGTCGGGGGTCTGGACGGGGCTGGCGAGCAGGCGCCGGGCCAGTGCCTGGTAGCGGCGCCGGGGGTCGCCCTTGGAGAACGCACAGGTGGGGCCGCCCTGGTCGCAGAGGCGGAAGAACTCGCCCAGGGTGGCGGAGGCGCCCTCGGCGGCGGCCACGCGGTTGAACAGCGGCTGGGTGGCGGCCTGGTCTCCTCGGCCGGTCGCCCAGGCGACCGGGTCGGGGACGCCGTCGAGCACCAGCGCCCGCACCGTGGCCGGGAACAGGTTGGCGTAGGTCGCTCCCAGGTAGGCGCCATATGATAAGCCGACGTAGCTGAGCTGCCGGTCCCCGACGGCCTGGCGCAGCAGGTCCAGGTCGCGGGCCACGTCGGCGGTGGCCATGTGGTCGAGGATGGGACCACCACGTCTGGCACAGGCTCGGGCGAAGGCCCGGTCGGCCGCCACCCAGCTGCGTTCCTCAGCGGCGGTCACCGGGAAGCGGAACGGCGGCAGGACGGCCAGGGCCTGCTCTTGGCTGTCGAAGCAGCGCAGCGGGGTGCTGGCGCCGATGCCGCGGGGGTCGAGGCCGACCAGGTCGAACCGCGCCCGCACCTCGGCCGAGAACAGCGAGCGTCCTCCCTGGCGGACGGCGTCGACGCCGGAGTTCCCGGGCCCGCCGGGGTTGAGGAAGATCGAGCCGATCCGGCGGCCGGGGTCGCTGGCCGGGAGCCGGATCAGGGCAAGGGTGATCGTCGCCCCGGACGGCCGGTCGTAGTCGAGCGGGACCCGGGCGGTCGCGCACTCCAGGCCGTCGCCGCAGGGAGCCCAGCGCAGCCGTGGGACCGCTGGGCCGCCGGCGGAGTCGGGCGGTGCGGCGGCGGCGGTCGGCGCGGCCAGGAGCGAAGCGAGCAGGCCGACGACCACGGCGGTCAGGACGCTGTGTCGCAGGCCGCGTGGGTGCTGGGTGGGTCGGGAGTTCGGCATCTGCCCCCTCCTCCTGTCGTGCCGGCCGGCCGGGTCAGGCGGGCGGCCGGTCGCTGATCTTGACGTCGCCGAACAGGCTGTAGCCGTCGATGCGGATCTCGGGCCCGTCGCCCGGGGTGACCTCGACCTTGCGGTCCCCGAACACACTCAGCCCGCCGCCGGTGACCCGGCTGCCGGGGGGGACGACGACGATCGCGTCCCCGGCCAGGCCGAGGAAGGTCATCCTGGCCCCCTGCGGCAGCGCCCCGGTGGCGTCGATCCTGGCGTCCCCGACCAGGGCGACGACGGTCTCGTTGGCCCAGCCGGCCGGCAGCGTCCCTCGCCGGTCGCCGAACAGTGTCACGTACATGGTCACGATCCTTTCGATGCCAGTGCGCCAGAAGGAGGCGCGGACCTGCCCTACCCTCTAGGGTCCGGTTGGGGATGGCGTCGGTGCCGTCGCCGTGGCTGCCGGCTGAGCCACCTCCGCAGGCGGCGCAACCGGCTTCGGCTGGTATGCAAGCCGCCCTCTGGTGACGACGATGAGCACCACGGCGGCCACGAGGACGATGCCGAAGCTCAGGTAGGTCGCCGTCCCGCCAGGTCCGGGGACGATCCTGTTGGCCCACCAGACGGTGGCGTCGAACATCGAGTGGAACAGCCCCACCAGCAGCACGCTGCGCCCGGTGTTGTTGTACAGCCACCCCATCACCACCCGCGCGGCGAAGTGGATGACGGCCAGCACCGGCAGGTACACCAGGGCGAGCGCCAGGCCGTTCTCGACGAACCAGGCCGGAAGGTGGTAGAGCGTGAACGGGACGGTGACCAGCAGGCTGGCCTTCAGGGGCCCGTAGCGGTCCTGCCACCGGTCTTGCAGGAACCCCATCCAGCCGATCTCCTCGGTGACGTTGAACAGCACGATCCCCACCAGCAGCCGCGGCAGCAGCAGCGTGAGCAGCAGCGGCCACCGGTCGACCAGGTTGTGCAGGGGGACGGCGCCGTAGAACGCGGTGGCGGCGAGCGGTACCGCGACCGGCATCGCCAACAGGGCCACCAGGTACCAGCGCACCCGCACCCGCCAGCGCAGGCACCGGCGGGCCAGGTCAGCCACGCCGGCCCGGCCGCCGCTGGCCGCCACCACCAGGAAGGCCGCCAGCGCCGCCCCGAACAGGTTGCCCAGCGAGTCCCACAGCGCCAGCCCGAACGGCAGGCCGCCCTGGACCCGCAGTGGCGGCAGCACGACCGCCCAAGTGATCGCGTAGCAGGTGATGAGGAAGGTGGCGACTGGATGCCGCGCCACCACCTGGCGCACCAACGCCCACCGGGAGGCGGCCCAGGTTGCCCGAGGCTCGATGATCCGCTCACCCATGACCTCGTCCTCCTTACCAAGCTCCCGAGGGGTTGAGCTGCTCCGTCTCCGTGTGAGCCCTCGTCGGGTGGCGAGGGCGGCTGACAGCTCCAGACCGTAGGACCCGACCGGGCGGGGAGGCATCGGGGCGCACCCTCGATGCCAGGCAGGGCCAGCCCTTGAAACCGGCGAGGGCTATCCCTGACCGCATGACAGGGGTAGCCCTCTAGTGCCATGCACGATCAGCTGGGACGATGGGCCCATGAGGCCGACCCTGCTGATCGTCGACGACCACGCCGGCTTCCGCTCTCTGGCCCGGAGGCTGCTCACCTCGGGCGGCTTCGAGGTGGTCGGAGAGGCCGCAGACGGCCACGCGGCGGTCACCGCCACCCGCCGATTGCGGCCCGACGTGGTCCTGGTCGACGTCCAGCTCCCCGACATCGACGGGTTCGAGGTGGCATCGCGGCTTCGGGAGAACTCGGTGGGACCCGCCGTCGTGCTCACCTCCTCCCGGGAGCGCACCGATTACGGTGAGCGTGTAAGCCGTTCTGGCGCCCATGGGTTCATCCCCAAGGTGGAGTTGTCCGGGGCTGCCATACGTGCGCTGCTTGGAAGTGGTCGGATGGGATGAGCCCGCGGCTGCGCCTCGCGCTCGCCCTGGTCGCCTTGGCCGCGGGCCTGGTGAACCTCGCACTGGCGCTGAGGGTCGGTGATGCCGGGCCGCGGCCGCTCGCCTACCTGCTGGTCGCGATCGTCGGGGTGAGCTGGTCGTTCGTCGCAGCCGGGCTGCTTGCCTGGTCGCGCCGGCCCGAGAACCGCACCGGTGCCCTCATGGTCGCCGTCGGGCTGGCTTTTGCGCTGCCCGGGTTGCGGCTGATCGGGACGCCACTGAGCACTACGCTCGATCTGCTCCTGGTGACCCTCCCGGCAGCGGTCCTTGCCCACCTGATCGCCGTCTTCCCCGACGGCCGCGCCACCACCCGACTGCAGCGGGTCTTCCTCGTCGCTAACTACGCGACCACGGTGCCGCTGGCGTTGGTGCAGTTGCTGCTGGTGGACCCGGGCCTGCTGGGTTGCGCCGAGTGCCCGGATGATCTCCTGGGCACAGGAGGCCCGCATCCCTACGGCGAGGCGGTGGTTGCTCTCTCGAACCTGTGGCAGGTGGTCCTGGCCGGGCTGCTGCTGTGGATTGTGGTCACCCGCTGGCGGCAGGCGGCTCTGCCGCGTCGCCGCAGCCTCGCCCCGGTGGCCCAGGTCGCGGTCGTGCTCCTGGTCCTCTTCATCGTCCGGCAGACCCTCAGGTCAGCGATGTCGAGTCTGCCGCCGTGGATCGACGTCGGGTTGGACCTGGCGGTCCTGACGACGCTGATGTTGTGGCCGCTCGGGTTCCTGGTCGGGCTGGCGCGTACCCGGCTGGATCGGTCCGCGGTCGGCGACCTCGCCATCGAGCTCGACCAGGCCTGGTCGCCGGGCCGGCTGGAGCAGGCCCTGGCCCGAGTCCTTCACGACCCGACGGTGCAGCTGGTCTACTGGCTGCCCGACCGGCAGGCCTTCGTGGACGCGGCCGGGAGGCCCGTCGAGCTGCCCCCCGAGGGCGGCGACCGCGCCGTCACCGTCCTGCGCCACGACGGCGACACCGCCGCCGCCCTGGTCCACGACGCCGCTCTGGGTGACGAGCCCGAGCTGGTCCAGGCGGTGGCGGCCACCGCCCGCCTGGCCATCGAGAACCAGCGCCTGCAGGCCGAGGTTCGGGCGCAGCTGGAGGAGGTCCGCGCCTCCCGCGCCCGCATCGTCGCCTTCGGCGACGCCGAACGACGCCGGGTCGAGCGCAACCTTCACGACGGCGCCCAGCAGCGTCTGGTCAACCTCTCGCTCACCCTCGGGATCGCCCGCTCCCAGCCGGCGGCTGCCTCCGATGGGGAGCTGACGGCGGCGCTGGACGAGGCCGCCGACGAACTTCGGCTCGCGCTGGCGGAGCTGCGGGAGCTCGCCCGGGGCATCCACCCGGTGATCCTTAGCGAGGCCGGGCTCGGTCCGGCGTTGGCGGCGTTGGCCGAGCGCTCCCCGATCCCCGCCACCGTCGTCGCAGCCCCGCCCGACCGGCTTCCCGCCCGGGTCGAGGAGACCGCGTACTACGTCGCGTCCGAGGCGCTCGCCAACGCCGCCAAGCACGCCCAGGCCACCGCGGTCACCATCAGCGCCCGGCGATGCGACCGGGGCCTAGTGGTAGAGATCGGCGACGACGGTGCCGGGGGCGCCGACGCCAACGGCTCAGGGCTGCGCGGCCTTGCCGACCGTGTTGCCGCCATCGATGGCCGCCTCGAAGTGCGCAGCCCGGCCGGCGAAGGCACCTGGATCACCGCGGAGCTGCCATGCGGGTCATGATCGCTGACGACGCGGTGCTGTTCCGTGAAGGCCTGGCCAAGGTGCTCCAGGCCGCCGGCATCCAGGTCGCCGCCCAGGTCAGCGACGGCGAGCAGCTGCTCGACCGCGTGCGCGCCGACCCGCCCGCCGCGGTCGTCGTCGACATCCGGATGCCCCCGACTCACACCCGCGAAGGCCTGGAGGCCGCCCAGCGCATCCGCGCCGACCACCCCCAGGTCGGGGTGCTGGTGCTTTCGCAGTATGTCGAGCCGCACCACGCCGTCCAACTCCTCCAGGACGGCGCCGGCGGCGTCGGCTACCTGCTCAAGGACCGCGTCGCCGACGTTCATGAGGTGGTCGACGCCGTGCGCCGCGTCGCCGCCGGTGGGTCGGTGATCGACCCCGAGGTTGTCGCCCAGCTCGTCGGCCGGCGACGCACCCGCGATCCCATCCAGGAGCTGTCGGAGCGGGAGCGCCAGGTGCTCGCCCTCATGGCCGAGGGCCGCTCCAACCAGGCCATTGGTGAGCGGCTGTTCCTCAGCCCCAAGACGGTGGAGGCGCACGTGCACAGCATCTTCACCCGCCTCGGCCTGCACGCCGCCCCCGACGACCACCGGCGCGTGCTGGCCGTGCTTGCATTCCTGCGGGCATAGCGCCGACCGCTAAGGCAAAGTTACTCCGTGGTGAGGCCGCGGCATCCGCTTTCAGCACAGGGCGAGGCATTGGCCGTCATTGCGAGGTGGGTGAGGACGTTACTCCCCCGCGACGGTTCGCATCCACCTGGGAAACGCTGATCCGCGCAGCGGTAAGCCATCCCTTGGAGGTGGCCTGACCGAGGGACGTAGCGCCATGCGATCCGCCGCTGTTAAGCCGCTGGACCGGCGTGTCATCAACCACACCGCGGGCTGGTCTCGCTGTCTGGGTGCGCGCCGGGTCGCAGCCGTCAGGGTGAGGTTGGCTTGAAGGGCAGCCGGGCCAGGAGGGCGCTGTCGGACTTGACCGCTGGGTCGGTCATGGTGACCATCCTGCCGGGTTGTCGCCCTACCGACCGAGCCGCCCGCAGCGGACCGACAGGAGGATGGCCGATGAAGATGACCGCCACGGGCTGTTTCTCAGGCGCCCAGCTCCGGCGGGTGATCGTGCCGCTGCTACTCCTGGTCCTGCTGGCCGCCTGGGCCACGCCGGCCGCCGCCCGACCCACCGAGGAGGTCATCGTCCTGCCCGGGGCCAGCTCGGCCGAGGGCATCGCCGCCGGCCGCGGCACCACCTTCTACGCCGGCGACCTGCTCCAGGGTGACATCTTCCGCGGGGATGTCCGGCGGGGCACGGCCGCGTTGTTCATCGACGCCCCCGCCGGCCGCCTGGCCGTGGGCATGGCCACCAGCAACGCCCACGAGCTGCTGTTCGTCGCTGGTGGCTTCACCGGGCAGGGCTATGTGTACAACACCCGGAGCGGGACCACCGTTGCCTCCTACCAGCTGGCCGACCCGGCCGCCAGCTTCGTCAACGACGTGACCGTCACCAGAGCTGGGGCCTGGTTCACCGACTCGCTGCAGGCCCAGCTGTACTTCGTCCCGGTCAGCGGGGCGGGGGTTCCGGGACCAGCCCGGACGCTGGCGCTCAGCGGCCCGGCGGCCGACACCAGCGGGGAGTTCAACCTGAACGGCATCGCGGCCACCCCTGATGGCAAGACCCTGATCGTGGGCCACTCGGGCAACGGCGAGCTGTACACGGTCGACCCGGCCACCGGGGAGAGCGCGACCATCGCCGGGGTCAGTGTGCCCGCCGTGGACGGGCTGCTGTTGGAGGCGGGGCGGCTGTGGGCGGTCCAGAACGAGCTCAACCAGATCGCCGAGATCCGCCTGCGGCCCGACCTCGACTCCGGGGTGGTGGAGGAGATCATCACCAGTGACCTGTTCCAGACCCCGACCACTGTGGCCCGTTTCGGCCATCGTCTGGCGGCGGTGAACGCCAAGTTCGACACCGGCTTCCCGCCCACCGCCGACCAGTACGAGGTGGTCGTCGTCGATCGGTGACCCTGCGTCATGGCACCGGTGGCCGAATCGAACGACGCTCCTGGCAGATCGAGAGGGTAGTGATCACCATGGCACGGCCAACTGGAAGGGCGTTTCTCGCCAACTTCAGCAGCTACGACGCGTCGTTCCGGACCAAGGCCAGCCTCGCGCTGGCGAACAGCTGGAGGAAGTTCCGCACCAGATCCGGCTGTTGTGGGCAGTACGGTCAGCCGGGCTGTTGACGGCCGGCCGAGGGGCCCCGTGAGGGCCCCAGCGACCACCCCCACCCTCCCCACCACGACGACCGCCACGGCTGATGCTGGATCGGGGTGGTGCGCGCGGCCCGGTTGACTCGCCCCGCCAGGGACGCGTTGCTTCCAGGCGCTCACTGACATCACCACTTACAGGCCTAGGACAAGCCGCGGGAACCGCCAGGGCTAAGACAGGTTAGGGATGCCCTCGGGAGGGCGAGGGGGCCGCCGGCTGGGCGGCGGTTGGCTGCTGGTCGATTCGGAGTTCACGCACGTGCAACCAGGTGAGCTCGAGGTCTCGATCTGGTCGTCGGTGGCCGGAACCCGGACCGTGAAGTCGCCTTGGACGCCGCGCACGCGCAGGCCGTGCTCACGGAGGGCGGCCAGGTGCGGGCCCCGGGCGATCAGGCGCACGTCGCTTCCGGCCTGGGCCAAGCGGCCGCCGAAGTATCCACCCACGCTGCCGGCCCCATAGACCGCGATCCGCATCGTCGCCACCTCCCTGGCTGACTCACTTTCTTGTTGCCAATCTTTACCGCTTGCGCCCCTTGCCCTCCTGATCTGCCGGCATCGTGTACCCCGGCCGGTACGAGGGCTGGTCCTGATCCGGTCGCGGCGATTGGTCCCCAGCGCCGCTACTGACGTCGGCCGATGATCAACAGGTAGATTCCTGACTGCTGGAGCTGGTCGCCGATCCAGTAGCGCTCATACAGCTCCCCTCGAGCAAAGCTGCCTCGCACAGCGGGCACCGGTAGTGGGCAGCTCCGGGCGGCGCAACTGGCGGCCGAGGGTCACAGCAGGTCCTCCAGGTCCGACGACAAGGCGCCCGGACTCTGCCAGCTCAGCCAGTCACCGACGAATCAGACACACGACACCGGCCACCTAGCTCCCGGGCCGGCAGCAGCCTGGCGGTGAGCCGAACCTGGCGATGGCAAGTGGTCGCAGCCGGTCGTAGTGGAACAGTCGTGCGTCCTCGTCGCGCGACAGGGTGTCGGACGTGGGGGTCGCACTGGTGCCCGAGGTAGGAGGCGGGCTGGTGCCGGAGGTGGCAGCTGGGCTGGCCTCGTTGGTCCTCCCGCATGCAGCGACGACGACGCTGACGATCCCCAGCACGAGCAGCGGCAGACTGAACCGCTTGACCAGTTGGCCGCTGTAGGCGCCCATGCTGGCTCTCTCCTTGCCGTGGCGGCGGGAACCGATGCGGCGTGGCGCCAGGACCGCTCGGGTCCCCCTCATCGCAGTTACTAATCGTCGCTGGGTCTGTGTGGCGGCTGGGAGGAACCGGGACGGTGCATCCAGGAAGTGTCTGGATTCAGATGGGAGCGCACCTCGGCCAGCTGATCGGGTCGAAGCTGGCCTCGCGGTGTCAGAACCCCGAACCGCTGGGCCCGTACTGCTCCGCCGCATGCTCGGCGGCCTCGCGCTGGCTCCGGTACCGCTGGGCCTCACGCTGGTCATGGAAGCCGTGCTCGTCGTCTCGCCCATGCGGGCGCCAGATTCGTGTCAGTAGTCGTCTGAGCGCCTTCAGCATGCCGGCCTCCCGAGCCTGCGTCGCGGCCAACAGCTATCCGGTGCCGGGTCCTGAACCGCCGCCCATGTTGCCCATGAGGTTGGGCCGGTCGGCCGCTCGCAGCTCTTCCTGGAGCCTGCGAGCTCGCTCGGCCCTCTCGGCAGCCGGGTCACGTCCCATCCCCGGCCGCGTTCTGGCGTGGGCCAGCGACGCGGTGACGATGGCCGCGGTCAGGAACAGAGACCCCAGCACACTGAAGACGATCGTTGCCAGGTTGCTGAAGTCGTCGTCATACAGGCCGTTGCCCACGGCCGAGACGAGGCACACCACCGCCACGACCAACAGCGTTCCCGGTTTGCGCAACCGCTCGACCATGACCGCACCCTTCCATCGGTTGACAGCCATCACCGGCGATCGTGACCGAGCAGGGCGCCCGGAACATCTACCAACTGGTAGATGTCTCCGCGGCTGTTCGACCTATGCTGCGGCCATGGTGATCACGATCTGGATCGAGGCCCAGCACCCAGTGGTCGGTCGCGCGAGGGTTGGCGACCAGCAGCCACGACCATTCGCCGGCTGGCTGCAGCTGCTCGGGCTGCTCTCGGACCTGGTCGAGCGACAGGAGGTCTCAGAGGCCCCTCCGGCTGGCCTCGGCGGCCAGCCCGACCTGTGACCGCAGTCCCAGCTTGGCCAGGATATGGGACACGTGGGTGTGGACCGTGCCCCGGGAGATGAACATCCGCGCGGCGATCTCCGGATTGGCCAGAACCTCCGGATTGGCCTCCAGCAGCCCACGGCAGCGCAGGGCCACGCCGGTCAGGGTGGCCACGCCAGGGTTGCGGGCGGCGAGGTGTTCGATCGCGGTGGTGGCCTGCTCGGCCCGGAGCCGATCACCGGTGGCGCCGGCGAAGCGGACCAGGTCCGGCCCGAGCAGGGAAGGGTGGACACCAGGCCCTGGTCGGCGCACACCTCCCATGCCCGACCCAGCGTGGTCAGCGACGATCCGGGGTGCCCGCTGGCCTCCAGCACCAGCGCCTGGGCCCACGACAACCAGTCCGACCCCAGCTGGGGGCCGGTCAGCTCCAGCTCCCGCTCGGCCGCCGCGACCGCCTGCTCAGCGTCGGAAAGGTCATCGCGGTGGACGGCGATGACGGCGCGGATGCTGTGGCTGAACACGGTCCCGTGTAGGCGCATGCCGTACTCGGCGGCCAGCTCCAGGCAGGCCTGGCATTCGGCCAGGGCCTCGTCCCAGTTGCCCGACCACAAGTACCCCTGGGCCAGACCCCAGTAGTACAGGGGTAGCTCGCGTTTGGCGCCCAGCTCCTCGCTGAGGCGCCGACCTCGCTGGAGGGCGGCTTGGCCTTCCTCCAGCCGGTCGGTGTCGTGCAGGCACCCACCCAGAAACAGGTTGAGCGGGAAGCGGTGAGCCTGCAGCCCGGCGCTCTGGTCGGCCAGGCGCACCGCCTGGGCGGCCAGCTCCAGCGCCCCGACGAAGTCGCCGCCAAGGTTGGTGACCAGGGCCAGGGTGGCCAGACAGATGCATGCGGCCAGGTCGTCTCCGACCTCCTCAGCGGCCGGCCGGACCCGGGCTGCGGTCTCCCCGGCCGCCGCCAGCTCCCCGAAGGAGCCCAACGCCGAGGCCTTGAAGGCATGGAACCGGACCCGGTCGCCATCGGACAGCAGCGGCGCGGCAACGGCTGCGTCCGCCTCGCCCAGCGCCTCCTGGATCCGTCCGCGACCCAGCAGCGTCTGCATCAGGCACAACCGCAGCGTGCCGCCCAGATCTGGGTCATGAACGCGGCCCAGCACCTCCCGGCAGGCGGTCGCAGCGTCTGCGAGGCGACCCGACCACATCAGGCTGACCGCCTGCTCGGCCAGCAGCCCATCGCGAGCCGGGTCGCCCGCGTCGGCGAGCTCCAAGGCCCGGTGCAGCAGCTCCACGGCGACCGTTGGAGCACGTGGCGCGGCCCGGCGGGCCGCCCGACCCAGCCAGTCCACGGCCTGGCTGTCGCCCGCCGACGCGCCCCGTAGCAACTGTTCGGCGACCTGCTCGGGCGGCGCGCCCGCCTCAGCGAGGGCGCGGCCGGTGTCCAGATGCAGGCTTTGTCGCACCGGAGCCGGCAGGTCGTGGTAGAGCGCGTCCCAGATGAGGTCATGGCGGAACCCCAGCAGCTGCCCCCGCGGCTCCAGGATGCCTGCGGCCGTGGACTCCTCCAGCGCCGGCAGCAGCGCGGCGGTCGGCCTGCCAGCCACCGCCGAGAGATCAGAGACAGCGAAGCTCGAGCCCAGGACCGTCGCCACTCGGAGTAGCTCCAGGGTCGCCGGGCTGAGGAAGCTCAGCCGATGCAGGATGAGCAGCGGCAACGCCGGTGGGATGCCGACCGTTGGCAGCTCGGCCGTGCCGTCCGGCCCGAGCTCGATCGCGCCGTCGCGCTGGAGCGCCCCAACCAGCTCGGTGACGAACAGCGGGTTGCCGCCCGCCCTCCCGACCTGCCGCAGCAGGCTCTGGCCAGGGGTGGCATCGACCAGGTCTTCGACCATCTGAGCCACGGCCACGGCATCGAGCGGCCCCAGCACCAGCTCGGTCGCCCCGGCCGCGCGCAGCCCCTGCAGGCACCGTTCCAGCTCCGCGGATCTCGGGACCGGGCGGGCCGTGCACACCAGCAGCAACGGGAGCTGCCCGACCCGCCGGCCGAGGCGATGCAGCACCAGCAAGCTGGACGGGTCCACCCACTGCAGGTCCTCGACCGCCATCGCGACCGGGTCCCGGGCGCTCAGCTCCTCCACCAGGGCGACAACCGCCTCCACGATCCGGAACTCCGTGGACGGACTCTGGCCAAACCACCCTTCGTCGCCATCATGCGTCGCTTCGTCGAGCAGCCCTGCGACGTGTGTGCGGCGATCGTCGACGCCCGAGTGGTCCATCGCCAGGCAGTCTGCGATCACGCCGAACGGGCGCCGACGTTCCAGCTCCTCTGCAGCACCCCGGAAGACCCCAACACCCAGATCGACCCCATCGTCGAGCGCTTCGACAACCACGCGGGTCTTCCCGATCCCGGCCTCGCCGGTCACCAGGAGCGCCTGGCCAATCCCACCAGCGACCTGCCGCACCGCCGACCGAAGCTGGTCCAGCTCAGCGGAGCGACCGACCAGACCCGCCCTTCGGGCCGCCACCGACGTTTCCGGCCATCGGCGGCCTCCCTATACCGCCTGCCGGTGGATGGCACCCATGTGACCGAGCCTTGCGTATCGGCTCCGAGCCAGACCATACGGCACGTGGCCAGCGCTTCCCAGACCGGAGAACTCGACCCGTCCTCCCGGCTCGGGGTCGTCTGGCGTGGGGTGCGAGGGCACTAGCGGTGAGGAGGGGACATGCTCCAGCAGTCCTGCCGATGCCGGCGGCCAGGCGGTTCCGGAGCCATGGCCGGCGAGCACGAACTCGGCAAGCCGGTCGGGCCCGACTGGTAGCCTTGCGGTGCCGCGACCCAGGACACCGCGTCTGCCTGTGGAAGCGGCCGGAGGGCTTCCCTGAGAAGGCCCCGATCAGACTCAGGATGAGGCATGGGGCGTGCGACGCGGGCACGCGACTTGTTGTCGCCTGTCCAGGAGTCATCGAGGTGCCCATCAGGTTGGAGGACCCCATCGTCGCCGCCGCCCTCATCACTGGGGCGAGCGCGGTCGCCGTCGCCATCGTCAACGGGCTGTTCCAGACCATCTGCACGTGGATGCAGAACCGGTCGAAGAAGCCGCCGGCCAACAAGCCTCGGCGCAAGCAACGCAAGAAGCGCCACCGGCCATCGGAGCTGGCGCGACCACCGCCACAAGATGATGTGGCCACGTGGCCGCCTGGCAGGCACTCGGTACCCCGTTCCCCGTGTCTACGCTGCGGACGTGAGGAAGATCGAGGGCGGAAGGGCGGCTATGACGAGGCTGCTCTGTCTGTGTGTGGCTCGGCGTGCTCGCCATGAAGGCTGTCGGTCTGCAGCGTCGAGGTCGACGAGACCTTGCCGCGCCGCCTGGGGTATCAGTGATGCGAGTGGTCACCATCGCCAGCGGCAAGGGTGGCATCGGCAAGTCCACGGTCAGCCTCGCCCTGGCTCTGGCCGAGCGGGGCCATCGGGTCGGGCTGCTGGACGCCGACCTGTACGGCCCCGACATCCCCCTGATGATGGGCCTGACCCGCCAGCAGCGGCTGCGGTCCTGGTACCTGTGGCCGGTCCTCGGGGCCGGTGCGGCTGGAACCGGTCGAGCGGCTACACCCTTACCAGTATGTTCGCCGCCCTGCTGCTGTTCACCGGGACCCTAAGCCCGCAGTGGTGCCGGTCCTGTCCCGTCCCGCTCCGTGCCGGCGACCATGCCTGCATCCCCCTGAACGCACACTGCTGGGTGATCATGACGCCATGGAGGTACTGAACAGCCGCGTGCTACTACGGCCGACCGACCCGGAGCGCAGCCGGGCCTTCTACCGCGAGAGGCTGGGGCTGGCGATCTACCGCGAGTTCGGCAGTGGGCCGGAGCGAGGCACGGTCTTCTTCCTGGGCGGCGGGTTCCTGGAGCTGTCCGGACGCGCCGACGAGCCGCCAGCGCCCGGCATGGCGCTGTGGCTGCAGGTGCGCGACCTGGCCGCGGCGCGACAGGAGCTCGGCGAACACGGGGTTGGGATCCTGCGGGAGCCGAGGCAGGAGCCGTGGGGATTGCTGGAGATGTGGATCGCCGACCCGGACGGGCTGCGCATCTGCATCGTGGAGGTGCCGGCAGATCATCCGCTCCGCCGCCGTGACTGACCGGCGCGGCGCTAGGTGCCGTCGCGGCGGCCAGGTGGATATCGAGGAGTACTTCTCGGAGGCCACCAGCGGCGACTACGACCACCTGCTACAGGCCACCATGTGCTGGGTCGACTGGCCGTAGCCACCACGTCAATCCGTCACGAGTCACCCACCGGAGTTATCCACAGATCACCGATCCGGCCTTGGCGCCCATGCGAGCTGATCGCATCCTGGGGTGGCCTGCGGCCTGTTCGATGGTCTGGCCCATGAGCCCTGGCGCCATGGTGTGCAGCCGGTGCGTGTCGTGGTCCCTGGACGCTCCGGCAGGTCGCAGGCAGTCACCTCCTGATGAACGCCTTCTAGTCGTAGGTCGTGGGGTCGCTGGTCGCGGCTGGCCCTGCGCGACTGCCGCATTCGGCGGGGCCCCGCCGAGACCAAGCCGAAGCGTCTGACGTTAGGCCCGGCTTGGACGGCTCAAGGGGATGTCCTGGCACTGCGAGCTGATTAGCCTGGGTCTGGTGTAGGCAACGCGGCCACCACTGTGCGGTGCGAAGACGTGCCGCTCGAGGCTAAGGTGGGCGACGACCGGGCCCGTGCATCTCCGAAGCGCCTGCCGTGCCCTCGTCGCGTCCTCGACGAGCGACCAAGCTCCGCTGAAGAGCGTGAATGTCCCTAAGGCGGCGTCCTGATGTAGCCGGAAGCAGATCCGTACACGTGGCTCGCAACCCCGGCCTGCTCGGGCCGCGATCCTCCGCTCTGACAGTAACCGCGGACACCGGCACTCGCCTGGTTCATCACAAGTCCGATCGTCGTTCAAATACCAGCGAACATCGATGGCGGATGGGTCGCCGAGGATGACATCGACTGTTGCCGCGCCAGTGACGACCTCGCCGTCGATGTGGGGATTAGGGACGCACGTGCGCCCGCCGAGTAGTTCGGCGACACGTTCGACAACGCAGAGGCGATTGGAGATCACGCGCCAAGTGGCGAGAACATGGGGGTGGTTGCCGAGCAGAATGCCGTAGTGGAAGCGGCCGACAGCCTCGTCTGCGGGCATGGGGTCGAGCCTGAGGGCAAGAGTTGAGAGACCAGGGCCTGAGGGCTCAACGTCGTCGGCGGCAGCGTGATGATGCCAAGGGTTCTGGCTGGCCATGAGATCCTGGGCCGCCGAGCTTACGGCGGTTCGCCGGCCGAGGTGACGGCGGACGGTCATGCGGTGCTCCTCGGTGGATCCTGTAGATGTCCTGTGTGCGACTTCGGGACGCTGTATAGGGCACCGCGAGGTCGTCACTGCATTGCTCACAGCGCCCGCACGCCGTGCGTTCGCGGCTCTGGTCACTCGCCTGTCAGTCGCATGGATCGTGGCGTTGAGTGGCCTGCACGCCCCGCGCTTCGGGCGGTGTGAGGTCCGGGCTGAGTGGTGTCCAGGCTGCTGTCAGTGCCGGTAAGAACGGCAGTCATTCGTCAGTAAGCTTCACAACAACGGGATCGGCTCACTTTGGCC
>Ga0081538_10002928_pt1 | contig 16286 bp, 19 predicted proteins | sample TabmetS5T2R1_FD_71022 | JGI IMG/M metagenome (GOLD analysis project Ga0081538, IMG submission 71022) | Tabebuia heterophylla rhizosphere microbial communities from the University of Puerto Rico - S5T2R1 | ecosystem: Host-associated > Plants > Roots > Rhizosphere ... | reverse complement strand
CGGTTGGTGCGGGCGCCGTTGGCGGCACGGACCTCGAGCAGGTTGTCGAGGTTGATGTCGAGCCGGGTGCGGTCGGTGCCGCGCACGGAGGCGGCGTCGCCGGAGCGCAGGTGGCCGACGGCGTCGCGCAGGACGTCGAGCAGCATGTCGTCGTTCGCCGCCTGGCCGCCGCCGAGCATGTCGCTGCCGACCGTGTTGATCGTCATCGTCACGCCGGGGCCGATCTCGCGGACGATCCCGGGCACGCTCGGGTCGAGCCCGCCCTGGTCGCCGTGGTAGGCGTCGTCGGCGCCGGGCTCGTACGGCCGGACGCCGGTCTCGGCGCCGGAGAAGAGGAAGCTGCCGCGATACGTCGCGCTGGCGTTCTGCTTGATCGACTCGATCAGCTGCTCGAGCTCGGCCGCGATCGACTCGCGCGACGTCTGGTCGGTCGAGTCGGTGCCCGCCTGGACGAGCAGGTCGCGGGCCTCGCGGACGGACTCCGTGATCCGGTCGAGCGCCTGCTCGGTCGCGTCCTGCCAGCCCATCGCGTCCTCCACGTTGCGCTGGTACTGCTTCGTGGCGTTGACGTTCTGGCGCAGCGCCATGGCGCGCGAGGCGTTGAACGGGTCGTCGGACGGGCGCGTGATCTCCTTGTTGGAGGACGCCTTCATCTGCGCCTTGGTCAGCTTGGCGGTGATCGCGTTGAGGTCCGCGAGCACGTTGCGCTGGACCATCGAGGTCGTGATGCGCGTGGCCATTACAGACCCACCCTTCCGGTCCGGTTGATCAGCACGTCGAGCATCTCGTCCATCGTGCTCATGGCACGCGACGAGGCCTGGTAGGAGCGCTGGAAGCGCACGAGGTTCGACATCTCCTCGTCCATCGAGACGCCGGAGACGCTCTGGCGGCGGTTCTCGACCGCGTCCGTGAGCACCTGGGCGTTGGCCTCCTGGCGGGACGCCTCGCGCACGTCGGAGCCGAGCTCGGCCACGAACGCGCGGTAGGCGCCGTCGACGGCGCCGTGGTCGCGCAGGCGCGAGACGGCGAGCGCGATGTCGCGCGAGCCCGAGGCGCCGCTGCCGGCGACCACGAGCCCCGGATCGGCGCCCAGCGACGCCTCGACGCGCAGCGTGGCCGCCGCCGAGCCCGGGCCGGTCTCGAAGAACGTGCCGCCGTAGGTCCCGTTGACCGTGGTCGCGAGCGAGCTGGCGATCGTGTCGAGCGTCGCGAGGTAGCCATCGAGCGTGCCGCCGGGCTTGGCGGCGTCGAGCAGGCCGCCGAGGCGCCCGCCGGGCGCCCACGCGTCGCCGGCCGGCGGACCGGCGTAGCTGGCCACCGCGCCGGTGACGACCGGGTAGGTGGTGCCGGCCGAGACCTTGTCGACGAAGCTGACGTTGAGCATGCCGTCCGGCTGCTCCTCGACCGAGATCTGACCGAACTCGGAGAGCTGGTCGAGCAGCTGGTCGCGGCGGTCGAGCAGGTCGTTCGGGATGTCGCCGGACGTGATGTAGCGCCGGATCGTGTCGTTGAGGCCGGCGATGTCGCGCGCGATCTGCGCCACCTCGCCGCCGGCGTCGCCGGGCGCGGACGGGCGCGTCAGGTCGGCGTACTCGGCGTACGACTGGCTGCGGATCAGGTCGATCTGCCCGCGCACCGTCTTGAACGCGTCGGCGAGGCCGTTGGCCTGCTCGATCAGCGCCTGCTTGGCGGCGGCCGGGTCGGCGTTCGCGTTGGCGAGGTTCGCCCACGCGTCCCAGAAGCGGGAGAGCTGCTCGTTGATGCCGTTCTCGCCCGGCTCGGCGAGCGAGAGCTCGGCGTTGTCGAGCGCGCTCGCGCGGGCGGCCCACTCGCCGAGGTTGGTGTTCTGGCCGCGGAACTGCAGGTCGACGAACTGGTCGCGGATGCGGCGGAAGGACTGGACGTCGACGCCGGAGCCGAGATGGGCGCCGGAGCCGCCGGCGATGCCGCCGGCCGGGATCTCGAGCGCGGGCGAGGCGACGAGCGACGCCTCCTGGCGCGAGTAGCCCTTGGTCGACGCGTTGGCGATGTTGTGACCGGCGGTGTCGAGCAGCCGCTGCTGGGCGAGGAGCCCGCGCAGCGAGGTCTGGAGGCCGTAGAAGGAGGAGATCGCCATGGCTTACGCCTGGAGGTCAAGGGCGCGGTGGATGGGCGGGGCCGAAGCAGCCGGGCCGCCGGCGGCGCCGGGGCGGCCGTAGCCGGGCTCGGTCTCCTGCCCGACGAGGCGGGTCAGGTGCGAGAGGAACGCGAGCTCCTGGCGCATGAGCGCGCGGTTGATGCCGTGCTCGCGGGCGATCTCGGCCAGCAGCCCGCGCAGCTCGCCGGAGCGCTCGCGCGCGGTGGCGGCGGCGCCGGGGGTGACGAGCGCGCACAGGCGCTCGAGCGTGACCTGCGCGGCGGGGACGCCGAGCGCCGCGCCGGCGCGCTGCAGCAGCGCGGCGCGGTCCTGCTCGAGCGAGCCGCGGCGGCCCATCTCGGTCTGGATGTCGGCGAGGCGCGCGAGCACGGCGTCGACGTCGCGGGCGCGGATCGACTTGCCCTGCTCGAGCACGAGCGCGAGCAGGCGGCGGGCCGACGCGATCTGGGTGTCGAGGTGCGCGAGCAGCTCGGCTTCGAGGACGGTGCTCACTGAGCGTCCTTCCGCATCGAGGGGTAGAGCTGGGCGGCGAGGCCGATGCCGCCGTCGGCGATCAGCCCGCTGGTGAAGGCGTCCTGGACCGCGGCGGCGCGCGGGCCGTCCGTCAGGTCGCCCTCGGGGAGCAGCTCGCCGACGAGCTGGCCGAGCAGGACCTGCTCGAAGCCGAGCGCGGCGCGGTAGGCCTCGCGGTCGGCCTTCGACCCCTCGCGCACGGACGCGGGGAGCGCGGTGGCGGGCACCTGCGGGAGGCCGGAGATGCTCATCGCTTGACCCCGTTGGCGATGCCCATCATCTCGTCGGCCGTGGTGATGGCCTTCGAGGTGAGCTGGAACGCGCGCTGCGACTCGATCATCGCGACCATGGCCTCGGCCATGTCGGTGTTGGAGGACTCGAGCGCGCCCTGGGTGAGCGTGGTGGCCCGCGGCGCGGCGATCGCCGGTCCGGAGGTGGGCGAGGTCACGAAGGCGTTGTCGCCGGCGGAGAGCAGGCCCTGGGGCGAGCGGACGGTGACGACGTCGAGGCGGCCGACGCGGCGCCCGGCGGCGAGCACGGTGCCGTCGCCGCCGATCGAGACCTGGTCCTCGGCCGTCCCCTCGGGGATGGTGATGGCGGGCTGGACGAGCGCGCCGGTGCTGGTCACGAGCCGGCCGGAGCCGTCGATGTGCAGGCCACCGTCGCGCGTGAGCGCGTCGCGGCCGTCGGCGAGGCGGACGCGCAGGAAGCCCTCGCCCTGGATGGCGACGTCGAGCGGGCGGTCGGTGCGCTGGAGCACGCCCTGTGCGAAGGCGCGGCCGGCGTCGACGGCGGCGGCGCCGGAGCCGGTGCGCACGCCCTGGGCCGACGAGCGGCCGGTCTGGTCGTACACGAGGTCGCGGAACCCGACGCGCTGGTGCTTGTACCCCGTCGTGTTCGCGTTCGCCAGGTCGTTGGCGACGGCATCCATACGCTGCTGCTGGGCCGCCATGCCGGCAGCCGCGCTGTTCAGACCCGAGAGCATTCGCCCCAAGTCTTCGGCCTATCGGCCACGGACTTGAGGGAATGTCAGGGGTTCCCCTTGTCGCCTTCCGGGCGACGCCTTGATGGCGACGGTCGCCGTCCGGGCGCCCGTAACCGGGCTTCGCCCTCTTACTGAGCGGCGATCTTGCTCGCCGCTTGCCCGAGCGTGTCGTCGATCGCCTGGATGACCTTCTGGCCCGCCTCGAAGGCGCGCATGGAGGCGATCATGTCGACCATCGCGCGGGCGGCGTCGGCGCCGGAGCCCTCGAGCGCGCCGGAGCGGACGGTGCCCGCGGCGGCGCCGGCGGGGGTGCCGGAGACGAGCGAGTCGCCCTCCTTGCGCGGGTTGGTCAGCGCGACCACGCCGATCCGGCGCGGGTCGACCTTCCCGTCGGCGGCGGCGATCGGGCGGCCGCCGGCGTCGAGCACGGCGTCGCCGTGGGCGGTCACGAGCCGGCCCTGCGCGTCGAGCGCGAACTGGCCGTTGCGCGTGTAGCGCACGCCCTGCGCGGTCTGCACCGCGAAGAAGCCCTCGCCGCTGATCGCGAAGTCGAGCGCCTCGCCGGTCTCGCGGGCCGGCTTGGGAGAGAAGTCGGTCTCGATCGAGTCGACCTGCACCGCCGTGCTCTGGCGACCGACGACGGCGCCGGACGTCGTGTTGGCGAGCAGCAGGTCGCCGAACGAGCGCTGCGCCGTGCGGTCGGCCTTGTAGCCGGGCGTCGACGCGTTGGCGAGGTCGTTCGCGATCTGCTCCTGCCGGATCTGCTCGGCGAGCATGCCCGACGCGGCGATGTAGAGACCACGGTCCATTCGGACCAGTCATCGGCCGGGCCTGAGGTACCTTGACCCGCCAGTGGAGCCGGTCGTCGCCATCAGGACGCTGCTGCTCCAGACGCAGCTGCCCGAGGTCACCCTGCGGCCGGGCACCTCGGTCGTCGGGCGCGTGCTCTCGCGCGGCGAGCACCACGGCGTGCTGGTCATCGCCGGCATCCCGCTGACCGCGCAGCTGCCCGAGGAGGTCGGCCGCGCAGGCGAGACGCTGCGCCTGAGCGTCAGCGACGTGACGCCCGAGCGCGTGACCCTGCAGCTCGAGCAGGTGATCCCGGCCGGGGCGCAACCCGCGGCCGAGCGGACCGCGCCCCCGCGCGTGCAGGTGGAGGATCCGCCGCGGACGGTCCGGGCCGGCGGCGAGGAGCGCTCGACCGTCGCGCTGAGCTTCCACTCGGAGGCGCTCGGCCGGCTCGACCTGCGGCTCGAGCTCGTCGCCGGGCAGCGCGTGCACGCTGCCGTCGAGGCGACCGCCGGCCGCCCGTTCACGCTCGCCCACCGTGCCGCCGCGCGCCTGCAAGACGGCTTGCACGCGCGCACGGGACTCGAGGCCGCGGTGCGCGTGACGCCGCGGCGGGAGCCGCTCGACGTCTATGCCTGACCGCGACGTCACCGCGGCGCTCAGGTACACGGGCACCGGCGCGCCGACGGTCGTCGCCGCCGGCCGCGGCCACGTGGCGGCGGCGATCCTCGAGACCGCCCGCGAGGCCGGCGTCCCCGTCCACAAGGACCCCGAGCTCGCCGACGCGCTCGCGCAACTGGCGCTCGGCGACGAGGTCCCGGAGGCGCTCTGGACCGCCGTCGCGGAGGCCCTCGCGTGGGCCTACTCGGTCAGTGACCGAGCAATTACCCCGAACGGGTGATCAAGGGATTGGGGTCCAGGCCCGATACAGGTCCGGTCCGTCAGATCCTTCCTCTTCGCAAGGAGCCCTCGTCCGCCATGAAGTCCCCCTCGACCACCAGCCGCCGCCGCGTCTCTGCGGACGAGGCGCTGGCGCTCTGGACCGAGTACAAGCGCACGAACGACGTGCAGGTCCGGAACCGCCTCGTGATGACCTTCGCCCCGCTGGTGAAGTACATCGTCTTCAAGAAGGTTCGTGAGCTGCCGGCCCGCTGCGAGGTCGAGGACTTCATCTCCTGCGGCCTGGAGGCGCTGATCTCCTCCATCGACCGCTACGACCCGACCAAGGGCGCCACGCTCGAGCAGTTCGCGTGGACCCGCATCCACGGCGCCGTGCTCGACGAGCTGCGCCGCCAGGACTGGGCGCCGCGCTCGCTGCGCCGCTGGGAGCGCGACATCTCCAAGGCGCGCGACCAGTTCACCGCCATCCACGGCCGCCGCCCCTCGCGCGAGGAGCTCGCCGACTCGCTGGCCGTCTCGGTCGACGACCTGCGCCGCCGCGAGGACGACATCGCCGTCTCCGACGTCACCTCGCTCAACACCCTGGTCATCTCCGACGACGAGACCACGGTCGAGCGCATCGACACGCTGGCCGCCGGCGACGAGCGGCTCGACCCCGAGCACGCGACCGCCACGGAGGAGGCCAAGGACAAGTTCCGCGTCGCCTTCGAGCGCCTGCCCAAGCGCGAGCGCGAGGTCGCCGTCCTCCTCTACGTCAAGAACCTCACGCTGCGCGAGATCGGCGACATCCTCGGCGTGTCCGAGAGCCGCGTCTGCCAGATCCACTCGCAGCTCAAGAAGACCCTCAAGCAGCAGCTGTCCGAGGATTCGCTGCTGTTCTCCGCCGTCGGATAAACGTCCACGCCGTTCAAGGCGGGCGGTGAGCGGTCGAAAACCGAGGCTGAGATGAGCTTCGAGATCGGACCCCTGCTGCCGTACCAGCCGCCCGTCGCCCCCCGGCGCACGGCGCCGGCCCCTGCGGCCGGAGACTTCTCGGCGCAGCTGGCCCGCGCGAGCGCGCCCGCCGGCGACGTGGCCGTGATCTCGCTGCCTCCCTCGCCGCCGCCCGAGGTGCTCGACGAGGTCGCGGCCGCCCGCGACCGCGCGGCCGAGCTGGCGGCCTCCAACCGCGAGCTGCACTTCAGCGTCGACGAGGAGTCCAACCGCGTGATCGTCCAGGTGCGCGACCTCGCCGGGAACGTGATCCGCACGATCCCGCCGTCCGAGGCGCTCGCCGCGATGTCGGGCGAGCCGGTCTAGTGGCCGGGCTCAGCCTCTCCGGTCTCGCCTCCGGCGTCGACACCTCGTCGATCGTCGAGCAGCTGATGGCGCTCGAGCGCCAGAGCATCACGCGCCTGGGCTACCGCCAGAGCGCGGTCACCGGCCAGCAGACCGCGCTGAAGGACATCGCCAGCAAGCTGTCGGCGCTCAAGAGCGCCGCCGCCGACCTCAGCGCGTCCGGCACGTGGAAGCAGACCCAGGCCGCCGAGTCCTCGGACGCGCGCGTGGCGGTCGCCATGACCGGCGGCGCCGGCATCGGCGGCCACACGATCCAGGTCGACCGCCTCGCCTCCTCGATGCAGCGCGGCTTCGAGTTCACGCCCGCCGCCGGGACGATCACGATCGCCTACACCGACCAGGCCGAGCCGAAGACGATCAACCTCACCGTCGAGGCGGACGACACGCTCCAGCAGGTCGCCGACTCGATCAACGCCAAGTCCGCCGGCCCGGTGGTCGCCGCGATCGTCAAGAACGCGGACGGCGAGGAGCGGCTCGTGCTGTCCTCGCGCATCACCGGCTCCAAGTCGGACTTCTCCGTCACCGCGCCCGGCATCCTCGACGCCGACGCCGCGTACACGACGGCGGACAAGACCAAGCTCGACGCTCTCTACTCGCTCGACGGCGGGACGGCCACGCCGTCCGAGACCAACGTGCTCGAGAACCTGCTGCCGGGCCTGCGCGTGACGCTCAAGGGCGTGACCTCCGCGCCGGCCACGGTGTCGGTCACCGAGCCGACGCTCGACCGCGACGCCGTCAAGGGCAAGGTCAAGGCGTTCGTCGACGCGTACAACGCGGTCGTCGACACCACCAACGCCAAGCTGGGCGAGAAGAAGGTGGCCAACCCGGCCAGCGCCTTCCAGGCCGGCCTCGGCGGCCTCCACGCCGATCCCGGCATGCGCGGCATGCTCAGCAGCCTGCGCGCCGAGATGACCGAGATCGTGGCCGGAGCCGGCATCAACGACCTCGCCGACCTCGGCATCTCGGTGCCGAAGGCCAACGGCTCGTCGTCGGCCGACGGCAGGGCCGGCCGGCTGGTGATCGACGACGCCAAGCTCACCCAGGCGCTGGAGAGCGACTGGACCGCGGTCAGCGGCTACTTCGAGGACTTCTCCAAGACCGTCGACGCGTTCGTGAAGAAGCAGACCGGCGGCTCGGGCGTGATCGACGAGCGGCTCAAGAGCTCGACGCGCAACCTCGACCGCATCCAGGACCAGATCGACCAGACGAACGAGCGCCTGGACAAGAAGGAAGAGCGCATGAAGGCGCAGTTCGCCGCCATGGAGCTCGCCCTCCAGAACTCGCAGACGCAGCAGGCGTGGCTGTCCGGTCAGCTCGCTGCCCTGAACGCCCAGCTGCAGGCCTAGATCGGCTCAAGCGGCGCGCCGTCGCGCCGACTAACGGAGCAGCACGACCAACCCTTCCGTCCCCGAGGTCGCCACGTTGTCCGCCTACGCCGCCGCTCCCACCACTGCCTACAAGCAGCAGAGCATCCTGACCGCCACGCCGGGCCAGCTCGTCGTCATGCTCTATGACGGCTGCCTGCGCTTCCTCAACCAGTCGGCGCACGCAATGCGCGAGGGCAACCTCGCCGAGGCCGGCACGCGCATGGCGCGCGGCGAGGCGATCATCGAGGAGCTGCTGAGCACCCTCGACCTCGAGCAGGGCGGCGTCATCGCCAGCCGGCTCCAGGGCATCTACGTCTTCTGCCACCGGCAGCTGATGGAGGCCCGGCTCGAGCGCGACGCCGACAAGGTCGACACCGTCGTCCGCCTCCTCGGCGAGCTGCGCGAGTCCTGGGTGCAGGTCGCCGGCAACGGCTGATCCGATGGACCCCTGGACCCAGCTCCTCGCCCGCGCCACGGCCGAGCGCCAGCTCGCCGCCGAGGGCCGCTGGGACGAGCTCGCCGAGTCCACCGCCGAGCGCGTGCGGATCGCCGCCTCGCTCGGACCCGCCCCCCGTGGGGCACGGCTGGTGCTCGAGGCGCTGGCCGTCGTCCAGGCGGAGCTGACCGCCACGCTCGCCTCCGCGCGGGCCGAGATCGCCCGCGAGATCGCCGCGCTGCCGAACGCGCGCGGCGCCGTCGCGGGCTACGCCGCCGCCCAGGCGGCGCCGACCCGCCGCTGGGTCGACGACCAGGCCTGAGCCCGCGAGATCGCCGGCGGCTCTAAAGGTCGTCTGGCTGTGGCCGATGACGGGGGTTGGCTGCCTCAGGGATGGGGCCTTGGAGGTCCAGGGACGGACCGAAGCCACCTTCTTCCAAGGAGATCCGTCCCGATGCTCTTCGACACCACGCAGCTTGCCCTCGAGCGCGCCATCGAGGGCGCCGGCAAGCGCCATGAGGCGCTGGCGGCGAACCTCGCGAACGCCAACACCCCTGGCTACCAGCGGGTCGACGTCGACTTCCACGGCGCCCTGACGGCGGCGATCGACGACCGGCAGGCGCTGGACTCGCTCGCGTTCGCCCCGGCGCGCGACGCGTCGGCCGGCGCCGTGCGCGCCGACGGCTCGACCGTGGACGTCGACTCCGAGTCGGCCAAGCTCGCCGCCAACGCGCTCGAGCACCAGGCCGCCGTGCAGGTCGCCCATGCCCGCATCGGGATCCTGAAGGCCGCGATGGGGACGGGCGTCTGATGAGCCTGTTCGGCGGACTCGAGATCTCAGCGTCGGCGCTCACCGCCGAGCGCGTGCGGATGGACGTGGTGGCCGAGAACCTGGCCAACGCGCAGACCACCCGCGGCGCCGACGGCCAGCCCTACCGCCGCAAGGAGGTCGTCCTCCAGGAGCGCGCGGGCTCGTTCGGGGCCTCGCTGTCCGCGGCGATGAACAAGGGCTCCAACGGTGGAGGCGTCGAGGTCGCGGGCGTCGTCGAGGACCAGACGCCGATGAAGCGCGTCTACGACCCGGGCCATCCGGACGCCGACGCCGAGGGCTACGTCTCGATGCCGAACGTCGACACGGTCACCGAGATGGTCGACCTGATCGGGGCCCAGCGCGCCTACGAGGCCAACGTGACCGCCATGCAGTCGGCCAAGCAGATGTTCGCCCGCACGCTGGAGCTGCTGCGCTGATGCCGACGATCCCGGTCGATCCCGCCTTCTCCGTCACCGGACCCGAGTTCCGGGTCGACAACCTGCCGGCGCCCGGCGAGGCCGGCGCCGAGACCACCGGCACCGGCTTCGGCGACCTGCTCGGCAAGTCGCTGCAGTCGCTCTCCGCCACCCAGCAGGAGGCGTCCGACGCCGCGACCGCGCTGGCCACCGGCCAAGCCTCCGATCCGACCGCCGTCGTCATGGCCGTCGAGCGCGCCCAGCTCGCCATGCAGCTTGCCTCCCAGATCCGCACGAAGGCCGTCGAGGCGGCCCAGGACATCTTCCACACCCAGGTGTAAGCCATGCCGCCGTTCGTCGAGACCTTCCGTGCCCTGCCGACCCGCTCGAAGGCGATCATCGCCGTCTCCGGCGTCGCCATCCTCGGCATCGCGTTCCTCATGCTGCGGATCGCGGGCGCCCCGTCGTACACGATGCTCGCCTCGGGGCTCGACCCGGCCAAGACCGGCGAGATCACCGCCACGCTCGACGAGCAGGGCATCGCCTACGAGCTGCGCAACAACGGCACCGGCCTCGCGGTCGACAAGAGCCAGGCCGCCCAGGCGCGCGTCGCGCTCGGCGGCTCGGGCGTGAACATGACCGCGGGCGGCGGCGAGGGCTTCGAGCTGTTCGACGAGCAGAAGCTCGGCGCCTCGGAGTTCCAGCAGAAGGTCACCTACCAGCGCGCGCTGGAGGGCGAGATCGCCCGGACGATCAGCTCGGTCGACGGCGTCAGCAGCCCGCAGGTGCAGCTCGTCCTGCCCGAGGACGACCTGTTCGCCGACGAGGCGTCGCCGGCCACCGCCGCGGTCATGCTCGGCAACTCGGCCGACGCCATGGACCCGGGCGCGGTGCGCGGCATCGCCCAGCTCGTCTCCTCCTCGGTGAAGGGCCTGAAGACCGAGAACGTCACCATCACCGACGCGTCCGGCACGCTGCTGTGGCCGCAGGGCGACGGCGCCGGCGGCGCCGGCATGGTGGCCGGCAAGCAGGCGCTCGAGGCGCGCTACGCGCGCGCCATGGAGGCCGACCTCAACGCGCTGCTCGTGCGCACGCTCGGCCCGGGCAAGGGCGAGGTCTCGGTGACCGCCGACCTCAACGCCGACAAGACCACGCGCGACAAGGTCACGTACGCCAAGAAGGGCGTGCCGCTCAAGACGCAGACCGAGACCGAGCGCCTGCGCGGCGGCGGCGCCGGCACCGGCGGCACCGCGGGCACGGGCTCGAACATCCCGACCTACGCGCAGAACAACGCCGGCGGCAGCGCCAACTCGAACTACCAGCGCGAGACCGAGAACACCGACTTCGGGGTCAACAAGCAGGTCGACCGGACCGAGGTCGCCCCCGGCGCCATCAACAAGCTCAACGTGGCCCTGCTGGTCGACAAGTCGGTCCCGGCCGACGTCTTCACCTCGCTCCAGGAGGCCGTCTCCAGCGCCGCCGGCATCGACACCGAGCGCGGCGACACCATCCAGGCCGCCCAGGTGCCGTTCGCCAAGGTCGAGACGCCGAAGGCCGGCCCGGTCCCGACGTCGCTGCTCGGGCCGCTCAAGTGGGTCGGCCTCGGCCTCGCGTCGCTGATCTTCCTGTTCTTCATGAGCCGCGCGCTGCGCAAGCGCGAGAACGAGGCGATGACCGCTCCGGCCTGGCTGACCTCGATCGAGGAGCCCGTCTCGCTCGCCGAGCTCGAGCAGCAGACGCAGGTCATGCACCCGCCGAACCCCACCATCACGCTGCCGCCGCGCGCGCCCGACGCGAACATGCAGGCGATCGACCAGCTGATGGAGCGCGAGCCCGAGCGCGTGGCCGCGCAGGTCAAGCAGTGGATGTCCGAGGACTAGGTGGATGAGCACCGAGCTGGCCACCCGTCCTGCGGCGCCTGAGTCGACCAAGGACCTCAAGGGCATCGAGAAGGCCGCGATCCTGCTCGTCGCCATCGGCGAGGAGCGGGCCAGCGAGATCTTCCGCTACCTCGGCGACTCCGAGGTCGAGGCGCTCTCGCTCGAGATCGCCAAGTCGCGCAAGGTCCCGGCCAACGTCTCGAAGGACGTGCTCGGGGAGGCGGTCGAGACCGTCCTCGCCGAGGACTACATCGCCGAGGGCGGCGTCGACTACGCGCGCAGCATCCTCGAGCGCTCGCTCGGCGCCTCACGGGCCGAGGAGCTGATCGGCCGCCTGTCGGCGACGATCGAGCGCCGCCCGTTCGAGTTCCTGCGGCGCACGCCGCCGGAGCAGATCCACGTCTTCCTGCGCAACGAGGCGCCGCAGACGATCGCGCTCGTGATCGCCAACCTGCACACGACGCTGGCCGCCCAGGTGCTCTCCTACCTGGAGCCGGAGGAGCAGGCCGAGGTCGCCCGCCGCGTGGCCAAGATGGCCGAGACGCGGCCCGAGGTCGTGTCGCAGGTCGAGAGCGTCATGCGCCACAAGCTCTCGAGCATCGTCTCGCAGGACTACGCGGCGGCCGGCGGCGTCAAGTCGCTCGCCGACATCCTCAACCACTCCGACCGCTCGACCGAGCGCAACGTGCTCGACGAGCTGGCCAAGACCGAGGCCGAGCTCGCCGAGGAGGTGCGCCTCCTCCTGTTCACCTTCGAGGACGTCGTCAAGCTCGACGACCGCTCGATCCAGATGGTGCTCAAGGAGGTCGACCAGAAGGACCTGGCGATCGCGCTCCGCGGCGTCAGCGACGAGGTGCGCGACCGGATCTTCTCCAACATGTCCGAGCGCGGCGCCGAGCTCCTGCGCGAGGAGATCGAGTTCCAGCCGCCGCAGCGCAAGCGGGTCATCGAGGAGTCGCAGGGCCGGATCGTCGGCGTCGTGCGCCGCCTCGAGGAGGCCGGCGCGGTCGTGCTCTCGCGCGGCGGCGGCGGCGGAGACGACGAGCTGCTCTGATGACGTCCGCCGAGTTCTCCTTCGAGGCGCTCGAGGCGCCGCTCGACATCGCCGCGCCCGGCACGCCGGCCGCGCGCGCCGAGGCCGATGCGGTCATGAGCGCGCTGGCCCGGGCCGAGTCGCAGGCCGAGGACCTGCGCGCCGCGGCGCGCGAGGAGGGCCTGCGCGAGGGCCGCGAGGAGGCGCTGGCCGCCTTGACGCCGGGCCTCGAGGCGCTGTCCCAGGCCGCCGAGGCCGTGCAGGCCGACCAGTACGCGCGCGCCGACCGGCTCGAGCGCCATGCCGTCGACCTCGCGCTGTTCCTGGCCGAGAAGGTGATCGGCGGCGCGCTCGCGGTCGAGCCCGAGCGCGTGGTCGAGGCCGTGCGCGGTGCGCTGCGCGGGATCGTCGAGCGCGAGCGCGTGACCGTGCTCGTGCACCCCGAGGACCTCGAGCTCGTGCGCGACTCGATGGACGAGCTGCGCGCGTCGCTGGGCGGCATCGAGCACTGCGTGGTCGAGGCCGAGCGGCGGGTGTCGCGCGGCGGGGCCGTGGTCCGGACGCCCGACGGCGACGTCGACGCCCGGGTCGAGACCAAGCTGCTGCGCGCCCGCGAGGTCGTCGAGGCCGCGCTGTCGGGCGGCGCATGAGCTTCCTGGTCGAGCAGGCGACGGCGGCGCTCCGCGACGCCGACCTCCACCGCCGCCACGGGCGCGTCATCGACCTCATCGGGCTGATCGTCGAGGCCACCGGGCTGGAGGCCGAGGTCGGTGAGGTGTGCACGATCGAGACCGGCCGCGGCCGGCCGTCGGTGCCCGCCGAGGTGGTCGGCTTCCGCGCCGGCCGGACGCTGCTGATGGCGCTCGGCGAGGCGACCGGGATCGGCCCGGGCGCGCGCGTGAGCGCCTCCGGGCGGCCGCTGCGCGTCGACGTCTCCGACGACCTGCTGGGACGTGCGCTGGACGGGCTGGGGCGGCCGCTGGACGGCCTCGGGCCGGTCGCGGCCGGCCGCTCGCGCCCGGTCGAGGCGCCGCCGCCGGACCCGCTCGAGCGCCCGCGCATCCACGAGCGCGTGTCGCTCGGCGTGCGCGCGCTGGACGCCATGGTGCCCTGCGGGCGCGGGCAGCGGCTCGGCATCTTCGCCGGCTCCGGCGTCGGCAAGTCGTCGCTGCTGGGCATGATCGCCCGCTCGACGTCGGCCGACGTCAACGTCATCTGCCTGGTCGGCGAGCGAGGCCGGGAGGTGCGCGAGTTCATCGAGCGCGACCTCGGGCCCGAGGGCATGGCCCGCTCCGTGGTCGTCGTCGCGACCTCCGACCAGCCCGCCCTGGTGCGCATCAAGGCCGCCTTCACGGCGACCACGATCGCCGAGCACTTCCGCGACCAGGGCCGCGACGTGATGCTGATGATGGACTCGGTCACGCGCTTCGCCATGGCGCAGCGCGAGGTCGGCCTGGCGATCGGCGAGCCGCCCGCGACGCGCGGCTACACCCCGAGCGTGTTCGCCCTGCTGCCGAAGCTGCTCGAGCGCTCCGGCACGTCGCGGCGCGGCACGATCACCGGCCTCTACACCGTGCTCGTCGACGGCGACGACATGAACGAGCCGATCGCCGACGCCGTGCGCTCGATCCTCGACGGCCACGTCGTGCTCTCGCGCGACCTCGCGCACGCCGGCCACTACCCGGCGATCGACGTCCTGGCCAGCGTCTCGCGGCTCGTCGGCGAGGTCGTCACGCCGGACGTGCGCGCGGCCGGCGACGAGGTGCGCCGCCTGATGGCCGCCTACAAGGAGAAGTCCGACCTCATCTCGATCGGCGCCTACCAGCGGGGGACCGACCCGCTGACCGACGCGGCGATCGATGCCCGCGACCCGATCAACGGGTTCCTGCGCCAGTCGGTGACCGAGCACTCGACCGCCGTCGAGGCCGACTCCGCGCTCTCCCACCTCGCGCTGCTGTCGGGCGTGCCGGACCCCGGTGCCGCGCCGGTCGCGCCCGAGCCCGCCCGGCACCCTGGACGCCCGGCGTACGCACCGGACGCGAAACCGGGGCGATCGCACCGCCCCGGGGAACCTTGGGATCCGACTGCTGTGCCGGATCAGCCCTCGAGATCGACGCCGTAGAAGACGTGGCCGCCGAACGGGTCGATCTTGTAGCCCACGACCTCCTTGCGCAGCGGCATGAACACGATCGAGTGCGCGACCGTGACCCAGGGCGCTTCCTCCTTGAAGATCTCCTGGGCCTGCTGGTACAGCCCGGTGCGCTCCGCCTGGTCGCTGAGCTTGACGGCCTGCGTGATCAGATCGTCGAACGGCTGGTAGCACCAGCGCGCCCGATTGGCGCCGTCCTTGGCCGCGGCGCAGCCCAAGAGGACGCCGAGGAAGTTGTCCGGATCGGCGATGTCGGCGGTCCAGCCGAGCAGCACGGTCTCGTGCTCGCCCTTGCCCGAGCGCTCGAGGTACTCGCCCCACTCGTAGGTCACGATCTCGGCGTCGACGCCGACCTCGGCCCAGTCCGCCTGGATCAGCTCGGCCATGCGCCTGGCGTTCGGGTTGTAGGGCCGCTGGACCGGCATCGCCCAGATGTTGGTCTTGAGATCGGTGACGCCCGCCTCCTCGAGCAGCTTCTTCGCCTGCTCCGGGTCGTAAGGATAGTCCTGCACCGCGTCGTTGTACGACCAGAGCGTCGGCGGCAGCGGGTTCTTGGCGATCGTGCCGGCGCCCTGGAACACGGCGTCGATGATCGCCTCTTTGTTGATCGCGAGGTTGAGCGCCTGGCGCACGCGCTTGTCGGTGTACGGCTCCTTCTCGGTGTTGAACGCGAGATAGCCGACGTTCAGGCCCTCCTGCTCGAGCAGCTGCAGATCGGGATTGCTGCGGATCGCCTCGAGATCGGGCGGATTCGGATAGGGCATGACGTGGCACTCGCCGGCCTGCAGCTTCTGCAGACGCACCGACGCGTCCGGCGTGATCGCGAACACCAGGTCGTCGAGCGCCGCCTTGCCTTCCCAGTAGTCGGGATGCGCCTTGTAGCGGATGACCGCGTCCTTCTGATAGGCGACCAGCTGGAACGGCCCGGTGCCGACCGGCTGCAGATCGACCTCCTCAGGGGTGCCCGCTTCGCTCATCTGATCGGCGTACTCCGCCGACAGAATCGAGGCGAAGTCCATGGCCATGATCGGCACGAAGGTGGCGTTCGGCGTGTTCAGGGTGAAGCGCACCGTCTGGTCGTCGACCTTCTCGATCGACTTCAGCAGGTCCGGCAGGCCGACGCTGGTGAAGTACTCGTAGCTGCCGCCCGAGACGCTGTGGTACGGATGGTCCTGCTGCCACATGCGCTCGAAGCTGTAGACCACGTCGTCCGCGTTGAAGTCGCGGCTCGGGGTGAAGCCGTCGGTGGTCTGGAACTTGACGCCCGGGCGCAGGTGGAACGTGTATTGCAGCCCGTCGTCGGAGATCTCCCAGCTTTCGGCCAGGCCCGGCCGGAGATTGGTCGTGCCGTGCTCGAACTCGACCAGCGTGTTGTAGATGGCGCGCGCGCTGGCATCGAAGGTGGTGCCGGCGGTGTAGAGCTGCGGATTGAAGCCCTCCGGGCTGCCTTCCGAGCAATACACCAGGGTCTTGGCCAGTGCCGGCGTCGTCAGCGCGGTGGCCAGTGCGAGGCCCACGCCCCCAACGACCAG
>Ga0081538_10002927_pt1 | contig 16292 bp, 14 predicted proteins | sample TabmetS5T2R1_FD_71022 | JGI IMG/M metagenome (GOLD analysis project Ga0081538, IMG submission 71022) | Tabebuia heterophylla rhizosphere microbial communities from the University of Puerto Rico - S5T2R1 | ecosystem: Host-associated > Plants > Roots > Rhizosphere ... | reverse complement strand
AGGATCGCGCCGGTCATGTCTTTGTTCCTCAAAGGTTTTGAACAGAAAAGGATTACAGAAGTTTGTCCGCTACTTCAGCAGATAGCCGAATTTCTCCCGCCCTTTGCGGGCGCTCTCCGGGCTGGGCGCATTGACGCGGGGAAACTTATCCCTCCAATCATAGGGTCGAGTCGCGTCCACGACCATGCGGGAATTGGTGAGATCTTTCATCTTGCGCTGTTCGGGCAAAAGACGCGGGTCCGCCGGCGAGGTCCGCATGCGCCGCAAAATGTCGATGGACGTCGCCGGGTCGCAGCGCGTCACCATCGCCCACATGAGCTGCTCGAAGTTCGACACATCGATATCGTCGTCCACCACGATCACCATCTTGCACCCGTACACAGTAGAGCCGCAGCTCGACGCGAGCACCCCCGCCTGCTTGGCGTGACCCGGGTAGCGTTGCTTGATGGCAATGCCATGCAACATGCGCGACGCGCCCACCTCATGGCACCAAACCTGGCTGATATCCGGCACTCCGGCGTTTTGTAACTCGTGCTTGAGCATGGCGGAACGCATGATGGCCCGGTAGCGAGCCATTTCATCGGAGCCGCCGCCCAAGGGCGGCACGCCGAGGAGAATCGGATCGTTGCGATGGTAGACGGCTTCGATCTCGAGCACGGGCTGGGCGCTCTCATCGGAAGCGTAGTAACCCGTCCATTCGCCGAACGGCCCTTCGTTCTTGCGATTGTCGTTGTTTAAAAATCCTTCGAGGACAATCTCGGCGCTTGCCGGAAAGGGCAGCCCGGTCAGTTTGCCGCGCACTAACTCCACCGGCTTTCGGCGCATGCCGCCGACGATGTCATATTCACAGAGGCCGTAAGGATGCTCTGTTCCGGCCATGAAAAAAAACAGCGGATCGCCGCCGACGACGATCACCAGCGGCATCTTCTCGCCGCGGCGGAAATATTTTTCCCGATGCATATAGCCATGTTTGCCCGGCACGATCAGCAAGCTCACGCTTCTTTGATCTTGAATCATGGCCCGATAGCAACCGACGTTGATCCAGCGTTCATCGGGATCCATCGTCACCGAGTAGCAGCCGGTGCCGATGTAGCGCCCGCCGTCGTTGGCATGCCAGATGGGTGTCGGAAACTTGGTGATGTCCACCCCATCGCCGGTCAGGATGTTTTGAACAATCGGCCCGTCCTCAACGATGACCGGCGGTATGTGTTGCTGTTTTTTCTGATAATGCTCGAAATAAGCTTGACTGAGTTCCTGCTTGCTGAGTTCCTGAGGAAAGCCAAGGGTCATCGCGCGGCGCTTACCGGCGAATACATTGATCAGCAAGCGAAAGCCCTTAGGACAGCCCGGCACTTCGTCAAAAATGATTGCCGGTCCATCGTCGCTGGGAATGACCACGTCCGAAGCCAAACCGATTTCCTCCTGCCAAGATGCGCCGAGCACGGTCTTTACTTCGCCCAGTTTGTCCGCTTCGCTTAACCATTCGCGTAGATCGCTGTAACGCCATTGCGGTTCGACTTGGTCGCTCATAATTGCTCCTCAATAACTTCTTCAGCCAACACCCTATCATAAAGAGGCGTCCCGAGTTAATGGCTGGTCATCGAAGTCCCAATTTGCGCTTCTACCTGGCATTACTGACGCGGACGCGCCGCTACGAACGGCGAGACTCGCGGCCATTGGTCAGGCGAAACAATTTGGCTATTGCTGTGCGACTCGAAAATCGGTTAATCTCCGGGCGTCAGGAGCTGGAAGGAGCCCTCATTCATGATTATCGATGCCGACGCTCATGTCGTTGAAACGCAACAGACCTGGAACTATCTGGACGGTGCCGACAAGAAATATCGTCCCCAGCTTTTTCAATCCGCTGAAAACCCAAACGCCCAGTACTGGTTTCTCGATGGTAAAAACATCGGCTTTCGCAATGCGACATTGAGCGAGCAAGAGCTTATCGCGCTATCGAAGGAAACCGGACGCGCCTTGCAAACGGCGGCGGATGCCCGCGAGCTGCGCGACGTTGAGCTGCGGTTACAGCACATGGACAAACTCGGCATCGACGTCCAGATTCTCTTCAACACCATGTGGATCGCGCGGGTAGCTGACAAAGCCGAGGCGGAAATCGCCCTTTGCGGGTCGTGGAACCGTTGGATGGCGGAGGTCTGGAAGCAAGGAAAAAATCGTCCCCGTTGGTCGTGTGTCGTCCCCGCCATGACCATCGGCGAAGCGCTGCAACAAATCCGCTTCGCGCGAGAAAACGGCGCCGTGGCCGTCAGTCTCCGGCCGTTTGAGAATGACCGGCACCTGGTCGAACCCTATTTCTATCCGATCTATGAGGAAGCGAGCCGATTGGACATGACCCTCGCCATTCATATCGCTAACGGCAGCCCGCAGCTCATGGATCAATTCAAGCCGCGCTACGACAAGATGGGCGGCTTCGCCCAGTTCCGCATCCCCACGGTGATTACTTGCCTTTCGCTGATGATGAGCGATGTCCCCAAACTCTTTCCCAAATTGCGCTGGGCGTTTGTCGAAGCATCCGCGCAGTGGGTGCCTTGGGTGGTCAATGAAGCCATCCGGCGTTCGGGCACCAGAGGATTCCCCAAGAACCCTTGCCAAGAGTTCAAGATTTACATCACCGCCCAAACCGACGACGACTTCCCTTACGTGCTGAAGTATGCGGGTGAAGACAACATCGTCATCGGCACGGACTATGGTCACACCGACGCCTCGAGCGAGGTCGACGCCATCGAGGTTTTCCGCAGGAACGATACGATCAGCGAAGCGGTGAAAAAAAAGATTCTCGACGACAACCCGCGGGCGGCCTACGGGCTGTAAGAGAGACTCCAATGCCGAAAGATCTACGCAGTTTTATTGCCGAGCTAGAGAGAAATTCGCCTGACGATCTTGCTCGCGTCACCAATCCGATTTCGGCGCGCTATGAAATTTCCGCTCTTCTGACGCACCTTGAAAAGAGAAAACGCTTTCCCCTGCTTTACTTTGCGAACGTGGAAGGCGGTCACGCTCCCGTGGTCATCAACGCCCAGGCTAGCCGCCGGCTGATGGCGCTGGCCCTCGAATGCGAGCCACAGGAACTGGCGCGAAAATTCGGCGAGCGACAGGGAAAACCGATTGACCCGGTGGAAGTGCAAGGCGGCCCGGTTCAGGAGGTGATCAAACTGGGCGATGAAGCGGACTTGAGACAGATTCCGTTGCTGACTCATTACGACGTGAATGCCGCGCCTTATATCACGGCCGGCATCGTTGTCGCCGCCGACCCCGATACCAAGGTGAGGAACACGAGCTATAACCGACTCATGATGGCGGGCAAACGCGAGCTGAGAATTTTCATGGCCATCGGCAGACACCTTTGGACCTTGCACAACAAGCTGGAAAGCCGGAACGAGCCTTTGCCAATCGCCATCGTCATCGGCGTCCATCCCCTTTTTTCTCTGGGTGCGCAGGCGTTGACGCCGGCCGACGAAGACGAGTACGCCGTCATCGGCGGCATGATGCGCGAACCGCTGCGCCTGGTCAGAGCCAAGACGGTTCCTATCTTGGTGCCCGCCGATGCTGAAATGATTATCGAAGGTCAGATCCTGCCACATTTCCGCGCCGTCGAAGGACCCTTTGGGGAATTTACCGGCCATGCCGTGAACGCCGACGACCGGCAGGTCATTGAAGTAACTGCCGTTACCCACCGCAAGAGTTACATCTTCCAGGACATCCATGCAGGCTACGCCGAGCACAAACTGATGGGCGCGGTGCCGCGCGAAGCCGCGCTGCTCAAAGCCGTGCGGCAAACTGTTCCCACGGTGAGGAATGTTTGCATGCCGGTCTCCGGCAATTGCCGGTTTCACGCCTATATTTCTATCGCCAAAAGAGGCCCGGGCCAGGCAAAAAACGCCATCTGCGCCGCTTTCGCAGCCGACATGCTGCTCAAGCACGTGGTCATCGTCGACGACGACATCGACGTGTTCGACGACGAGCGGGTCCTTTGGGCGATCTCCAACCGCTTTCAAGCCGACCGCGGTCTCATGGTCATCGCCAACGCACAAGGGAGCGAGCTCGATCCCTCTGCCGGTCCCGGCGGTGTCAACGCCAAAATGGGCCTCGACGCCACCAAACCGCTGACGGACTTTCCCCCGGAGCTCCGTGTTCCGGACGAAGTGATGGCGCGTATTCGTCTCGAGGATTTCCTGCCGAAGTTGGCCAAGTGACATCCGTTGAGCTCGTTGACAACAATGAGCGAACTGTATTAACCGGTCAAATAGAGCAGTCCCCCTAAAGGAGGAAACATGAAATACAAGGAGGTATGGCTTGCGGCTTTTTTGCTGCTGCCGAGGATAGCTATGGCTGAAGACATGATCCAGATTGGCTTGTTCAACAAGGACGCCGCGATCATTGCGGCGGAAACAAAAGGCTATCTCCAAAAGGAAAATATCCGGATTCAGATCAACACCGTCACGGACTCCCCCACTTTGCTGCGAAGTCTCATCAGCGGCAAGTACGATCTCATCCTTAATAACGCCGACAATGTCATCGCCTGGGCGGAGGGCCAAGGAGAAGATCCCCAGAAAAATGATTTTATTATTTTCCTGGGTGGAAGCCGGGGAGTGAACCAAAAGTTGATCGTGGCACCGGGTATTAATGAATACGCCGATCTTAAAGGAAAGGTCTTTGCCGTGGATGCGCCCACCACCGGTTACGCCATCGTCGGCATCTACATTCTCAAGAAACATGGCCTGGAGCTTAATCGTGACTATACCTTCAAAGCCTTCGGCAATACCGCCAAGCGGGCCGACGCCATGAGCCGTGGCGACGCATCGGGAGCCATGATGAGCCTGGCCGATGATGAGATTCAGAAGCGCGGCTTCAAAGTTTTGGCCAAGTCCGAAGACTACGTCCAGCACTACGCGAGGGGCCTTGGGGCAACACGGCGCGATTGGGCAAACAAGAATGAAGATCTCCTGGTGCGTTTCGTTCGCGCCATGATACGCGCCACCGATTGGGTCACGGATCCGAAAAATAAGGAGGAAGTGATCGCCGTGCTCATCCCTGAAAACCGCAACAACCAGGCCAGGGCTGCGGCCATGTACGAAGAGAGCATGAGCCCGAGATTCGGCTTTACGCCGCGCAGCCAGATCGATATGGAGGGGATCCGCTCCGTGCTCCAGCTGCGCGAGACCGCCGGCTTGATGAAGCCGCCGGTGCCGAAACCCGAGAAATACGTCGACGAGCGCTTTTACAAAAAAGCACTGGCGAGTCTAGATCGTTAATGAGGTTTTGCTCCTTTGCGCGCAGAATGAACTGTAACCGCAAGCTGCGGGGTATGAAGAACTTGATGAGAATTATCCCAAAGGCGTCACCCCCGAATGTTTCAATCGGGGGTCCAGTTCCGGTCTCGCCTGGATTCCCGCTTAAAGCATGCGGGAATGACGGTCTTCGGAAAGGAAACTAGCTTAGCTGGTAGATTATCGCAGCGAGCTACTGGAATGAGAGCTGCGGAGATTAACGTGGGAGCTTAAACAGGAGGTGAGTCATGTTTGAAATCGGAGGAAAGAAGATACCCGGCACTTTAGCGGAAATGGTCGACCCGTCACGGGCTGGGTTGCTCATATGGGACATGGAATATGCTATCGGGCCGAATGCTTTTAACTACAAAGATATGCTGCCGAAACTGCAGGAACTGTCCGCGCTGGCACGGCGGGTCGGCGTGCCGGTTTTCTATTCGGTACAGACGGCTTTCGATGTCGTGAAAGAAGAAGCGGGAGTCTGGGTGCGCATCAGGATGAAGCGCGCCAAAGCTACCGATCCCAATCAACTCCTGCAGGAGAAAGAGAATCCTCATGATCGGGAAATCATCGCCGAGTTGAAACCGCAGCCCCAGGATGTCGTCTTCCAGAAACGGCGGCCGGATGCCTTTGTCGGGACCGATTTCGATCTCGTGTTACGGAGCAAAGGCGTAAAAACCCTTCTCATCGGCGGCGTCGCCACCGAAGGCGGTGTCGAAGGCACGGCGCGCAGCGCGCGCAATCTCGGATACGATGTCGTCATTCTGAAAGATTGCGTCGGCTCGAGAAACCGCGAACTGCACGAGCTGGCGCTGAAATTGATGGAGCAAACTTTCTTCGATGTCGCCACCGCTGCCGATATCACCGCGATCTGGAACAAATAATAGTCGCAGCAAGAATCTCGCCGTTCTTGCTCCCAACCACTTGAACGATTTGAACGGCTTGAACTTTTTGAACCGCTCTGCATACAGGCGACGAAGGACCGAACATGGCCAGGATCAGACACTTGCCATCAGAACTGCTTCATGCCGAAAAAACCCGTTCTAAGCCTCTAGGGCAGGCGAATCAACGGATCGCACATCCATGTGCAGTAATGTACAATCCGGCTTCATGGAGGCGGACCGTACATGAAAAGTCTATCGTTTACTGAATTCCGAAACAGGGCATCAGAAATTTTGACTCTCGTTGAAAAGGGTGAGACCGTTCGTATCATTCGCCACGGTAAAACAGTGGCGAAAATCGTTCCCGCTGAAACCGAGGAAAAAATTCCGTCATGGAAGCGGCCCGGTTTAAGGTTGGTCTGTTCCGGTCCGTCGCTCAGCAAGGCGATTTTGGCGGAAAGGCGGAAGTCACGGTGAATGTTTTCTTCGATTCGCCTGTGCCTCGGAGTGGTCGACCGACCTTTTCGTTTCTGCCGACGACCGTCAGTGCGGAGCCGCTAGAGCGCACGGTCTCCGAGTCGAAGCGATAAGAGTATAGCCCGGCGCGCAACCCGATCGCTCCGGAATAGATCCGGCGGATTTAACGGCTTCAACCGACGGCATTGAACTCTTGAACTTGAACTTTGAACTGCTGTGCGGCTTTGATCGGAGCCCGGCGGTGGAACGGCTGCAACGATTAGAACGGGCTCTTGATTTGTGTGAAAGTGGCCTTCACGTCGAAAAAACGCGCTCTAACCCTCTAGACCGCGAATCTTCTATCGCTGAATCAATGGATTGCGCTGGGCGACCCGCTGGCAAACGACTCGATCACAGTGAACGGCGGGCCGCTCCTATTCCGGAAGGGATGGGTATCAGCGCGCGGTGCCCCAACCCATCCTACGTTCCTATCTTTTATCCTTGCTGTTTTGCCTCAGCTTACGGTTTCTTCGGAGCCGCCGGCGCTTGCTGCTCGATGACTTTGACGACTTTGCCCGGATAAGCCTGCTTGTCGTACTGAAGCACGAAGTACTTGGCTTGGAGCGGATCGCCCTTGTTGTCGAACTGAATCGTACCGGTGACCCCTTTGAAGTTTTTGATGTTTCTCACTGCCGCGGAGACCTCAGCACGACTCGGCCGTTTGCCGTCGTTGGCTTTGATCCATTCTTCCATCGCCTTGATGCCTACTAGCGAGGCATCGTACCCGTACATGGCGAAGGACTCGACGTCCCTGCCGAAGCGCTGCTTGAATTTCTTGGTGAAGGCCGCGCTTTCAGGATAGGCGTCCGGCGGGCCGGCAACGGTAGTGTAATAGCTGCCGGTCACCGCGCGGCCACCGATGTTGACCATCTCCGGTGAATCCAAACCGTCCGGTCCCATAAATCTGGCCTTGACACCACGCTCGCGGAGTTGCTTTAAGAGCAGCCCCCCCTGATGGTAAATGCCGCCGAAATAAACTAGATCGGGGTTGCGCGCCTTGAGCGGAATAATCAAAGGCGAAAAATTTGCCCGCTCCTCGGTGCCTTCGTAGCCGAGAATCTTCATACCGAGTTTCCCCGCTTCGGCGCGAAAGTTGTCCGCCACTCCCTGACCGTAGAGCGTCTTGTCTTGAATGATGTAAACCGATTTCAGCTTCAAGTCTTGAGCGGCGAAGCGCGCCCCAACGGGACCCTGAACGTCGTCGCGGCCGCAAACCCGATTGACGTTGGGATAGCCGCGGTCGGTGATTTCCGTCGCGGTGTTTGCCGGCGAGACCATCGCCAGCATGGCATCTTTGTAAACTTCCGATGAGGGAAGCGCGACGCCGGAGTTGAAATGGCCAACTATGACCAGCACATTGGGATCGGCGATGATGTTGCGCGCGTTGGCGACCCCAACCTCAGGTTTGGCCTGATCGTCGTAGGGAACCAGGACCAGATCATAGCCCAGAGCCTTGAAGACTTTGCCCGACTCCTCGACCGCCAGTTGCGCACCGAGCTTGATACTGTCACCGATCGCGGCTTGCTCGCCGGAAAGCGGTGCCTGCACGGCGATCTTGATCGTGCCCTTCTGCGCCCACGCTGGAGCGGAAAAGTTTAAAGTCACCGCCAGTGCCAGGAATCCGATCAGCCTGTTAAATAATGACATCTTCACTCCTCCACTGTTTTGGTGATGGGTATCGGCGCAAAGCGCCTCAACCCATCCTACGAATCTCCTCGTAGCTATTCTTGGCTCACTTTGTGAAAGATAATCGTATCTACTGGAGTGCCGTCCTGAGCGGTCGTCACTTCGGTCATCACGCTGTCATCGATCAAAACGTAGCTTGCCTTCAACAGCACAACGTCGCCGGTGTTGAAACAGGTAATCTTTAGGTTGTCAGTCCTCATCACTCCACGGCCAACCACAACGCCATCGTCGAAGGTGATAAGACCCCGCTCCGTGTTATCACACAGCGTCAGAAAAGAATCGCGTCCGGCCAGGGCGTAGGTCCCGTTTGGCTGGCGCACGAGACTGCGGCGGGAATCACCTCCATCCAGGGGATCGACGCCCATCCAGTATCCCTGAAATATTTTTGACGTATTCTTTCCCGGTGGTTGCGCCCATAGGCGCACAACGAGTACTGCCCCTAGAAAGATCACGGTCATGAAAGCTAAATAGCGTCGCATATACTGCCTCCCTTCGAAACATCAACGGTCGTCGCTGTCCGTGCGCTCCTCTAATTGAGATTACCTGTTGGTGGTGTTGATGACCGAGACATTGTCACTGCCTTGATTCGCCACATAGACGAAGGCGCCGTCCGGCGTCACCGTCACGCCAAATGGATCGAGCCCACCCCCACGGTGGTGTCGATGACCGAGGCCGTGCCTTCAGCAGCATTCGTTATATAGGCAAAGGGCAACGCGTGGGCCACAGCGGCGCTGAACCGATCCCCAACAGTGCCGGAAATCCCTGATCGATCAGCGCGCAAAAGCGACGTAGGAAGAGAGTCGTGATTCGTTGATGATGGTTTCAGCACAAACGCTCCAACCCATCCCACGAGAAGTCCAGCATCGCCCATTCATATATCATAGGATGGGTTGAATATCATAGGATCGGTTGAGTTCGGCGAAACCCATCGATTGACCGGATTGGCATGTCGGTGCCGAGACTGGAAAAATCTTCCTGTGATGATAGATGATACTAATTGAGGACGGAGAGGATGGATTCCATGGAAATTACCGAGCACAAAACCGGGGACATTGTTACTCTATGCCTATGCGGAAAACTGGACACGAACAGCGCAAAGGCGTTTGAGGGGAAATTTCTAACCCGAATAGAATCGGGCGACCGCCGCTTCATCATCGATCTTGGGGAGCTCGAATATATCGGCAGCGCGGGCCTGCGCGTGTTTGCCCTTGCGAGCAAGCGCCTCAATGGTGTTAACGGCAAGATTGTGTTGTGCGGGTTTAAAAAAACAGTTCCCTACCACACTCTGAATCGTCCCACGGATCCGGTCAGAGAAGTGTTCGACATAGCCGGGTTTTCGTCTCTTTTTTCGACTTACGGCTCCGAGGACGAAGCCATCAAAGATCTCCAGGCGGAAACTCGGTATGCACCCAAGGAAGAGGACATCACCCAGGGAGCGTGAACAAAAGCCGTAATGCTTGGAAATTCTCTTACCCGGTGGTTACCGAGCCTTGAAGCATTTCGACCAGGTTGGATAATAACCACCGGCTCTCTGATCATCACGACCGTTCTCTGGATCGCCGGCCGATTCCCAAATGGTATTCCGCCGGGCTTCTGGCCCTGGCGCGGCCTTTCTCAGATCACCGTACTATGGTCGGTCACTCTAATGGCGATCGCCATGCTCGCGGTTGTCCGCGCCCACGCCCTCGAGCCGGTCTTTGGCGGCCTCGATCGCGCAGTCCGCTTCCACAAAATCCTTGGGCCTGCGGCAATCCTGCTCTTGATCGCACACGTCATTTTTTTGGCTTTGGTGCAACTGGAAAGCGGCGCTTCCATCGGTAACGTCTTCGTCCCCTTTTGGTCGGAGTCGGCGCGCTCGATCGATATTCTCGTCTTCTATTTGCTTTTGCTGCTTGGCGGCCTTGCCTATGATCAGCGCATGAGCTATGAGCGCTGGTTGTCGATCCACCGCCTGACCGGTCTGATTTTTCTCGTCGGCTCAGCGCACGCAGCCATGGAACCCGGGACGATCGCCGACTTCGAGCCGCTGAGAACCTGGATGGTGATTCTAATTCTGGCGGGTGCAGCGGCGTGGCTCTATCGAGTCGTGCTGTTCAAGCGGCTGGGGCCACGCTACCGTTACCGTCTCGAAATAGTTGCTTCACGTGGAAGCAATGTCATCGATCTTGTGATGCGCCCAACCGACCGGCGCATGATGTACGAGCCCGGCACTTTTGTCTTCCTGCGCGTCCCCAGTATGGAAGGGCAGCAGAAAGAACTTCATCCTTTTTCCATCTCCTCGACACCGGTAGACCGGGATCTGCGCGTGTCCATCCGGACAATCGGAGATTTTACGCGCCGGTTGCCCGCGCTAGAGCCCGGTACGCACGTGGACGTGTACGGCCCGTTCGGCGGGTTCACCCCCCACCGATTCGCTCCTTTCCGCCGGCTTGTTTTTATCGGCGCAGGCATTGGTATCACGCCGTTTCTCGGCATGCTCGCTTTTGAGCTCAGCAGCCACGATTTCCGGCGGATTTGGCTCTACTACGTCGCCCGCGACGAACAGGACGCGGTTTATGACTCCGAAATTCGCGAGAGTTACTTGGATGCGGAGTCGTATATTGACTATGTCCTATGGACAACAGCGACCCGTGGGAGGATCACCGCGGCCCAGATCGCAGCCGAGATCGCGCCTCTGGAAGATTATGCCGTGATGCTGTGCGGCCAGGTCAGGTTCATTTCGGACCTCGCCCGGCAGTTCCGGGCGCTCGGCGTGTCGCGTGACCGGATTATTACCGAAGAGTTTGAATTCCGTTAGCCGTCCGAAGCGGAGAAGCCAGTGAAATTTTGATTTTCGATTGGGCACTATCAAGATGTGGACGGCAATTCGAAGGCTATCATTGGGGTTTAGCCTCATTTTTCTGGCTTCAGCTATCCTGCTGATTTCCGATTGGCACCAACGCAGGACCGTTGGCGGCAAGATCCCGCCCGTGGCAATCGTCCAACACTCGGCTCACCCTGCGCTAGACGAAGGAGTTCTGGGAGTACTTGACGCTCTGACCGCAAACGGCCTGATCGACGGACAAAACATTAGCATAAGGCGATTCAACGCCGACGGTGATTTTACCGTCGCCAACGCCATTGCCGGGCAGGTGGTGGCGGCCGGCTTCGATATGGTTGTAACCATCAGCACTCCATCGCTTCAGACAATGGCAAAAGCCAACAGCTCTGAGAGGCTCATTCAGGTCTTTGGACTCGTGGTTGATCCTTATCGCGTTGGAGTTGGAATCGGCCGAACAAGTCCTTTAGATCATCCGAAAAATCTGGTCGGGGTCCCCACGCCGTTTCCGGTGGCGGACTCTTTCCGGCTCGCCAGGGAGTTATTTCCGGGCCTCCAGTCCGTTGGCGTTGTGTGGAATCCTAGCGAAGCAAATTCGGAAATCACTACGATGCAGGCGCGCGAGATCTGCCAACAGCTACGAATCGATCTTAGAGAGGTAAACGTCGACAGTTCCGTCGCTGTAGGGGAGGCAGCGGCCGCACTGACCGCTCAAGGGATCCAGGCGATCTGGGTGGGAGGCGATAACACCGTGACGCTGGCGCTGGATTCGGTCATCTCGGCGGCGCGCAAGGCTCGAATCCCGGTTTTTTCTTCTATCACGACAGAACCCAACCGGGGGACTCTCTTCGATATCGGGGCGAACTATTACGACGCTGGCAGAATGACCGGCAAGATGGCCGCGGACATTCTCGGGGGAGTCGATCCCGCAACTATTCCCATACCGGACAAGATTCCGCAGAAGCTTGTGGTGAACAGGCAAGCGCTCAAGGGATTGAAAGACCCCTGGGTGTTTCCGGAAGAACTGCTGGCCAAAGCAGACGTTTTGATAAACGAGGATGGGGTTCATAGGAAATTGCAGATGGCTGTACCCAAGCCGCCCGAAGGACGCCTGTTCAAAGTTGGCGTGGTCTACTTCGGTCCCGACCCGAGCGCGGACGCCTGTATGGCGGGACTGTTCAGCGAGCTCAAAAATTTGGGCTTTGTCGAGGGCAAGAATTTGCAGGTGCGGAAGGCGCACGCCCAGGGAGAGATCATTAACATCCCTTCGATACTGCAAAACTTCGACAATGAGGATCTCGATTTAATCATTCCCATGTCCACGCCGGTTCTGACCGCAGCCATCAGCGCGGTGAAAAAAAAGCCAGTGGTGTTTACCTTTGTCTACGACCCGATCGCGGCTGGCGCGGGAAAAACTCCCACGGATCATCTACCGAACATTACCGGAACGGGCTCCTTTCCTCCGGTGGATGATACCTTGGTTGTTATCCGAGAACTGTTGCCCAAAGTGCGAGCCGTCGGCACGCTCTACAACAGCTCCGAGGCCAATTCCAGAAAAGTCATCGAGGTCGGCCGCGAGCTGTTTCAAAAGCACGGCATTAAACTCGAAGAAGTTACGGTCACCAACACGAGCGAAGTATTCCAGGCGGCGCAGGTACTGACGACCAGAAAAATCCAGGCCCTCTGGATCACCGGCGACAACACGGCCATGCAGGCCTTTGAAGGCATCGCCAAGGCCGCTGCCGATGCCCGCCTACCACTAATCATCAACGACCCCGAATTCACCGAGAAGGGGGCTCTAGTCGCCGTGGGGATTGGCTGGCAAAGAACTTGTCAAGAGGCCGCCAAGAGGGTCGCGCAGGTGTTACTCGGGGAGAAGCCGCAAAACTTGCCCTTCGAAAATGTCGTGGTGAAAAAGGTTGTCTTGAATTATGACGTCGCACGCAAGCTAGGGATAACTTTTCCCGAAAAGCTGATCAAGGAGGCCAACGCGGGTTGATCTCGACTGCGAAAAGTTTTGTTCTGCACACGCTATGGAAATCAGAAGACAGCGCATAGACGATGTTCTAGAGCTGGAGATCCAAGGACGGCTAGACGGCTATTGGGCCGATCACCTTTCGCAATCGCTCGACGACGTCGTTCGCGAGGGAACGCGCAACCTCAGATTGAATTTGTCGGGGATCAGCTATCTCAGCTCAGCGGGCATCCGCGTATTGGTCCGAGCTCACAAGCAGTTCAGCGCGATTCAAGGTTCTTTTTCGGTTTCGGAGCCGTCGGAAGCCGTGCGATCGATCCTCGAACTAACCGGGTTGATGGATCTTTTGATACCTGCTGTTACACCAATTTTGAAAGCTTCGCCATCAGGCGCCCGAATTCTGGAAAAAGAGAATATCAGGTTCGAGGCTATCAGTCTTAATCCGGAAGCACGGCTGAGTTGCCGGGTAATCGGAGATCCTGCGCAGCTCCTCGGCGACCGCTTCCGGGAGGAGGACTGCCGAAGCGTGGCGTTTTCAAAATCCTCGTTCGGTTTGGGACTGGGCGCGTTCGGCCGTAGCTTTGCAGATTGCGCAGGCCGCTTCGGCGAATTTCTCGCGGCCGGTGGCGCAGTGGCTTACCTCCCCTCAGATGGCACAAACGTCCCGGACTACATGCTGGCAACGGGCACTTTCATTCCCCAGATCGAGGTTCTTTACAGTATTCTCTGTGAAGGAGATTTTCAGATGGTGGTGCACTTCGAGCGCAAGGACACCGGCGGCGCAGCGAAGCTGGACGAACTCGTCGAAGGATGTCTTGAGATTGTCGGGTCGGAGACTCTAGGCGTCGTCATGATCGCTGAGTCTGCCGGGCTTATCGGCACTGCATTGCAGCGATCGCCGGCACTTCGGAACTCTGACAGCGCCCTCTTCGCTTTTCCCCAGGTGCGCGACTGGCTTTCGTTTGCGGCAGAACCGGTCTTTACACGCGCGCTGACTCTCGTGGTTGGGGTCGCCGCACGGAAAGCCCCGGCATTGTTGATGTCGCTGCTTCGTCCGCTGGGACAATCTAAATTGATCGGTCACTTTCACGCTGCGGCATTCTCTTATCGCCCGGTCAAAAAGCGCGAGATGGATTTGCAAGCTGCGACAGCGAGCCTGTTTGAGGCAGAGACACCTCAGGCCTTGCTCCACCTCTTAAATGATGACCGCGAGATAACCGGCGCCGGACAGAGCCAACTGGCAGCTGGAACCTGCTGGATAGGCCCTATCTCGGATGTGACCGTGGCAAGCAAATAGAATGACTCTCTTAATCGGCGCTCTATCCCTGGGATTGATTCTTTCATTTTTGGCGCTCGGAGTTCTGATCAGCTTTAGAATCTTCCGCTTCCCCGACATCACCGTGGATGGTTCCCTGCCGTTGGGGGCGGCGATCGCTGCAGTGCTGCTGGCCCGAGGAGTCGAGCCAACACTGGCCACCGCCGCGGCTTTCTGTGGCGGGTTGCTAGCGGGATCGATCACCGGCGTGCTGCACACGAAGTTTAAAATTCATGGTCTGCTTGCCGGCATTCTGGTGATGACAGCCCTTTACTCGGTGAATCTCAATATCATGGGAAGAAGCAATGTACCGTTGACTTCCGAAGTCACCTTGGCGAACTATGCGGAGCGGGCGGGAGCGGCCATCTTGGGCGGTGTCTCTGACCTGAACCTCTTGGGTTGGGAGGTGAGCGTCCGGGATGCCTTTGTATTTGTCTCAATCTTGGTCGCGGTTTCGGTTGCCGGGCTAATCCTCTATCTGTTTTTCCGTACTAATCTTGGAACGGCAATGCGCGCGACCGGAGAGAATGACCAGATGATTCGCGCCTTGGGCGTCAACGTTGAGCACATGATGGTCTTCGGTCTCGCCTTCTCCAACGGTCTTATCGCGCTTGCAGGCTCTTTGCTCGCTCAGTATCAAGGCTTCGCCGATGTACAGATGGGAATCGGCATGATCGTACTGGGGCTTGCAAGCGTCATCATTGGGGAAGCGCTGGTGGGTTCAGGGAGTCTCGGCCTCTCGATTGCCGGCGCTGTCATGGGGTCGATGCTGTTTCGTCTTCTGGTCGCCATCGCCCTGACGTGGGGTTTGGACCCCAACGATCTCAAGTTGATTACCGCGTTGTTCGTCTTCCTCGCGCTGGTGGCGCCCAACTTTCTTAGCCGATTGGGCAAACGACCGGCTCTGGGTGAAGAGAGTCGGGCCGCCGCTCGCTAGAAGATCACCGCGGGTCGTGGAAGGTTCGCAACCTATGCTTGAAACACGGAGTTTGTCAAAGACGTTTAACCCCCAAACAACCAACGAAGTCCGAGCCCTCAACGGAGTAGAACTTGCCGTTGAAGAAGGATCTTGGGTCGTCGTCGTTGGCACCAACGGTTCGGGAAAATCGAGCCTGCTTAACGCGATTGCGGGCACTTTTCTCGTGGATGCCGGCGAAATCTTTCTAGACGGGCAGGATCTGACCAGCAAGGCTGAACATGAACGGGCGAGATTTATTGGACGCGTGTTTCAGAACCCTTTCAGCGGCACCGCGGCCGACATGTCCATAGCCGAAAATTTCTCTCTGGCGGCCCGGCGCGGGATGCGGCGCGGACTGGGATGGGCGCTCGGTTCGGAGCTGAAGCAGGCCCTTAGGGAGCGAGTGCGGCGGCTCAACCTTGGACTTGAGGATCGCCTGGGCAATAGTATCGGCAGCCTCTCGGGCGGTCAACGACAGGCCCTCACGTTACTTATGGCCACATGGGTGAGACCCAAACTGTTACTCTTAGACGAGCACACGGCAGCTTTGGACCCGAAAAGCGCCGATCAAGTGATCCGCCTAACCGAGGAGATCGTGTTGCAGGATAAACTAACGACTCTGATGGTGACTCACTCGATGCAACAAGCTGCGAGTTTGGGCGATCGTCTGGTGATGATGCACCGAGGCCGGATCATTCATGATCTGCGGGGAGCGGAAAAACGCCGCGCGCGAGTTAATGATTTGCTGGCGCGCTTCGAAGAGGTGCGGTGCCGGGAACAGCTCGACGAAACCGCCGCGGAGATGCTGCGGCGAGCATATGTCTGATCAGTTCGCGCTCACTCCTGCAGGAAAAA
>Ga0081538_10002926_pt1 | contig 16293 bp, 17 predicted proteins | sample TabmetS5T2R1_FD_71022 | JGI IMG/M metagenome (GOLD analysis project Ga0081538, IMG submission 71022) | Tabebuia heterophylla rhizosphere microbial communities from the University of Puerto Rico - S5T2R1 | ecosystem: Host-associated > Plants > Roots > Rhizosphere ... | reverse complement strand
GGTGGACCCGGTGGCCACGTTCAGGTTGCGGCCCTCCAGCCGGGCCAGGGGGCGGCCGTCACCCGCGGCCGGCGCGTTGTAGCGCGGCCCCCCGTCCCCCAGCGGCGCCTCCCCGACCCCCACCACCTCGACCGTCTTGGGCCCGACGAAGCGGGCGTGCCCGTCGACGACGGTCACCCCGTTGGCCTTGAGCAGGCTGGCCACCCCGTCGGTGAGGGTCGTGACCACCCGCTCCCTGCGCTTGCGCACCGCCGGGTAGTCGAGACGGACGTTGTCGGCCAGCACCCCGTACTCGGCGCTGTGCCGCATCGTCTCCAGCACCTCGGCCGACGCAGCATGGCCTTGGTCGGGATGCAGCCCCAGTTGAGGCACACCCCGCCGACCCGCTCCTTCTCCACCAGCGCGGTCTTCAGCCCCAGGTCAAACACCTGCGCTGTCTCCTCGGGCACGCCAGCACCTCCCGCGTCGGGAAGCTTGTTGTCGACGATCGGCCGGGTCCCCGTCCAATCCAAGAAAGCATGCGATGGATACCGAGGCTGGATCCCGGGCTATCCGTGCCTGAGCACAACCTGGAGGCGCACGCCGCCCCGAGCTCCCTGGAGGACGCCCATGCAGGCCAAGACGGCCATCACCATCAACCGCCCGGTCGAGGACGTCTACCGGTTCTGGCGCGACCTCACCAACCTGCCCAGCTTCATGAACCACCTGGAGTCGGTGGAGGTGACCGGCAACGGCCGGTCCCACTGGACGGCCAACGCCCCCGCCGGCCGGACCGTGGACTGGGACGCCGAGCTGGTCGAGGACGAGCCCAACCAGCGCCTCGCCTGGCGGTCGCTGGACGGCTCCCAGGTGCGCAACTCGGGCTCGGTCTCGTTCACGCCGGCGCCCGGGGACGGCGGCGGCACCGAGGTCCGGGTCGAGCTCAGCTACGACCCGCCCGGCGGCGCCCTCGGCAAGGTGGTGGCCAAGCTGTTCGGCGAGGAGCCGCAGCAACAGGTCACCGACGACCTGCGGCGCCTCAAGCAGGTGCTGGAGACGGGCGCGGTGGTGCGCTCCGAGGGCAGCCCGGAGGGCACCCGGTCGCTGCGCCTGGTCACCCAGCGTCCCGCCCAGCCGGTCGACTGAAGCGACCGCGAGATCCGAGAGAACGGAGCGTCCATGCGCGCCAACTGCTGGATGGGCAAGACCAGCCTGGAGGTCCGGGAGGTCCCCGACCCCACGATCCTCAACGCCCGCGACGCCATCGTCCGCGTCACCTCGACCGCCATCTGCGGCTCGGACCTGCACCTGTACAACGGCTACATCCCGACCATGCGCAAGGGCGACATCCTCGGGCACGAGTTCATGGGCGAGGTGGTGGAGGTCGGCCCGGCGGTGTCCAGCCTCAAGGTGGGCGACCGGGTGGTGGTCCCGTTCCCGATCGCCTGCGGCGCCTGCTTCGCCTGCCAGCGCGAGCTGTACTCGCTGTGCGAGAACACCAACCCCAACGCCGCCATCGCCGAGAAGCTGATGGGCCACTCCCCGGCCGGGATCTTCGGCTACTCGCACATGCTGGGCGGCTACCCGGGCGGCCAGGCCGAGTACGCCCGGGTGCCGTTCGCCGACGTCGGCCCGATCGTGATCGAGGACGACCTGCCCGACGAGCAGGTGCTGTTCCTGTCCGACATCCTCCCCACCGGCTACATGGGCGCCGAGATGTGCGACATCCAACCCGGCGACGTGGTCGCGGTGTGGGGGGCCGGCCCGGTCGGCATGTTCGCCATGGCCAGCGCCCGCCTGCTCGGGGCCGAGCGGGTGATCGCCATCGACCGCTTCCCCTACCGGCTGCGGCTTGCCGCCGAGCACACCGGGGCCGAGCCGGTCAACTACGAGGAGACCGACGTCGCCGAGGCGCTCCAGTGGCTGACCGCCGGCCGCGGCCCGGACGCCTGCATCGACGCCGTCGGCCTGGAGGCCCACCAGTCCAACCGGGCCCTGCGCGCCTACGACCGCACCAAGCAGGCGGCGCGGCTGGAGACCGACCGGCCGCATGCCCTGCGGGAGGCGATCATCTCCTGCCGCAACGGCGGCACCGTGTCGGTGATCGGCGTCTACGGCGGCATGGTGGACAAGTTCCCGATGGGCTCGGTGATGAACCGGTCCCTGACGATCAGGAACGGCCAGTGCCACGCGCACCGCTACCTGCGGCCCCTCCTGGAGCGGATCCGCGACCGCGAGATCGACCCCAGCTTCGTCATCAGCCACCGGCTGCCGCTCGACCAGGCCCCGCAGGGCTTCGAGATGTTCCGGGACAAGCAGGACGACTGCACCAAGATCGTCCTGACGCCCTGAGCGACCCGGGGACGACGGCGAGGAGTGGTTGGTCGATCAGGCCGCGTCGGCCACGGGGGACGGGACCGCCTGGGGGTGGCGCTGGACGGTCCGGGCGAGCAGCAGCCGGGCGCCGCGGACCTGGGCCCGGTCGCGCAGCCGCCAGCTGCCGTCCTCCCAGCGGGCCAGCCCCTCCCGCTCGAGGCGGCGGGCCGCCACGGCGGCGTGCTTGCAGGGGATCGGCAGGGCGCTCCGGTACTCGCCGGAGCGGCAGCTGCAGCCGAAGCGCAGCACGCCGTCGTCGATGCCCCGGAGGGTCACGCGGTAGCTGCCGGGCCGGGACTCGGCCTTCACCAGGACCGACCCGTCGGGCAGCACCCGGGCGTTGTGCCCTTCCTCGACCGCGCGAATTTCCGCGGCCAGGCCGTAGAGGCGGTGTCGCTGATTGACATCGAGCATTTCTTCCATGGGTCCAGTATAGGGCAAGGGTGCGACGGTTCGCATAATTCCGGAAGGTCCCTTCCCGGCGGTGGCGACGATTCAGCGGTCCCCACCCTTGGGAACATCGACCGCCCGCGAGGCGTTGAGGCTCATGGTAGTCCAGCTCCAACCAGAAGGACGAGCATGGCCCAGTGCGTCACGTGCGGGATCGAATTGCATCCCGAGCGGGCCGAGAAATACACCTACTGCACCAAGCGCGAGTGCCGCGAGCAGAACGCCAAGCCGCTGACCATCGCCGCGGTCGCCGTGAACAAGGCCGCCGACCAGTACCTGGTCCTGAGCGACCAGGCCAGGGAGGACCTCGCCGCCGGCAAATACCAGGACCAGCGCAAGTCCTCCTCGGTCACCGACGGCCCCCGGCCCGAGCGCGCTCGCACCCCCTCGCCCACCCGCCAACCCACCCGCCGACCGTCCACCGCGCCCCCCGAGCGCCGCTCCTGGACCAAGTCGCAGGAAGACCTGGCCCTGATCTACAGCACCCGGGGCATGCGCCCCGACGAGATCGCCCAGCGCCTCGGCGTGAGCCGGTACACGGTCACCCAGATGATCCTCTCGGCGAAGAGCCGCGTGAAGCTCTGAGAGCGGTGTCCAGAAGTAATTTCGTCGGAATTTGATGATTCATATACCGATCGGCAGCGCGCGCTACGACTCCTGCATCTCGTACGCCTCGCCGTCGGGGCTGGCGATGACGACCGTGTAGCCGTCGGGGTCCTTGATCCACAGCTCGCGATGCCCGGGGCCGTTGCCCTGGCCTTCGGGTGGGTTGCGGTGCGGTGGTCGGACGACCGGGGCGGCCAGCTGCCGCACCCGCGCCACGGCCTCGTCGAAGTCGGCGACCTCGCCGAACCACAGCAGGACGCCGTTGCCGAGCGGATGGTCCGGGTCGCCGATGCGCCCGTGGTGGTGCTCGACCTCGCGGTGATGGAGCTGCAGCACCAGCGCGCCGTCGGCGAGGAGCCGCTCGTACTCTGGGCCGCCGTGATCGCTCTGCAGGCCGAGGAGCCGCTGATACCAGCGGCTGGAGGCCTCGACGTCGCGGACCGCGAGCATGGGTTGCGGCCGGGCGACGCGGGCCGGCGCGACGATGCCGATCCGGTTGCCGGCCGGGTCGTCGACCTCGACCAGCCACCGCTCGCCGTTGTCCAGCCACGGCCGGCCCCGCACCACGCCGCCGCCGGCGACCACGCGCCGCAGGGTGGGATGGAGGTCGTCGGCGCAGATCCACACCACCGGCCCGCCCGTGGCGGCCGGCGGCCGGTCGGTCGTCCACTGCCCGATCATCCCGGGAGCTTCGAAGCCGCCCGAGCTGGGGTCGGTCGACCAGCCGAACACCGACTCGTAGAAGGCCGCCGAGCGGACGATGTCCACCGCGGGCAGCTGCAGGTACCCGACCTGGCCGCGCGGCGGGTGCTGCGGGGGGCGGGTGGTGCCTTGGCTCATGTCGGGCGCCTCCGAGCGGTCGCGGTGGGCATGGGTGATGAGGTGTCGGCGAGCAGGAGCCGGTCGACCGAGCCGACGAACCAGCGCTGGTACCGCTGGAGGGTCCAATGCCGCTGCCGGGTCAGCCGGTCGAACACCGCGGGATCCATCAGGATCCACACCGTGTCCACCGCCTCCTCCCTGGCGCAGCCGGCGCGCAGGGGCGCCTTGCGGGCCAGCTGGTCGACGATCCATCCCGCCGTGGTGGCCCGCTGCGCGGTCAGCTGCCCGGCGAGCGCCGCGAGCTCGCCATCGGTGGACGCCGCCTCGAACGCCGCCAGCACGAGCCCCGCCGATCGCTCCTGGGCCGATCCCAGCACGCCCGCCACGACGCCGAGGAACCCCTGGGCGGTGTCCGCCCGGACCGCCGTCTCGGCCCAGCTTCGATCCAGCACCGCCACCGGCTCGTCGTCGCCGACGATGGCGACGTCGATCGCCGCCTTGAGCAGCCGCCCCTTGGTCCCGAAGAGCAGCTCCACCGTCGGCAGGGACACCCCCGCTCGCAAGGCGATCATCCGCATGGTGGCGCCGGCGAACCCGCGCTCAAGGAACACCGCCGTGGCGGCGTCGAGGACCCGTCGCCGGGTTCGCCGAGCCTGCGCCTCCCGCCGGCTCGACCGGTAGGCGCGAGCCTCGCGCCGTGTGTCGGAGCTCACCCGTCACACTATTCGCTATGGTCAACCCATAGTCAATGGCCCGGACGGTGATACGATCCCGGAACCGGCGAGGAGCAGAGACGAACGGCCGAGCCAGGAACGGGTGAGGATGCGACTCGAGCTGCCCGACTGGGAGGCGCTGCGGCGCGGGATCGACGGGGAGGTCGCGCTGCCCGGCTCGCCGGCCTACCAGGCGTCGGGCCCAGCGTTCAACGCCCGCTTCCGCGACGTCCGGCCGGCGGCGATCGTGGCCTGCGCCAGCCCCCGGGACGTCGCCGAGGCGATCGCGTTCGCCCGCCGCCACGGCCTGGAGCTGGCGACCCGCGCCGGAGGGCACAGCTTCGCCGGCCACTCCTCGACCCGGGGCGTGCTCGTCGATGTCACCCCGATGCGGTCGGTGACGGTCGCCGGCGGCGTGGCCACCGTCGGCGCCGGCGCCCGCCTGGGCGAGGTCTATGAGGCCCTGCAGGCGCGCGACCTCGCCATCCCCGGCGGCACCTGCCCGCTGGTGGGGGTGGCCGGGCTGACCCTGGGTGGCGGCCTGGGGATCCTGGGCAGGATGTACGGGGTCACCTCCGACCACCTCGTCGGGGCCGAGGTCGTGCTCGCCGACGGCCGCGTCGTCCGCTGCGACGACCACCATGACCAGGACCTGTTGTGGGCGCTGGGGGGGGCCGGCGCCGGCAACTTCGGGGTGGTGACGAGGTTGGTCTTCGGGGCCGTGCCCGCGCCCCCGACCACCACCAACGCCCACCTGGCCTGGCCCTATGGGCGGGCCGGGGCCGTCATCGGGGCCTGGCAGGGGTGGGCGCCGACCGGCCCCGACGAGCTGGCCGCGAGCCTGAAGATCACCGCCGGCCCCGACCCCGACCGGCCCCCGGCCGTGGAGGTCTACGCCGCCTTCCACGGGTCCCGGGCCGACGCCGCCCGGCTGGTCGAGGAGCTGGTCGGCCGGGTGGGCTGGGACCCGGCCGCGGCCCGCCTGACCCCCATGACCTGGCCGCAGACCCGCAGGTTCTGGGCCCAGCTGGGCGAGGACGGCGAGTCGTCGACCCCCCAGCCACCCGGGGCGCTGTGCCTCTATGCCAGGTCGGAGTTCTTCGCCCGGCCCCTGCCGGGCGAGGCCGTGGGGGCGCTGCTGGAGGCCTTCGGGGAGGGACGCGCCGCCGGGCAGTCCCGGGAGCTGGACTTCATGCCCTGGGGTGGCGCCTACAACCGCCGACCCCCCCACGCCACCGCCTTTGTCCACCGCGACCAGCTTTTCCAGCTCAAGCACGCCGTGGTGGTGGCCGCCGACGCCCCGCCAGCGGACCAGGCCGCGGCCTTCAGGGCGGCCGCCCGTTCCTGGGCGGCGGTCCATCCTTGGGGCTCGGGGCGGGTGTTCCAGAACTTCGCCGATCCCGACCTGGAGCACTGGGCCGCGGCCTACTACGGCCCGAACTACGCCCGGTTGGCCCGGGTCAAGGCGCGCTATGACCCGTCGAACCTCTTCCAGTTCCACCAGTCGCTACCCCCGCACCCGTGAGCGCGGCGGCGACCGCCTGGCGGGTCTCCTCGGCGACCAGGTCGGCGTTGATCTGGGCGGCCGCGGCGGCGCCGGCCGCGGCGGCGGCGCCGACCTGGGCGGCCAGATCGGTGACGTTGCCGGCGACCCACACCCCGGGCACGTCGGTGCGGCCGGTCGGGTCGGCGGGGATGTGCTCGCCGAGTCCCGACGGGTGCTCCGCCGGCCGCAGTCCCAGCGCGGCCAGGAAGCCGGCGCGCGCCACCATCCGCGGCGAGACCACCAGGACCTCCCGGCCGACCACCGCCCCGTCCCGCAGCCGCACACCCACCAGGCGGTCGTCGGCGATCTCCAGGGAGGCCACCTCGCCGGCCACCACGCGGATGCCGCGAGCAGCCAGCTGCCCGGCCTCCTCCCCGGTCGGCGGCGCGGTGTGGGAGAAGAACGTCACGTCGCCGCTCAGCTGCCGGAACAGCAACGCCTGGTGCACCGCCCACGGCCCGGTCGCCAGCACGCCGATGGCCTGGTCACGGACCTCCCAACCGTGGCAGTACGGGCAGTGCACGACATCGCGGCCCCAGCGAGCGGGCAGACCCGGCACCTCCGGCAGCTCGTCGACCAACCCGGTGGCCACCAGCAGCCGACGCGCCCGCGTCGACCGGCCGTCGGCCAGGGTCACGGTGAACCCCTCGGCGTCCCGGACCGCCCGGGTGACCTCCCCGGCCACCACCTGACCGCCATAGCGGCGGACCTCGGCCCGGCCGCGCTCCAGCAACTCGGCCGGCCGGATCCCGTCGTGGGCCAGCAGCCCATGCACGCCCGCGGCCGGGGCGTTGCGGGGGTTGCCGGCGTCCAGCGCCACCACCGATCGCCGCGACCGACCCAGCAGCAGCGCCCCGCTCAACCCGGCGGCGCCACCGCCGACCACCACCACGTCGTAGCCGTCCCGCAGCTGGTCGCTCACCGTCACCACCTCCGCCACCACCATGTGACCCAAGGACCATTCCCGCAAGCTTTGTTGCCGATCTGGCAAACTGACGAGCATGGACAGCGACCTCGACCAGGCTCTCGGGGCGGTCGGGCCCCGGCTCCGCGCGCTGCGCCGGCAGCGTGAGAGGACCCTGGCCGACCTGTCGGCGGCGACCGGCATCTCGCTGAGCACCCTGTCCCGGCTGGAATCCGGCGCCCGCCGGCCGACCCTGGAGCTCCTGCTCCCCCTGGCCAGAGCCCACGGCGTGACCCTCGACGAGCTCGTCGGCGCCCCACCCACCGGCGACCCGCGGGTCCACCTGCGGCCGGTCACCCGCCACGGCATGACCATGCTGCCCCTGACCCGCCGACCCGGCGGCATCCAGGCCTACAAGCTGGTGCTCCCGGGCAGCAGCGGCCGCCGGGAACCCGAGCCGCAGAGCCACGAGGGCTACGAATGGCTCTATGTCCTCAATGGACGGCTGCGGCTGGTCCTCGGTGAGCACGACCTGGTCCTCGCACCCGGGGAAGCGGCCGAGTTCGACACCCGCGCGCCACACTGGTTCGGCGCCGCCGATGCCGAGGCGGTCGAGTTCCTCAGCCTCTTCGGTAGCCAGGGCGAACGGGCGCACCTGCGCGCCCGCCCCAAGCGAAGCTGGGTGAGGGCCTGAAGCCCGTGACGACCGGCGCGACGGTCATCGCCCCTCCTTCTGGGTGACCGAGAGCAGCGGGAGGCCGAGGTCCCGCAGCGTGCGGAGCAGCCCGTGCAGCGCCGCCTGGTCGACGACGGGGCCCTCGATGACGGTGGTGCCGTCGGCCCGGGCGGTGAGGGTCATCCCATCGAACCGGGCCGCCCAGCGGGGACCGAGGTGCCCTTGAGACGGATCTCGTACCGGCCAGGGTGGTGCGAGTGCTCGGGCGGCGTGTCGCTCATGGCGCTCCTCCTCGCGTGCCTGCCCCAATTCGGGATGACCGCAGGCTAGGAGTCGAGGTGGTGAGCGGACATCACCACGTGTGGCGAGTGGCGTGGTGATCGTTGGTCAGCGGTCGCGGGCCCGCGACAGCAGGCCCAGGCGCCCGCTCAGGCGCGGGCGCGCGACCAGCCTGCGCCGCAGCTTCGGGGGATAGAGCTTGGTCTCGACGAGGGGGCTGGCCATGGCAGTTCTCTGATGGGCCCTCCGCGAGGCTGCGCACCAGAGGAGGACACCCGGCCCAGAGGTCTACGGTTCGGGCTGGGACAGGTGGACCTTGGCGTCCTCGTAGGTGGCGTCGCCGGTGGACTCGGCAGGGCCGTAGACGAGGTTCAGCACACCCGTCGTGAAGGTCTCGGACGAGAGCAGCCGCAGGGGGATCGGGGACTCGCCCTCGTCGAACAGCCGCATCCCCTTGCGGACGGCGATCGGGTGCACCAGCAGGTGCAGCTCGTCCAGCAGGCCGGCGGCCAGCAGCTGGCGGACGACCGAGACCGACCCGCTCAGCGCGATGTTCCCGCCCGGCTCACTCTTCAGGGCGGTCACGGCCTCGACCAGGTCGCCCTCGAGCTGCTCGGAATTCCGCCAGGTGAACTCCAGCGACTGGTTCGACACGACGATCTTGCGGGCGTCGCCGAGCAGCTTGGCGAACTCGGCGTCCTCCCCGCCGGCCGCCTCGCGCTCCGGCCACGCCCCGGCGAAGCTGTCGTAGGTCCGGCGGCCGAAGAGGACGGTGTCGGCGGTGCCGAGGGTCGCCCCGACGGCGGCGCCCATCTCCTCGTTGAAGTACGGGAAGTGCCACTGGTCGGGCGCCTCCACGACGCCGTCGAGCGAGATGAACAGTCCCGCGATGATCTTCCTCATATCGATCTCCCCTCTAGCTCCTCGTTTGGCGACACGATAGCCGTCATCTCCTTCGACCCCGATCGGAGGGAAACTCATCGGTCTGCCAGGGTCGGTGGAAGGCCGAACCCCTCGAGAAGGTCGACGCCGAAGGAGACGATGCCGACCACCAGCCCGTCCTCGACGTCGAGGACGGTGAGTCCCAGGAGCCGGTAGGCGGAGTCGCCTGGCCGCCGAAGATAGACGGCCATGGCGGGCTGCCGGTTGGCGGCCGTGGCCACCATGCCGAGCTGACCCGGATACGCCGGGGAGCCGGGATCGATGTAGCGCGCGAAGTTCAGCGCCACCGCGTCGCGTCCGTCGTACCAGAGCGGGTGGGGCGGCATCGCCTGGCGCACGTCCTCGCGAAGGAGGGCGGCGAACGCGGCGACGTCGGCTCGGTCATGGGCGTCCATGAAGCGCCGCAGCACGGCCCGCTCCTGCTCGGTGGGGCCGCTGGCCCGCGCCCAGTCGAGCCGGCGCGCGGGCAGCCGCGTCCGCAGCGTCGAGCGCGCGCGCTGGAGCGCGCTGTTCACCGCGGCCACGCTCAGGTCGAGCAGGCTCGCGGTCTCCCTGGCCGACCAGCCGAGGACGTCACGAAGGATGTGGACCGCCCGCTGCTTCGGCGGCAGGAACTGGATGGCGGCGAGGAAGGCGAGCTCGATGGTCTCGCGAGCCACGACCACCGCGTCGGGTTCCTGATCGCCGGACGCCACGAGGTCGAGGAGCCGGTCGGGGTAGGGCTGGAGCCAGGGCAGGTCGGCAGGTGGCGCGCCCAGGTCCGGGCGCTCCTCGACCGAGAGCGTCGCCCGGGGGTCCTGGGGAGGCACATCCGCGACCAGGACCCGGCGCGGACTGCGCTCGAGCGCGTTCAGGCAGACGTTCGTGGCGATGCGGTACAGCCAGGTGCGGAACAGCGATCGGCCCTCGAAGCCGGCTCGAGCCCTCCACGCCCGCAGGAACGTCTCCTGCACGGCGTCTTCCGCCTCGTCGAGCGAGCCGAGCATCCGGTAGCAGTGGACCAGCAGCTGACGCCGATAGCGCTCCGCCAGCGCGGCGAACGCCGAGGCATCGCCGCCCCGCGCGGCGGCGAGGACCGCGGCCTGCTCCGCCTGGGTGGTCACACCCTCGACGCTCATTGCATGAAGGTACGGCGTCCCCGCCGCCGGTTCGACGCCCATCGGCTCCGGATGGAACGCGCGATGCGGAATCCGACGTCGTCGATCTGGAAGCTCGGGGCGCTCGTGTCCATGGCAGCCGATCCTAGTCGGCGGTCCACGCACAGGTGGGCAGCCAGCGACCACCCGACATGACGTGCTCCCGCGATGTCCGCTCGTCGGCGCGAGGCTATGCTGGCGACGGCGTGAGCGGATACTCGAGGCAGGAGGTCGCCCAGCGGGCTGGGGTCGACCCCGGCTACCTCGACCGGCTGGTCGACCTCGGGATCCTGACGCCCGATACGGCAGACGGGTTCTCGCCGGGTGACGCGCTCCGGGCGCGGTGGGCGCAGAGCCTGGAGCGGGCCGGCGTGCCGCTGGAGGGACTGGCGGCCGCGGTCCGCGATGGCGCGCTCTCGCTCTCCTTCCTGGACGTGGCCGCCTACGATCAGTTCACCGGGCTCAGCGGCACCACCTTCCAGCAGCTGAGCGCGCAGACGGGGATCCCCCTGGAGCTGCTGATGGTGGTCCGCGAGGCCGTCGGCTTCGCCGAGCCAGGTCCGGAGGACTACGTCTCCGACAACGAGCTGTCGGTCGTGCCGCTGCTCCAGCTGCAGCTCTCGAAGGGGTTCCGCCCCGCGGTCATCGAGCGGTGGCTTCGGGCCTACGGGGACAGCCTGCGCCGGATCGCCGAGACCGAGGCTGCCTGGTGGAACAGCGAGGTTGAGGTGGCGCTGGTGGAGTCGGGCATGACCGAGGGCGAGATGCTGGAGGCCCAGGCCGACCTCGGCTCCCAGATGACCCCCCTCATCGATCAGGCCCTGCTGGCCATCTACCACGGGCAGCAGGAACACGCCTGGAGCCAGGTGTTCGTCGAGCACGTCGAGGGCGCGCTGGAGCAGGCGGGCCTGTACCGCCGGTTGGAGCGTCCGCCGGCGATGTGCTTCCTCGATATCACCGGGTACACGCGGCTGACCGAGGAGCGGGGGGACGCGGCGGCCGCGGACCTGGCGGCCCGGCTGGCCACCCTGGTTCGCCGGTCCTCCCAGGAACACGGGGGGGCGCCGGTGAAGTGGCTGGGCGACGGGGTGATGTTCCACTTCCGGGAGCCAGCAGCTGCCGTCCTGGCCGCCCTGGAGATGGTGGAGATGGTCGGGCGCCACGGCCTGCCGCCGGCCCACGTGGGCGTCCACGCGGGGCCGGTCATCTTCCAGGAGGGGGACTACTTCGGCCGGACGGTGAACCTGGCGGCCAGGATCGCCGAGTACGCCAGGCCGGGCGAGGTGCTGGCCAGCCAGGAGGTCGTCGACGCAGCCGACGGAGGGCCGGTGACGTTCACCGAGATCGGTCCGGTGGAGCTGAAGGGCGTCCTGGGGACGCTCCGGCTCCACAGCGCCCACCGCTCCGCCTGAAGGCCACCGGAGCACCGGTTGGGCCGTTGGAGAAGCCGCAGGCCAGGGGGCTGGTTGGGGGTGTCGGAGGGGGGACTTGAACCCCCACGCCCTTGTCGGGCACTAGGCCCTCAACCGGGACAGCGGTGTCTCCCCCGTCCCGCTTGATCCCACCTCGTCCCGCCTGAGCAGGCACTCTGCGTATCGCGAGTGCCGCTCGATCCCACTGCGTGTGCCGTCGTCACGGCACGTCCCGTTAGCAGATCCGCTAACACCCGCGCTCCGCCCCGCCTCCCCCGGTCGTCCTGGTAGCGGCCACCGGGGCGGATTCCGCCCGCCCCGGGGCCCCGCAACCCCGAGGGAGTGCACCCCGAGATGCAGCCTGATCGTAACAATCCGCCTGCCCTCATTGGAGATGCAGGCAAGCGCTGTCCTGACTGCCATGAGCGCCGGCCAACGAGCGCCTTCTACCAGAGGTCCAATGGCCAGCTCTCCGCCTACTGCAAGCTCCACCAGCGGGAGCGGGCGAAGGCGTCCTATCAGCGCCGTCGCAAGGATCCGGCCGCGTTGGCGCGCATGCGCGAGGCCGACCGGGTCCGCAAGCGCGCGTCGCGAGCTCGTCGCAAGGCTCTCGGCGCTGGCGGGAGTGCGTGGCGTGCTAGGTCCCGGGAGTCCGCGGCTCGCCGCCTGATTGCTGCACACCCTGAGGAGTACCGCGCTCTGCTGGTCGACGAGCATGCGGCGCACCGGAGCGGCATCAGGGTCGTGTCAGGGGGTGACTCGGATGTGGCATGACGCCTGGCCGTCCCTTCCACCGGGTGGCCACCGGCCGCCGGACACGCCGCCGTTCACCAGCCCCGGCGACCAGCTCCTGGCCCTCGGCCTGGGCGCCGCCGCCGGCGCCGGGGCACTGGTGTGGGCCACCGGCCAGGCCGCTGGGTTGGCCTTCGGGCATTCCTGGCTGGAGCTCTCCCCCACCGACGTGGCTCATGTCCTGTGGCACCTGCCCCAGCACTGGAACGACCCCGCCATGGCCTGGCCCGCCGACGTGCGCGAACCCCTGCCCGGCCCGGCCGGCATGTACGCCACCTTCACCGGCCTCGTCGGCGGCCTCGCCGGCGGAACCACCGCCGTGCTGCGGCACCTGCCCGGCCGTGCCGCCGGCCACCGGCCCGGGCACCCAAGGCCGGCCAAGCATGCCGGCGCGGTCTGGGCCAGCGGACGAGAGCTGCGGCTACTCACCGTCCAGAAGCCGGAGCCAGGCCGGGTCATCCTGGGCCGCACCCCCGGCCTCCTGGGCCGACTGCTGGCCGCCGAGGACTGCCACTCGGTCCTGGTCTTCGGGCCTACCGGCAGCTACAAGACCTCGGCCCTGGTCATCCCGGGAGTGTTGGAGTGGTCGGGGCCGCTGGTCGCCACCAGCGTCAAGCCCGACCTGCTGCGGGCGACGATGGCCCACCGGGCGCGGCTGGGCCAGGTGCTGGTCATCGACCCGCTGGGCGCCTCGGGGTTCACGGCCGCCCGCTGGTCGCCGCTGGCCTCCTGTGGGACCTGGGCGGGGGCCCAGCAGACCGCCGTCCAACTCGCGAACGCGATCGAGCAGACCCCGACCGAGGAGCAGCGGCCCGAGCACCGGTTCTGGAAGACCATGGGCACCAAGTTTCTCGCTCCCATGCTGTTCGCCGCCGCCACCAAGGGCCTTTCCATGGCCGAGGTCCTGCACTGGCTGGACAGTCGCGAGGACCAGGAGGTCAAAGACATCCTGGCGGCCGCCGCGGTGCCGGCGGCGGTGGATGCCTGGGAATCGTCGCAGTACCGCACCGACCGGGCCGTGGACTCGCTGTATGCCACGGCTGAGGAGGTCCTGGCCGTCTACGGCAACGAGCGCGTGGCCGCCTCCACTGAGGGCCACGACCTGGACCTGGAGCGGTTCCTGGAGGGTGACAACACCATCTACCTGTACGCCCCGGCCCACCAGCAGCGGCTGCTGCGACCCTTGTTCGAGACGATCACCCAGCAGGTGGTGGCCACCGCCCAAGAGAAGGCCGCCCTCAGCCCCGACGGGATGCTCAACCCGAGGTTGGGGCTGTTCCTGGACGAGGCCGGCAACTGCGCCGCCCTCTCTGACCTGGACGTCCTGGCCACCACGGCCCGGGGCCAGGGCATCCAGCTGGTGACCGTCTGGCATGACAAGAGCCAGCTGGAGGCCCGCTATGGCCCCAAGGCCTCGACCATCTTGAACAACCATCGGGCCAAGCTGTTCCTGTCCGGCCTGGCCGACCTCAGTGCCTTGGAGCTGGGGGCGCGGTTGATCGGCGACCAGGCCCTGGTGGAGCGCAACCGCTCCATGGGCTCCGACGGTCGCCACTCGCTGAATGAGTCGACGTCGTATCGGCCGTTGCTGCCGGTGGAGGACCTGCGCCGGCTGCGGCCGGGCGAGGGGGTGCTGCTGTATGGGCATCTGCGGCCGACCCCGATCCGGCTGCGGCCCTTCTACGAGCCACGCGAGCAGCACCGGCGGGAGCGGGCCGAGGACCGCGCTGCCCGGCGGGCGATGCGGGTCGAGCGGCGCCTTGGCCGCAAGACCGAACGGACCTTCAAGCGCCGCCAACGCCGCCAGGACCGTGAGCAGACCCGGGCGGCGACGGCGCGGGTGGTCTGGCCCGACCGCGAGGGGGGCCGGCGATGACCCTCGACCTGCAGCTCACCGGAATCCTCACCGGCGAGCCCGACCAGGAGGGGCCGGCTGATCCACGGCCGGCCTGGGAGCGGATCGCCTATGCCTGGCTGGCCCGCGAGGTCGACGCCGGCCAGCCCGTCGACCCGGCCATGCTGGCTCGGGAAGTCAGCGTGGCACCCAGGCTGGCGCGCGACCTGGTGCGGGTGCTGCGGGTCGAGCGCGACCGCGACCCTGCCCTGGCTGAGTTGCGCGGGCGGCTGGTGCGGGACCGGATCACCGACGCCTACCTGCGCCGGGAACTGGCCGGTAACGGGCGGCTCGACCCCGCCGAGCTGGCGGCCGAGGTCGGCACCTCGCCGGCGGTGGCCCGCCAGTGGCTGACCGGGCTGCGCGCCCAGCGCCCCAGCGGTCAGGGCCTGGAGCTGCTCACCGAGCCAGCAAGCCACGGCCGGCCTTCTCCTACGCAGCTGGCCGGGTTGCAGGCCCACTTCGCCGCCGGCGGCCACCAGCGGGCCACCGTCACCGGACGCCCCATCGACGCTGAGCGGCTGGCCGCCGCGGTGGAACGCCACTACTGGACCCGTGAGGTCCGCGGCCGCGAGCGGCTGGAGCCCCGGGAATTGGCCCGGGAGCTGGGCGGCGACCACCGGCAGATCGGCCGCCAGCTCGCCACCCTCCGCGCCGGCCCGGCGACCGCCGCCGAGCGGATCACCCACCTCTGGCAGGCCACCCAGCAAGACCCAACCGGTCGGCCGCTGCGCTCCAGCGAGCTCGCCTGGCGCCTGGGCGTCTCCGACAGCTACGTGCGCCATATCACCTGGCAGCTCCGCCGCCAGGCCGCCCAGCCACCGCTGGCCGACCGGCTCGCCAGCACCCGCCAGCAGCTCGCCGGCCCGCCCCCATCGGTCAATCCTGGGGATGGGGAGCGGGACTGGCGGCTGGAGGCCGCCTGCCGCGAGGTCGACCCCGAGCTGTTCTTCCCCGACCCCGGCCAGGCCCCCCAGGCCGCCGCCGCCAAGCAGATCTGCGCGGGCTGCGCGGTCCGGGGACCCTGCCTAGAGGCGGCCTTACATGGCCCCCAGGGCCACCAGGACCACAGCGGCATCTTCGCCGGCACCACCGCCAGCGACCGGGCGCGGCTGCGCGGCCGGGCCTCGATGGCCCAGGGAACCCGGTTCCTGCAGGACCGGGCCGCCGCCGAGCAGGCCCTGGCGCTGGCTAACCAGGTCAGCATCGACCGGGCCGCCCGCCAGCTGGGGGTGTCCAAGCAAGCCCTGCGGCGCGCCTTTGACCACCACGGTCTACCCCAGCCCGCCGTGTTCCAGGGTGGACCCCAGCGCACCCGGTTCTACCAGGACCGGGAGGCGGCCGAGGAGGCCTGGCGGCGAGCCGCCGAGGTCGGCATCAACCAGACCCGCAAGGAACTCGGGGTCTCGGACCGGGCCCTGCGGACCGCCTGGCGGCGCCACGGCCTGGGCCTGCCCCCCCGCCCCACCGGCCCGGCTGGCCCCCGGCGGCTGGACCCAGCGTTTGTGGCCCTGAACCGGCGGCTGCTGCCGGCCCGGGAGCGCCCGGCCGAGGAGCTGGCCGCCTGGGTGCGCCGGGAGGAGGAGTACGCCACCATAGGCGCCGCGGTCGTGGTCGAGCTCAACAGCGAAAGCCGCACCCGCCGGCCGGCCACCCGCGCCTGGGCGATCATCCGCCGCGGCCAACGCGCCCACCAGCGTGCCAGCGACCGCCAAGGGCGGACCGAGCGGCGCCGGGCCGACCGCGCCAGCCGCAGCGGCCCCACC
>Ga0081538_10002925_pt1 | contig 16293 bp, 13 predicted proteins | sample TabmetS5T2R1_FD_71022 | JGI IMG/M metagenome (GOLD analysis project Ga0081538, IMG submission 71022) | Tabebuia heterophylla rhizosphere microbial communities from the University of Puerto Rico - S5T2R1 | ecosystem: Host-associated > Plants > Roots > Rhizosphere ... | reverse complement strand
ACGAAGGCTCGCACCAGACGCACTTCAACGACGACGTGCCGGCACCGGCCAACCCCGTCATGCCCGTCTACGAGTACCCCCACGACGTCGGCCCGGCGGTGATCGGAGGCTACGTCTACCGGGGTCGTGCGATCCCGGGGCTGCAGGGCGCCTACGTGTTCATGGACATGACCGGGCCGATCTGGGCGTTGGGCGCGGACGGCGTGGTCGAGCTCGACATCGAGGCGGGCGGCGTGCAGACATCGTTCGGTGAGGATCCCGACGGCGAGTTGTGGCTGCTCACCCAGCAGAACGGCGTCTTCAAGCTCGGCCCGGGGTGAGGGTCGGCTGCGCCGGGCTCACGCAGCGTCCGACTTCCTTCATAAGATGCACTCGCAGCGAGACCTGAGTCGTTAACGTTCACCCCCCGTTCGGTCTCCGACCCTGGAGGTTTACCAAGTGCGGGTGACTGGTACCGGGCATGCGGGCATGCGCATCGACACGTCGGCGGGGAGCATCCTGTGCGATCCCTGGGTGAACCCCGCCTTCTTTGCCTCGTGGTTCCCCTTCCCGGACAACTCGCAGCTCGACTGGGGGCAACTCGGGCAAACCGACTACCTGTACGTCTCTCACCTGCACCGCGACCACTTCGACGCCGCGCATCTGCGCCGCTTCGTGTCGAAGTCGGCGACGGTGTTGCTGCCCGACTACCCGTCCACCCAGCTCGAGGACGAGCTCAGGGAGCTCGGCTTCGCGACGTTTCTGCGCACGCGGTCCAACGAACCGATCAGCCTCGGTGACGGACTGACGGTCATGATCCAGGCGCTGACCTCCCCGAACGATGGGCCGATCGGCGATTCGTCGCTCTGGGTCGAACATGACGGGGTCCGCCTGCTCAACCAGAACGACGCTCGGCCGACCAACCTGGGGGAGTTCACCAAGCTGGGCCCGGTGCACGCCCACCTGCTGCAGTTCTCCGGTGCGATCTGGTACCCGATGACCTACGACCTGCCGGAGGCCACGCTCAACGAGCTCGGGCGGCAGAAGCGCTCCCGGCAGTTCGACCGCACCATCCGCTACGTGGACGATCTCAAGGCCCGCTGGGTGTTCCCGATCGCAGGACCACCATGCTTCCTGGACGACGAGCTGTGGGCGTTCAACGACCTCGACGGCGACGAGGCCAACATCTTCATGGACCAGCAGGCGTTCATCGACCAGTACGAGGAACGTGGGTACGACAACGGGATGATCTTGCTGCCGGGCAGCGTCGCGGAGCTCACCGGCGACGACTACACGATCACGCACCCGGTGAGCGATGTCCGGGACTTCTTTGCGCACAAGGTGGAGCACCTGAGCGCGTACCGCGAGCGGCAGCGTCCCGTGATCGAGGCGGAGAAGGCGTCGTGGCGCCACCCAGAGATCGACGTGCTCGGCGAGCTGACGCGGCGGGTCGAGCCGCTCCTGGACCAGTCGACGTTCCTCGCCGATCGGGTCGGTGGGCCGGTCCTGCTGGAGCTTCTCGGCGAGGACGGCGACACCACCGAGTCCGTCGTCATCGACTTCGATGCCAGGCAGGTGCGGTCCTTCGCGGGTGAAGCGGTCCAGTATCGGTTCCGGACGGACCGCACGCTGGTCGAGCACCTCCTCCACACGGGAGAGACCGACTGGATCAATTCGTTGATGCTTTCCTGCCGCTGCACGGCCAAGCGCCACGGGCCGTACAACGAGGCCGTGTTCGTGTTCTTGAAGTGCCTGTCCCCCGAGCGCATGCGCTACGCCGAGTCCTGGTACGCGGGCCAGGCACCCGACGAGGACGACGTCCGGATCGACGGATGGGTCGTGCAACGCCGCTGCCCCCATCTCAGGGCCGACCTGAGCCGGTTCGCGGTCATCGACGGCACCGTGCTCACCTGCCAGATGCACGGCTGGCAGTTCGACCTCGCCACGGGACGTTGCCTCACCAGCGCCGACCTCGAGATCCGAGCCCAGCGCGCCGACCAGGCCGTCCGTCGGTAGCCAACGACCGCCAACGCGACCGCTCAGCCGGCCGCGCTGCCCAGCGCCGGGCTCACGCGGCCTCGTCGGCCGGGATGTCGCCGAAGAAGCCCGTGATCCTCTGCAGGCGGCCGTCCTCGGCGAGCTCGGCGACGTCGGTGCCCGTGATCACGACGGTGCCGTCGGGCGCCACGAACTCGAACGCGTAGCGGGCCAGGTGGTGGTGCGTGTCGACACCGCTGGTCCGGCGGAACACGTGGCCCGGGTACTGGGCGATCACGCCCTGCGCCAGCTCGTCGAGCGCGGCATGGCCGTGGACGTCGAACAGGGGGTCGACGAAGCGGCCATCCTCGGCCCAGGCCGTGCGGATCAGCTCGCGGCGGCGGGCGGGGTCGGGCTGGGTCAGCCCCTGGAGGTAGGCGTCGACGACCGTCTTGACATCGCTCATCGGGTTTCTCCTCGTGTTGCGTGCAGTGTCGTCCGCGACACTGGGCCACCTCCCCGACCCGGAGCGATTACCTGGCAGGTAACGGCGCCTGCGACCCGGTGCCGTTACCGTCGAGGCATGAGCGTCGTCTCCCCGCCTCGAGCCGTCGGTGACCTGCTGCGACGGTGGCGGCATCAACGGCGGATGAGCCAGCTCGACCTGGCGGGCGAGGCGGAGGTGTCGGCGCGTCACCTGAGCTTCGTCGAGACCGGCCGATCGCGACCGAGTCGCGAGCTGGTTCTGCACCTGGCCGAGCGCCTCGACGTCCCGCTGCGCGACCGCAACACCCTGCTGATGGCCGCCGGGTTCGCGCCCACGTACCCCGAGACGCCCCTCGACGCCGACGAGATGGCTCCCGTCCGCGACGCGCTCGACAAGATCCTCGGCAGCCACCTGCCCTTCCCCGCGGTGGTGGTCGACCGCCACTGGAACCTCGTGTCCGCCAATGAGACCGCACTGGCGATCCTCAGCGACGGCGTCGCCCCCGACCTGCTCGGGCCCCACGCCAACGCCCTCCGCGTGTGCCTCCATCCGGAGGGCCTCGCCCCCCGCATCGTCAACCTGGCGGAGTACAGCGCCCACCTCATCGAGCGGCTGGACCGACTGGCCGCCGCCTCGGCCGATCCGGAGATCCTGTCGCTCCGGGACGAGCTGCTGCGGTACCCCGGGGTCTTCGCGGGCCACTCCGGTGGTTCCGACACCGCGGCCCGCCTCTTCGTGCCGCTGGTCCTGCGTGGCGACGACGGCGAGCTGACCTTCTTCAGCACCATCGCCACCTTCGGGACGGCGCACGACATCACGGTTGCGGAGCTTGCCATCGAGGCGTTCTTCCCGGCCGACGAACGGACGGCGGCCGCGCTGCGCGGGGTCTGACGCTGGCCGCGGACGTTAATTCGTTCGCCGACGCCACCACCGTCCGCCAGAGTGTGAGGCGCATGTCCAGACGACCGAAGGGGGTGCCGATGATCAGCAGCTTCCACGAGCAAGGCTCGCCCATCACGCTGCTCGGCCGCGCCCTCGGTCCGATTCCTCCCGGAACCTGATCCCGGCGCAACGTCGGATCGCCGGACGCCGGTCGAGCCGCCCCCGGGGTCGATCGCGCCCCGAAGCTCCCATGACTCGCGCGGCCTCGCGCCGCGCCCTTCCGAGAGGTCACTGCCATGCTTCAACACGACTACATGGTCCAGATGCTGGTCCGTGACAAGCAGAACGAGCTGCGGAAACGGGCACCACGACGCGTCCGGGCGCCATCGTCCGAACGACGCTGGGCGCGCCCGCGACGCCGCTAGCCAGGTTCCAGGGCCCCGGCGGTTCGCCGGTCCACACCCGGGCCGACGCTACGCTCGGCCCGCATGGATCAGCCTGCCGCCGAGGCCTGGAGCATCCAACCCAACGGCCCGCTGGTCGGCGAGGTGCGAGTGAGCGGCTCCAAGAACGCCGTCACCAAGCACATGGTCGCCGCCATGCTGGGGACCGAGCCCAGCACGATCACCAACGCGCCCGAGGTCGGCGACGTGCGGATCACCGCAGACATCCTGACGTCGCTGGGGGTTGGCATCGAGATCCGGGGCGATCGCATCACCATCGAGCCCACGGCCACCCCCGAGCCCAAGGTGCCGCTGGAGTTCATCGGGCTCAACCGCATCCCCATCCTGCTGGTGGGGCCGCTCCTCCACCGCAACCACGAGGCGTTCGTTCCCCTGGTCGGCGGCGACCGCATCGGCCAACGCCCGGTCGACTTCCACATCGCCGCCCTGGAGGCGATGGGTGTCGACATCGACGTGACGTCCGACGGGATCGCCGCCCGCACCGACCGCCTGCGCGGCGCCCGCATCACGCTCCCCTATCCCAGCGTGGGCGCCACCGAGACCGTGCTGCTGTCGGCGGTCCTGGCCGAGGGCCGAACCGTGCTCCTCAACGCCGCGGTCGAACCGGAGATCACCGAGCTGGCGTTGTTCCTGCAGCGGATGGGTGCGCAGGTCAGCCTCCGGCCCGACCGTCGCATCGTGATCGAGGGGGTCGAGCGCCTCGGGGGAGCGGCCATCCGGCTGCAGGGCGACCGGCTCGAGGCGTTCTCCTACCTCGTAGCGGGGCTCATGACCGGGGGGCGGGTGCGGGTCGCCGGATGCGGCCAGGACCGGCTGGTCACGGCCATCGACACCCTGCAGAAGATGGGTGCCCGCTTCGAGATCACCGACGAGTGGATCTCGGCGAGCGCGGACCGGCTCCGCACGGCGGCGGTGCAGACCGATACACATCCCGGGTTCATGACCGACTGGCAGCCGCCTCTAATCGTGCTCATGACCCAGGCGGAGGGCATGTCGGTCCTCCACGAGACCGTCTACGAGGACCGGCTGATCTACGTCGACGCCCTCACCCAGATGGGCTGCGAGATCGAGCTCTACGACACCTGCCTGGGCGGGCCTGCCTGCCGTTTCCACGACACCAACGCCCAGCACTCCGCGGTGGTGCGGGGCGTGTCCAAGCTGCACGGCGCCGAGGTCACCATTCCCGACGTGCGGGCCGGTTTCTCGTCCGTGATCGCCGCCGCCGTGGCCGAGGGGCCGTCGCTGCTCCACGGCATCAAGCACCTCGAGCGCGGCTACCACCGGCCGTTCGAGACGCTGGAATCGCTGGGGCTGCGCCTCGAGCGGGTGCCGGTCGAGGCGTGACGGCCGCTGGCCGGTCGGGTCAGCCGGAAACCAGGCTGGCCAACGCCCATATGGCGGCGATGGTTCCGACCAGGATCATCACCACGCTCCGCGCCACGGGCGCCTGAGCCAGCTCGCCCTCGCGCGGCTTGCTGGGCGGACGGACCAGGGCCGTGAGGCTCCCGACCGCCATCGCCGAGCCCAGCGCCAGGACCAGCCATGCCAAGAGGTCCTCGCCGAGGAACATGGACCGAGCGTACGGTCTCACTCGCCGCGACCGGCAGTCGGCACGACGCACGCACCGGGCATCACCAGTGACCGGCGCCCCTGGCGGATAGCGTCCCTGTCCATGATCACGCCGACCATCGGCTGGCGGGAATGGGTGGCGCTGCCCGAGCTGGGCGTCGACGCCATCAAGGCCAAGGTCGACACCGGCGCCCGGTCGTCGACGCTCCACGCCTGGGCGGTCGAGGTCGTTGACCGGCCGCACGCAGGGCCGATGGTGAGCTTCGTGCTGCATCCCCACCAGCGGGATGTGTCGCTGACAGTGGCAGCGGAGGCACCGCTCGTGGCATGGCGCGACGTCCGGTCGAGCAACGGAACGCTCGATCGGCGCCCGGTCATCCGCACGCCCGTGGTCATCGCCGGTCGCCGCGTCCCCATCGAGCTGACGCTCACCCGGCGCGACGAGATGGGCTTTCGCATGCTCATCGGCAGGATGGCGCTTCGACGTCGATTCGTCATCGACCCGGCGCAATCGTTCGCGGGTGGGGGCACTACATTCGCTGCCTCAGCCGCATCCTCCCGGCCGCTGGCCGGGTGGGTCTCCGCTGCACGCTGACGGCAACCCGGACCATCGTGGGTTCCAGTCGTGAAGATCGCCATCCTGTCGCGCAACCCCAACCTCCACTCGACGGCCCGGCTGCGGGCCGCCGCCGAGGCGCGCAACCACACGGTGCGGATCATCGACTACCTGCGCTGCTACATGAACATCACCGCCCACCGCCCCACCGTGATCGTGCAGGGCACCGAGCTGACGGACGTCGACGCCGTCATCCCCCGCATCGGCGCCTCGCACACCTTCTACGGCACGGCCGTGGTGCGCCAGTTCGAGATGATGGGCGTCTTCACGGCGAACGAATCGCAGGCCATCAGCCGGGCACGAGACAAGCTCCGGGCGCTGCAGCTGCTCGCGCGCAACGGCCTCGGGCTCCCGGTCACCGGCTTCGCCCACTCGACCAAGGACATCGACGGCCTGCTCGAGACCGTCGGCGGGCCGCCCATCGTGGTCAAGCTCACAGAGGGCACGCAGGGGATGGGCGTCGTGCTCGCCGAGACCCGCAAGGCCGCCGAGTCGGTGATCGCCGCCTTCCGGCAGCTCGACGCCAACATCCTCGTGCAGGAGTACATCAAAGAGGCCGGCGGCACGGACATCCGCGCCTTCGTGGTGGGTACCCGGGTGGTGGCCTCCATGCAGCGACAGAGCGCGCCCGGTGAGTTTCGCTCCAACCTCCACCGCGGCGGGACGGCGGAGCGGATCCGGCTCACCCCCGAGGAGCGGTCCATGGCCGTCCGAGCCGCCCGCACGATGGGGCTCAACGTCTGCGGCGTCGACCTCGTCCGCTCGCGGCACGGCCCGCTGGTGCTCGAGGTGAACAGCTCCCCCGGCCTGGAGGGCATCGAGGCCGCCACCGGCGCGGACGTGGCGACCCGCATCGTCGAGTGGATCGAGAAGAGCCACGCCGCCCGTCCCCGGAGGCCCCGGCGCAAGGCGTGAGGCCCGCGATGGCACCGACCGCGACCCAGACCACCCGCAACGTGCCCGTCAACATCGCCGGCGCGACGGTCGCCCCGGGGCGCCGGCAGCTCGTGGAGATCCTGGTCGCCCGGCTTCCCACCGCCACCCGGCTCAACCTCCCGATCATGGTGCTCAACGGGCAGCGGCCCGGCCCCCGGCTGTGGCTTTCGGCGGTCGTGCACGGCGATGAGCTCAACGGGCTCGAGATCATCCGGCGGGTGCTCGAGCTGGTCCGCCCCCGCCGACTGTCCGGGATGCTGCTGGCGGTCCCCGTCGTCAACGTGTTCGGGATGGTCACCGAGACGCGGTACCTGCCGGATCGCCGCGACCTCAACCGGTCGTTCCCCGGATCACCCAAGGGATCCCTGGCGGCGCAGCTGGCCGACCTGTTCATGACCAACGTCGCGTCGGTGTGCGACATGGGGATCGACCTCCACACGGGCAGCGACCATCGGTTCAACCTGCCGCAGATCCGCGGCGACCTCGAAGAACCCACCGCCCTGCGCCTGGCACACGCCTTCGGTGCGCCGGTGAGCGTCCACTCGCCGCTGCGGGACGGGTCCCTGCGGGAGGCCTGCCGGCGACGCGGCATCCCGGTGGTGGTGTACGAGGGGGGCGAAGCCGACCGGTTCAACGAGACCGCCATCAGCGCCGGTGTCGACGGGGTCCTGCGGGTGCTGGCCGACCTCGGGATGCGGACCGATTCCGCCCCGCCCAGGGCGGCCACCACGGTCGTCCGGCACACCCACTGGGTGCGGGCCCGGCGCACGGGGATCCTGCGCTCGCCGGTGCGCGCCGGCCAGCGGGTTGCCAGGGGCGACGTGCTGGGGATCATCGCCGACGCCGTCGGGGACTCGCGCGCCACCATGAAGGCCCCGTTCGATGCCGTGGTGATCGGCCACACGCAGCATCCGCTGGTCAACCGCGGTGATGCCCTGTGGCACCTCGCCGACCTCGACCCCGCCGCCAAGGGCACGGCGGCCCGCCTGCCCCGCGGGCGTTGATCGGGGGCGCCCCCGGCCCGGTGGCGGCCACTGGCGATTCCCAGACGCGCGGCCCAGCCATTAGCGTGCCCGGCGATGTCGAGCCGGTATCGCCTGGTCGCGCTCGTCGGACTGGTGCTCCTGGGGGCAGCCATCGCTGGGATCTTCGTCCTCATGGGCGACGACGAAGGCCCGCCGGCGGCCGACGACGCCCGGGCCTACCTGGCGGCCTGGGAGGAGGGCGACTACGCCGCCATGCAGGAGCGAGTGCTCGACGCCCCCACCTCGTTCGACGCGATCCACCAGCAGATCGTCGACAACCTCGACATCACGTCGTCGACCTACGAGCTCGGTGAGGTCGACACCAGCGGCGACAGCGCCATCGCCCGCTTCGCGGCCCGGTTGCAGCTCGATGGGCTGGGCGAGTGGTCCTACAACGGCGCCCTGTCGATGTCGCTGGGCGACGGCGATCGCTGGCTGGTGGACTGGACCCCGGCCGCGATCCACCCGGAGCTCGGCAGCGATCAGACCCTGACCCGAACTCGGGAGGTGCCGTCACGGGCACCGATCGTCGACAAGGACGGCGAGCCGCTGGCGTCTACCGGGCCGGGCCGGATCGTGGGCCTCGAACCCCAGGCCATCCAGGACCTCAACCAGGTGAAGGCGGCGCTCCAGCAGCAACTCGGCGTCGATCCGGCGGCGGTCGACCGGGCGTTGGGGGCGCCAGGCGTGGAGCCCAACCACTTCGTCCCCATCATCACGGTGAGCCAGGCCCGGTACACGCAGGTGGAGCCGGTGATCTATCCGCTGCCAGGCACCCGGTTCCGGGACACGACCACTCGGACGACGCCGTCGCTCGGATTCGCCGAGCACGTGATCGGGCGCACTGGTGAGATCACGGCAGAGGGGCTGGAGGAGCTCGGCCAGCCGTACCGGGAGGGTGATCTGGTGGGACTCACGGGCATCGAGGCCGCATACGAGTCCCAGCTGGCCGGCACGCCGTCGGGCGACATCCAGCTCACCGACGCCGAGGGTGAGGTGCTCGAGGTGCTCGACCGCATCGAGGGCAGGGACCCGCAGCCGGTGGCGACCACGCTCGACCGGGCCGCCCAGGCGGCGGTGGAGTCGGCACTTTCCGCCACCGACCGTCCGGCAGGCGCCGTCGTGGTGGACCGCGACGGCAACGTGCGGGCCGTGGCGTCGCGGCCACTCGACGAGTTCAACCGGGCGCTCTCGGGCAAGTACCCGCCGGGCTCGACGTTCAAGGTGGTGACCACCGGCGCCCTCCTCGCCAACGGGGTCACGCCCGACACGCCCGTCGAGTGCGCACAGACGACCAACGCCGGCGGCCGGGAGTTCAAGAACTTCGAGGACTCCAGTCTCGGCACCGTGCCGTTCGGCCTGGCCTTCGCCGAGTCGTGCAACACCGCGTTCATCAGCGCTTCGGCCACGGTGCCCGATGCCGACATGGTGGCGGCCGCCGAGAGCTTCGGGTTCAACACCGACTACTCGGTCGGGCTGAACACGTTCGGGGGCAGCTTTCCGACCCCTGCCGACGCCACCGAGCACGCCGCCGCCGCGATCGGCCAGGGGCGTGTCGAGGCGAGCCCGCTGCACATGGCCACCGTGGCAGGGGCGGTCATCGACGGGACGTGGGACGCGCCGGTCCTCCTGCCGGATCCGCCCGCCGGCGACGACGCCGACGCCGGCGCCGCGTCGACGACCTCGGACACCGGGGCGGAGGCCAATCCGACAACGACCACGGCAGGGGCAGAGGGTGAGTCCGCCGCCGGCGCGGGCCCCACGCCGCGGCCCGAGCCCCGGACGTTGCCGGACGGGACCGCCCAGACGTTGCTCGGCCTGATGCGCCGAGTCGTCAACGAGGGCAGCGGGCAGGAGGCGGCCATCACCGGGGTCGAGGTCGCCGGCAAGACGGGCACGGCCGAGTTCGGCCAAGGCGATCCGCCGCCCACCCACGCGTGGTTCATCGGCATCCGCGGCGACAACGCCGTGGCGGTCTTGATCGAGGGCGGTGGCGTCGGGGGTCGCGTCGCGGCACCCATCGCCGGCGCGATCCTCGCCGGACTACCTGGCGGCTGATCCCGGCGCGCGGAAGCGTCGTCCTTCCTGGGCGCGGCCGGTCCGCCCTTGACCTCAAGTTCGCTTGAGGTTCTACCGTTCGTGGCGTGCACGCCATTCGACAACACGAGTTCGGTCCCGCCGAGAACCTCATCTACGCGGAGGTCGCCGACCCCGCCCCCGCCGAGGACCAGGTGCGAATCACCGTCGAGGCCGCAGGCGTGCACCTGCTGGACACGATGATCCGCAGCGGCAAGTCCGGCGGTCCGTTCCCGCTTCCGGACCTGCCCATGACCCCCGGCCGCGAGGTGGCGGGCCGCGTCGACGCCGTGGGCCCAGGCGGCGACGGGGCGTGGCGGGGGCGCCGGGTGGTGGCCCACCTCGGCATGGCGAGCGGCGGCTACGCGGAGCTGGCGCTGGCGCCGGTCGGAGCCCTGCACGAGCTTCCGGATGACCTGTCCGCCGGCGTGGCAGTGGCCATGATCGGCACCGGCCGAACCAGCATGGGCATCCTGGAGGTGGCGGAGCCGACACCGGACGACGTGGTGTTGGTGACCGCCGCCGCCGGTGGCATCGGCAGCCTCCTCGTGCAGGCGGCGCGCAACGTCGGTGCCGTCGTGGTCGGCGCCGCGGGCGGGCCGGGCAAGGTCGAGCGGGCCCGGGCGCTGGGGGCCGACGTGGCCGTCGACTACCACGAGCCCGCGTGGCCCAAGGTCGTCCAGGAGGCCCTCCAGGCGCGGCGCGTCACGCTGGCGCTGGACGGCGTCGGTGGCGAGATCGGCCGCGGCGCCCTGGAGCTGCTCGGGCCGGGGGGACGGATCGTCATGTTCGGATGGTCGTCGGGCGAGCCCCTGCAGATCACGACCAGCGACCTGTACGCCGGCGGCATCACCGCGTCGGCCGCAGTCGGGCCGCGCATCATGCAGCGGCCCGGGGGCATGCGGGACCTCGAGACACGTGCACTGGCCGAAGCGGCCGCCGGCCGGATCGTCCCGCCGCTCACATGGTTCCCGCTCGCCGATGCCGGCCAGGCGCACGCCGCGCTGGAGGCCCGGCAGACCATCGGCAAGATCGTGCTGGTGCCCTGAAGGCCGTGCGCGAGCCTGCCGCGAGGTTGGGCCCCGGCACCCAACCTCGCGGCAGGACTTCTTGCGTCAGTCCACCCGGGCCATGTTGGCGAACCGGGTGAACTGCTCGAGGAACGCCAGCCGGGTGACGCCCGTCGGCCCGTTGCGGTGCTTCGACACGATGATCTCGGCCTGCCCGCGATCGGGAGAGTCGGGGTGATACACGTCGTCTCGGTAGATGAACATCACCACGTCGGCGTCCTGCTCGATGCTGTTCTCCGCAACGATTCCGTTGGCGATGAAGTTGTGCGTGGACTCGACAGTCGCGTCGAAGACCAGCTGCGAGCCCCGGGCACCGATCTCGACGACGCGATCCCAGAAGACGTCTGAGGACGCCAACGCTCGCAGTACGTCGTCGTCGACCACTTCCGCAACCCTCGCCAGCCGGGATCGGCTGGGCGCATGCTTGTAGAGCGTCGAGCCGCAATAGGCGGTGCCGAGGTGCGCAGCTAGTTGGCGCGACGTAACCGAACTCGCGCGCATGGCTGATTTGACTCTCGTCCAGACTGCGACTGGCACGGTGTCGACGTTCGTGTTGGCCACCACGCCTCGGAGGCGGTGCCTCAAGTCCTCGGCACCAGGGCCCTTGTCGCCGACGGCGCCCACCCGGTCGAGGAAGGCGAGCTGCTCGTCGCGTCCGTCGACGCAGAGTTGGTAGCCCGGTCGATCGGGCGACCCGCCGATTGTTCGCACGGTCGACCGGATCCGGAGCCGCAGCAGGAGGAGCCGCACGTCGTCGACCAGCCGACGGCTCGTCGACGCGTAGTACACCCGGCCTTGGCCCCACCAGCCGACACACCCATCCGTCGCCCACAGGTGACGGAGGAACAGCCCCACCTGATCGTCACTGAGAGCCAAGACAGGGGTCGGCACGAACTTCTCGTGGCTGCGCCTCCCGTAGAGGCCCCACTGACCGAGCCATTCGGCGATCGGGTTGTGCCGGCCGCGGGCCAGGTTCACTGGTGAGGGCAGGTAGACATGCGACCAGCTGCCCTGCTCGACCCGTCGTGGTTCGATGCCGAAGCTGCGAGCAGCCGCCTCCACGGCCTCCAGGCAGGCCGGGTCGGCACTCGTGTAGTGGATCGGCTGGCGGGGAGCGACGCACCCATCCCCGATGAGGTGGGCCAGCAGTACGACCTCGTGTTCCGGCCATTCCTCGGTCTCCTTGGGCTGGGGGATCAGGCGCGGCACCGCGATGCGGCTCCCGATCGCCAGCTCGTCGAGGCGCACCCAGCCGTCCACGGTGAGGAACGGGTGGTTCGCGCTCGCGGTGATCGTTCGCCCCGAGCCCAGGCGCAGCTCGAAAACGTCTTTGACGCCCGTCGGAAAGGCGTGGGTCATCGTTGCGGGGACCATCCGGAGGTCGGTGTCGAGCGACCAGATCGGGATGTCGCGCTCAGCGCTCTCAGCCAGCTTGCGAATCGTGACCTCGGCGCCGGTGTCGGATCGCAGCACCTTGGTGTCGCCGGCGACGCATCCGCTCTCGCGTAGGTCCGCCAGCATGGGGCGCTTGTCCGACCGCAGCTCCAGCTGGCGGGAGAGCTGGGACAGGGCCACCACCGGGCACTCGAGCTCGCGGGCCAGGATCTTGAGGCCGCGGCTGATCTCGGACACCTCGACCTGGCGGTTCTCGGCCCGGGTCCGGCCGGTCATGAGCTGCAGGTAGTCGACGACCACGATGCCGAGGGCGCCGACCTGGCTCTTGAGGCGGCGCGCCTTGGCCCGGATCTCCATCACCGTGAGGTTGGGGTTGTCGTCGATCCAGATCGGGGCCGAGGCCAGGCGGCCGATGGCCTGGCTGATCCGGCTCCAGTCGTCCTCGCTCAGGCGGCCCGTGCGCACCCGGGCCGAGTCGATGCGGGCCTCGCCGCACAGCAGCCGCTGCGACAGCTCGAGGCTGCCCATCTCCAAGCTGAACACCAGAACCGGCTGGTTGGCGTAGAGGGCGGCGTGGGCGGCCATGCCGAGCGCGAAGGACGTGTTGTGCACGAACACGTCGGCCGCCACGAAATTGTGCCAGTCCGGGATGGTCAGGTCGTAGACCTGCTCGTCGCCCTCGTGCTCGATCGCCGTGATCTCGTCCCAGGCCACGACGGAGCCGTCGAACGCAACGCCCCCGCCCGCCGGCGCCGATCCGGACGCACTGTTGGGCGCGACGCTGCGTTCAGGGGCGGCGGTGGCGGTTCCCCGGTGCCGCCCCTCGGCCGTCGCCACCAGCTCGGGTAACGGCTGCTCGACCAGGTGGCGTGCGTGGGCAACGATCGCGCCGAGCTCGACGTCGCGGCCGAGCAAGCCGATCTCCTGGGCCAGGGCGACGATCTGCGGGCCCTCGGCGACCACCAGCTCGTGGGCCGCCCACGTGGCGTCGTCGATGGCCACCACGGACCGGCGCACCGATGCACGGACGCCGAACCGGAGGAGCAGGTGCTGCAGGTCGTGCGCAAGGCCGGCACTGCGCAGCGTCACGGTCACGCGCCCCGGCTCGTCGCCGGCCGGGTGCCAGACCGCAGCGATCGCTCCCAGCGCCCGGTTGAGGAACAGGGCCAGCTGGTCTCGTGGGAGCCGGAACACCGCCCTGGGCACCCGGCGCTCGGCCGGTGCGCGGGCGATGCGGTGGCGTGTCGCGAGGTCGGTGAGCGCACTACTGGACGCCACGTCCCACGTGCGGGCGCCGCCGGGCAGCGTCCGATCCACGACTCGCACGCCGTAACCCGCGCCCCGGCGCTCGATGTCCCCGGCGACCTCGCGGTTGTCGGTCCACAGCCGCGGCCCGAGCTCGTCGCCACCCGGCGCCACCACCATGTGCGCCAGCATCACGAGCTCGTCGACGGGCAGGCCGTCGTGACCGAAGACCGGTATGGCCGCCGGCACGCCCACCCGATGCCCGGCCGCCAGGTCGGCGAGCGGGCGCCACCCGTCCGGCGTGAGGAACGGGTGGCTGGCGGTGGTGCGGACCTCGCGGCCCGAATGCGTCCGCACGCGATAGACGGGCTTGTGGCCGTCGTCGACGAACGCGTGGGGTTGGACCGTGCGCAGCTCCCCGGCGCCCGCCAGTGCCAGGACCGACACCCGGCTGCCGGCGAGCCCCGCCCGATGCAACTCGGCGGCCGTGCACAGCTCACCCGTGTTGGCATCGACGATGGGTGTGTCCCAGGCGACGCACTTGCCCATCGAGGGGCGGGCGCCGACGACCACCAGGTTGCTGGGCTGGAGGCCGGACAGCAGCTCGTCGAGGTCGACGTAGCCGGTCGGCACCCCAGTGATGGCGTCCCCCCGGCCGTAGAGCTGCTCCAGCCGATCAAGGTTGAGGCCCAGGAGGTCCTCGATCTTGGACGTGGAGTCGGTCACCCGTCTCTGGTTGACGTCGTAGACCATCGCCTCCGCGCGATCGAGCGCCTTGGTGACGTCCTCGGGCATCGAGTACCCGATCTCGGCGATCTCGCCGGCGATGCCGATGAGGCGCCGGAGCAGTGCGTGCTCCTCGATGATGCGGGCGTAGCCGGCGGCGTTGGTGGTGGCGGGCGTCGACGCCATGACGTCGACCAGCACCTGGTGCCCACCGACCGTCTCCAACAGACCGTTTCGCCGGAGCTCGTCGGCCACGGTGACGGGGTCGACGGGTTGACCGGCCGCGTAGAGGGCATGGATGGCGTCGAAGATGTGCGAATGCGCGGGTTTGTAGAAGTCGTCGGCCCGCACGACGCCCGCGGCCGCAGCGATGGCCTCGGGCTCGAGCATCATCGCTCCGAGCAGGGACTCCTCGGCCGTGAGGTCGTGAGGAGGAACGCGGCCGGTGCGTGCCCGCCGAGGGGAGGTGACGTCGTCCGCCATGGCTACGTCACCTTCCCCGACATGGCCTGTGCGTAGCTAGACGGAAAACCCCGTGGACTTCCTGTGGACGACCGTTCCCAAACTGGGGACCAACGGCGGGATCCGCCACTATCCGTATGCGGCGCCGCCGCGTCCCGCAGTCAAAGCGCGACCGCCAGACATCGGTCCTGTGGAAACTGTGGGCACGTTGTGAAAAGGCCCGGCCCTGAGCTTCGCTCGTGGGGGCGAGTGCGTCGACCATGGCACCCGCCCGACCATCGGGTTCAGTCGCCGACCACGTCGACCGTGACGGGGAACTCGACGTCAGCGTGCAGCTTCACCGGGACCGTGTGCGTGCCCAGGGTCTTGATCGGCTCGCCCAGCACCAGCTTGCGACGATCGATGCGCACGTTGGCCTGCGCCTCGATCGCCTCGGCGATGTCGGCGGCGGTGACCGAGCCGAACAGCCGACCCTCGGTGCCCGCCTTGGCCGCGACCGTGAACACCCTCGGGACCAGCGTCGTCGCCACCTCTTCCGCGGCGGCCCGATCCTGCGCGTCGCGTAGGTCGCGCGCCCGGCGCATGCTGGTCGCCTGCGTCTCGGCGCCGGCCGTGGCCTTCATGGCGAGGCCCTTCGGGACGAGGTAGTTGCGGGCGAACCCATCGGTCACGTCGAGGATGTCGCCTCGCTTGCCGAGGTTGGACACGTCGGCACGAAGGATGACCCGCATCACAGCTCCTCCGCGGCGGGGGCGTCCGACGGCACCTCGCCGTTGCCCTCGATGCCGGCGTCACCAGTGGAGGCAACCGGCTCGTCACGCGCCATCCGGTCCTCGCGGGGCCCACGGGGGCCGCGGTCGCCGCGGTCACCGCGATCGCCACGGTCACCGCGATCGCCACGGTCGCCGCGATCGCCGCGGGGCCCGCGCTGCTGGGTGATGCGCGTGACGTATGGCAGCAGGGCCATCTCCCGGGCGTTCTTGATCGCCCGGGCGACCTCCTTCTGCTGCTGGGCGTCGTTGCCCGTCACCCGGCGGGCACGCACCTTCGATCGGTCGGACATGAACCGGCGGAGCAGGTTCACGTCCTTCCAGTCCACGTATTCCACGCCCTCGGTGGTGAGGATGCTGGTCTTCCTCTTGGCCCTGCGGGCGTTGTCCTTGTTCTTGGACCTGGACTTGGCCATCAGAATGGCTCCTCCGAGGGGTCGAAACCGGGGGCGGGCTCGTTGGACACGCTGCGGCCGCCCTGCCCCCCACCGCCGCTCCAACCGTCGCCGCCGCCCTCGCGGCGTTCGTTGCGCTTGATGTCGGCCGTCGCCCAGCGCAGGCTCGGCCCCACCTCGTCGGCCACGATCTCGACGACCGAGCGTCGCTCGCCGTCC
>Ga0081538_10002924_pt1 | contig 16295 bp, 14 predicted proteins | sample TabmetS5T2R1_FD_71022 | JGI IMG/M metagenome (GOLD analysis project Ga0081538, IMG submission 71022) | Tabebuia heterophylla rhizosphere microbial communities from the University of Puerto Rico - S5T2R1 | ecosystem: Host-associated > Plants > Roots > Rhizosphere ... | reverse complement strand
CGGCCGGTACGCCTTTGGGCTCCATCGAGTACGCAACCGCTTCATGCTCCGCATCATTCAGCTCAGTAACTTCGGTGATGGCGTCACTCAGCGACTGCCGCTTCGCCTGCTGTACCGGGTCCGGGAACCGCTCGTTGCGGTACAGGCCAACAAGCGGAAGGACTCTGTCGCGGTCGCGAACGTAAGTGAGGTTGAGGGTGACGACGTCAGAAGGGGCCTTGGACAACAAGATCGTGCGAGCGGCGAGCTCGGGCCGCAGCGACCTAACCAGATCGCGGCCCAAGTCCTCAACGGAAGCGAGCGGTCGGTTCACCGCTCCCCCGAGCAGAGGTGCCGTTGCCGGATTCGCGCCAAGAAAGCACGGCGTCGTGGCGACCAGGACTCCGTCCATCACGAGGTTGTGCAGCGAGATGTGGTGACCACCGAACCGCCAACCCCACAAACCTTTGTCGCTCGGCTCGCCAAACACCCGCAGGTAATACAGTCCAGGGTCGCGGCCGCGTTCCCGATTGAAGCTGGCCTTGAAACCCTCGATGTAGTCGAGCACGTTCTCCAGGCCCATGATCGTCGCGACCGTGACGTACGCGGCGGGGGAGAGCCCGGTCGAGACGAGCCGCATTGCTGCCCGCTGCTGCGCGGGTCGCTGCTGATGAATGGTGAGTCCACCGTGATCGGTCGGCGTGTAGAACCAGCGGCGGCGTTCGTTGTCGGAAGGATCGTCGGCGGGGAGGGCTCCCTGGCTGATCTTGCGCTGTTCGACATCGAGGCTGTCTAGCCAGGCGCCCGCAGCCTCAGCCATCCGAGCCGCTACCTCGCGGCGGGCCGCTTGGTCGTCGCTGCTCAAGGCCACATCCGCCATGCAGCGAATCTAACGAACCTGTTAGGCGCCGGGGCTACCCGCCTGCTCAACTGCGCGCTACTGGACCTCTCCGCCAGCACCGCTGCCAAAGCGGTCCAGCCCAGTAGTCGGCAGCCCTCCGGTACCTGGGATCCAGGACCGCTGGGAGCCACCGGTCAATGGAATCACGTTGACCATGCCTGTCGGGTTTTGCGCGTCATCAGGTACTCCAACCAGGATGGAGCGCTCGGCCACGCCGGCCACAAACCCGAGTCCCTCACCAAAATGCTCATTGGCTGCTGGGTCGCCGGGGACTGTGTCGAGCTCCTGCTCGTACGTCGCCTCCGCAGCAAGATCATCAAGTGGAAAGACCTGCACTAGCCCGGTGTCAGCTGCGAAACCATCCTCGGCCGGTGTTGACACGGCCAGCCGGGTCTTTGTGTCACTCAAGCCCGGCGGTGCCAACACCACTCGGCGCCCGAACTGATCACCGGCCTCGGATGTTCCGGTGACACCTGTGGTGTCCTGAGTCAGCCCAACACTGTTCGGTGTGACGGTCGTGCCGTTGGAGGAGAAGAGCTGGACGCTGCCGGCATTGGCCGCGGTTCCGATGGCTTCCTGGGGAATCCCGACCGCCAGGTGCGTCGTGCTGCCGGACCGTACGCTATCCAAGGCCTGACCGAAGGCATCGTTGGCTTCCGTGGTGCCCGGAACATTGCTGGAGCTCTGGTCGAACGCCTGTCCCGCCGCGGTTGCGGCGTGCAGATCGTTGATGATCACGATAGCGCCCGCATTGCTTACCGCGCTGGTACCGGAGCCTAGATCCTCACCCGGTACTCCGACGACCCCATCGACCCTGACCGATGTGCCGGTGAACTGCCCAAGGGTGACTGCCTCACCGAACCGATCCCCGACCTCCGGCGCTCCCGGAATGCCGGACGAGTTTGCATCAACGGCCCTCGGGTTGGAAAGACCGGCGGTGAAGAAGCCTGCCCATCCGGCATCGTTCTGGCCCGAAACATCGCCACCCGGAACTCCGACGGCCACCATCGGTGCGTCGGCTCCCAATTCGTTGGTGGCATCCACCGTGTAACCGAGTTGATCACTGGCCGCGGCAGTTCGCCCAAAGGAACTCTGGGTCAGTTGGGATGAGGCTTGGCCCTTGCCAAGCCCAGCCGAAGATCCCCAGATGACCTGCGCCAGTCCAGAATCAGGTTGACCTCCGATGTCCTCGTACGGCGTTCCGACCAGCAGGTCGGTGTAGCCATCGTTGTCAAGATCGGCAGCCGCCGTAGTGAACCCGAATCGGTCTCCGGCCGATGGGGTATTGCCGACTGAATCCGAGCCCTGAACCAACGTTTGCGCCGACCCGCCGCCGATGCTGCTGCTGTTTCCATACAGCACGGTCACCTGACCAGCGTCGGTCACACCTCCCGGGTCCGCGTTGGGATCCGAAACCACCGCATCGGAGTACCCGTCGCCGTCGAAGTCAGACTGCTTTGGCAACAGCTTGATCATCTTCGCTACCGACGGAACGCCAGCGCTATTGGTGACGAACAGCATGTAGTAGCCGGCGGGTGCCTCGTTCGAGTTTTTCGGCGCCGTGGCCGTAAAGCTGGTTCCTGAACCGGTGAAGTCCAACGGCACGTAGCGTTGCCCCTGGTCCACGCTGTGAGTGTTGGCTCCCAGGCGTACCAGCCCAACCTTGCCGATCGTTGCGGCCTCCGCCAAGGTGATCTTGAAGTCTTGACCGTAGACAGTGGAGGCAGGTGCGGTGTCGATCACTGGCCGGGTCGCATACTCACCGCTGCTGTCCTTTTTAAACAGGTAGGGCGGCTCGAAATACTCGACGTTCCTCTCCAGATACCCCTTCGTCTTGCAGGAGGCGCAGACGCCGCCGCCGCCGGTGAGTACCCGGCCGTCTGGCAGCAGCGTGGCGCTGGAGTGGTACTGGCGTACCCGACTAGCACTCGACAAGACCGTCCAGGTGTCAGTCGCTGGATCCCACCGCTCCGCTGCGAATACGGGATTGTCAAGATCAGTGAGCTCATCGATGGAACGGCTTTGTCCGCCAGTCGCAAGGACGCTCCCGTCAGCCAGCACGGTGAGGTTGTGCTGGCGCCGTCCAACAGACATCGAGCCGGTGCTGCTTGCCGTGGTCGTGCCGCCACGAACGTCGACGATCTTCGCTGTTTTGGTTGGGACGCGGGTCTTGCCGTCTTCGGTTATGTCGCCACCGCCGGCGACCAGCACGCGACCGATGGCGTAGCTGGCGAAGCTGCCATAGTCGCGGTTGATGTTGTCCCGGGTGTCAGGCCCGGTGGTTACTGTCCCCAGGCCGCGCGTATCGATGGTGTTCATGCGGTTCGGGGGACCCAGCAACTCGACCCGCCCGTCGGGACGGGTGGTCAAGAACGGGTACAGGCGAGCGCTGTACCCGCTGGCGTTGCTCAGCCGGCGAAGCGTGCCGTCAGTCTGATAAACCTCGGGAAGCGTCGGACCGCCACCAACGATGGCTGCCTCATTGGTGCCTAGAGCTGCTACCGAGGGGTACCAGCGCTCAGCCGCCATGTTGGGTCCACGGGTCCAGGTCTCGTTGCGCCAGTCGAAAATGTGGGTCTGCACGATGCCGTCCATCGCAGCGTTTTTGTTCCCGCCGACCACCAGCAAACGGCCATCCGGGAGCTGGATGTATCCAGCGCAGAAGATGTTGTAGCCCTGAACGTCCCTGCGGACATAAGTGTTGTTGGCCGGGTTCCAAACCAAAGCCCTGGTAAAGGTATGGTTCGTGGTCTGCGTCGGCGGTTCTTGGCCCGCAGAATCCCAGATCAGCACTTTGCCGTTCGGCAATACCGCCTGAAAGATCGGCACCACGGGAGTGCTGATCACCGAACTCCATTTGCCGCCCTGGCCGGCATCCTGGGCCGCGACGGCGGAGAGTCTCGCGTTGGGCACGGTCTGTTGGTCGGTACGGCGACCGGGCGTGTCTCCGGTCTCCTCCTTGATCGCTGCCGCGTTGGCGCGGGTTTGTGCCTCGATCTGCTCGATCGGGGTACCTGCAAGATCACGCTTGGCGTGTTCGGCGTCAGTCTTCTCATCGACCGGATGAGCAGTTGCCGAGTCGATCATGCCCACACTGATGATCAGACCTAACAGTCCAGCCAACGCGCTTGCACGCCAATACCTGCGACGCATGTGTACATCCCCCGAGTGCTCTGAAGCACATGTCCCGAGTCAGTATCTATGGATAAAGCCGGTCGCAACTGGAATTCGGCAACAATTGCGCCGAGTTGTGTTCTAAATAGTTGATGCCCCGGCCGGTAAAGACGAAAACGCCAGGCGCCCTCGACGACCAGCCCCTCCAGCCTTTTGCGCACGACAAGCGTGCGTAATTGCCTAACCCTGTGTGATGATTGGAGTTCGACCAGGCCATCATTTTGCGACACTTTGGGCGAGCGTCGCTCAGGATCAAAAGGCTTTGGAGGCGATCACAATGATCGGTGCAATCCTGCTTGGATTCGTATGCGGCGTCATTGCCCGGATGCTGACGCCCAGGGATGTGTTCCGCAACATGAGCGGACCGGTCTCGTGGTTGGTCTCCATCGGACTGGGGCTATTAGGTGCTGTGGTGGGCTACCTGATCTTCACCGTCTTACTTGGCATCGGCGACACGGACATCTTCGACTGGGGTGGCTTGCTCAGCGCCCTGATCGGCACGATCATTGTCGTGCCAATCGGATCGGCGATCATTCGGGCAAGAAACCGCCAGAAAGAAGTTCCGCCAGCCGAACCGCCTGCCGAACCGCCTGCAGTCAGTCCATAGGTTGCTCGAGGGCAAGATCACTAGCGAGCACGTTGACAGCGGCTGGGCTGCAACGCCACGCGAAGATTTACTGTAAGTATCACTGGTTTCGGGTGAATCCTGGTCAGGCTCTAGACATTTGGCGAAGTTTGAGCGCTACTGGATATTAGGCCCGTACAGGGGGAGAGACTCCAGTCGGATGGCGGCGCAGGGCCTGGACCGGCTGGAGCCTTTCCTGAGCTAGGGTGCTCGGCTGCAGTAGCTGTGGCCGGTCGGCGTGGTGATCTTGATGGTGTGGTGTTGCCCATCCAATCCGCTGGAAATGCTCTCCACCTTCCAGCCGGGCATTTCTTTGACATAGTTGCCGCGTTCGCATGCCCCACGGCCGTTGGGATAGATGGTCAGACCGCCGTCGGTGTAGCGGTGGATGTGGTCGAGGTGCCTGATCGGCGCCTCACAGTACGGGTCGCGGCATGCCCGGTCGCGCCACATGATCAACTTTCTAAGGTAGCCGTCGAACTTGCGGCGCTGGGGATCGCCACCAATCAGCGGCCCGCCGACAGGGGATGCGTAGAGGCGGCGCCACCACAGCCGGCCCTTACTCGTGGCCAAGATGTTACGGGCAAGGTTGGCCGGCAGTGGCCCGTAGCCAGCCAACTCAGCAGCCTTGCCATTGTTGCCGTCCAGCAGCGCATCCAGATCCATCACGATCTGTAGCTCGGCGTTGACATCGGTTGCCTCGGCTTGTCCGGTGAGCCGCTCTACCAGGGTGTCAGCCATGATCTGCTCTCGCGATCTGTTATCACCGGAAGCCTTCGCCGTGTCGGTGTGATCTTGCAAGGCCTTCAAACACGCGACGCCTTGTTCGACCGGCAAGTATCCGCTGAGCAAGCTCATGGTGTCTGGGGCTGGCCGCAAAGTGACCCGGCGATGCTTGCGTTCGGTCCGACCCCGCTGCATAAAGCCGCCTGGATCGGCTTCGTAGGCATGCCGACGGGCACAAGCCGCGGCGCCCCGCGAACCCATCTCAGCGAGCCCCGCCGCGATGATCTTCTGATCCACATGCCGCCTGGTCGCAGCATCCAAATGCCGGGTCTCGGTAACGACCAAGGAGGCCACATAGGCGCTGATCTCACCATCGACCAGCAGCCGGTAGGTCTGTGGCAGGTCAAACCACAACGCCCGCGCCATCTCCAGCTGCCGGGCAGCCGCGAACCCCGACATCCGGCAGGCCAGGCCGAGCTGATCGGCGATCCCTCGGCCGATCTTGTCCGGATGCACATCTGCGGCCAGCTGCGCCTCCACCTGCGACTGCGCAAAGCGAAGAGATTCCGCCACCTGCAACCCGGCAGCCGCTGCCTTGATCTTCTCCAGCCGCGCAATTCGATCAATCCGCGTGGCATCTGACACGCCACCCGACTCAGCACTCGCACAATCCCCGACACCCTCAGCAAGGCCGGACAACACCGCATCCAGCCACCCGATCAGCGAATCCACCACCGGATCCGCCACCGGATCCGCCACCGGATCCTTCACAATCTCGGGAGCCACACCAACTGTCACGCCTCTAACGCTACGGATCCCCACTGACAGTTTTCGCTCACGCGTTCGAGAGTGCCCCAGACACTCTGAACGTCCTGTTACGCCGAACCGGTGGGCGTTGCTACCTCAGCCGGGCGGGTCCTGCGGCCGATCAAGCCGACGGTCAGCAGTACCGCACCTCCAACCAGCGACAGCCCCGAGAGCATCCGCATCAGCCCCTGAGCGGCCTCATCGATGTCGGCTGGTCCGGCGCCGCTCAATTCGATCAAGGTTCCGGCGACCGCGACAGCGACGCCACCAACCGTAACTATGGTCGTGAGATTGACACCGGCAGCGGCACCGGCGCGAGCGGGCTCGACAACACTCTGGGTGCCAATGTTTGGCAGGGTCCAGCCGAGGCCGAGCGCAAAGCCGGTCAGGCCCAGCAACGGCACGTAAAGGGCCCAGACATTTACCAGCGACACCGCTAGCAAGCAGATGCCGCCGAAAAGCAGCGCGGCCGGGATAAGTAGCGGCACGGGTTGCCATGCGGCCAACCGGCCCGCCAGCGGGCCCGACAGAGCAACAGCCACTGATGGTGCCAGGAACACCAGCCCGGAGACGATCGGGCTGAGCCCACGCCCCTCCTGCAGATAGATCGTCGTGCACAGCACTGTTACGGCGTAAACGATGTTGGCGATCGATCCGCCAACGGTGATCAATACGAACGGCTTGTTGCGGAACAAGGACATATCGATCAGTGGATCGCGAACCCGCCGTTCCACCACGGTAAAAGCGAACAACAGCGCAACCGCGAGGAGCAGCAAGCCAAGCAACGCGGGGGAGCTCCACCCCCACTCACCGCCTCGGTCGGCCGCGTACGCCAACGCGACGATGCCGGCACTGACCAAAACCAGCCCAATCCAGTCGATGCGCGCCGATCCTCCGGCTGGTGGCACCTTGGGCACCCAACGCAGGCAGAAGATGATCCCAATCGCCGATAGCGGGACGTTCAGCAGGAACACCCACCGCCAGCTGGCTTGCTCCGTCAGCAAGCCACCGATAAACGGACCTAAAGCGGTGCCAATGCTCGCAATGCCGAACAAGGCACCGATGGCCGCTGCGCGACGATCATCTGCAACCGCACTCCTGATGGCCGCAATGCTTACGGTGAGCAACGCCGCTGATCCCAAACCCTGCAGCGAACGGAAACCGATCAAGACAGCGAACGTAGAGGAGAGGCCGCAGATCAGCGAGGCACCACCGAACGTCACCAGGCCGGCCACCACCATGCGCCGGTGACCGCGCAGATCACCAAGGCGTCCGGCGGGGATCATCGCTGCACCGATGGCGATCAGGTACGCGCTCAGCACCCACTGGAGGTCTGTGGTCGTCTTATTGAAATCGACTGCCATTGACGGCAGCGCCAAGCTGAGGGCGAAGAAGTCGACCTGCACACAGAACAAGCCAATCGAAAGCGCCACAAGAGCGCGTACCTCGGCCGCGGTGAACTTCATTGCAGCGACTCTAGAACTAATCCTTGCGACTAGCCATCAAGCTTGACGGTGCCCCGGTACAACCATATGGTTGTATCAAATGCAGATCGCCCCACCTGACTTCGACCGGACGTTCGGCGCCCTTGCCGACGCTACGCGGCGGGACATCGTACGCCGCGCGATTGGAGGTGAGGAGGGTGTGGCCGAGCTCGCCGAGCACTATCCGATGAGCTTTGCGGCAGTTCAGAAGCACATCGCGATCCTCGAGCGGGCGGGCCTGATCACCAAGGAGCGCATCGGGCGCCGTAAGGTCGTCCGAACGAACCTCGAGGGGCTGCGCGTCGCACGCCGCCTGCTCGACCAGTACGAGGAACTGTGGCGCGGGCGCGTCGTGCGCATGACCGCGCTAGTCACCCAGGACCCAAGGAGGAAGAACGATGACCGTTACCGCGGTACGGAAAGATCCTGAGAGGTTGACCATGACTCTCGACGCGGAGTTCGACGCCCCGCCCGACCGGATCTGGCAGCTGTGGGCCGATCCGCGCCAGCTTGAGCGTTGGTGGGGACCGCCGACCTATCCGGCCACCTTCACGGCGCACGACCTGCGCTCCGGCGGACGGGTCGAGTACCACATGACCGGTCCGGAGGGAGACCAGTCGCGCGGCTACTGGGAGATTGTCGAGGTCGATGCACCGAATCGGCTCGTCTTCCGTGACGGCTTCGCCGACGCCGATGGCACTCCTAGCACCGATATGCCGATCAATGAAGTCCGCGTGCTGATCACCGAGGGCGAGGGCGGACAAACCCAGATGTCGATCGAGAGCATCTTCCCGAATCCGGCGGCGATGGAGCAGATCCTCGCCATGGGCATGGAAGAGGGCTTGACCGCGGCAGTCGGCCAGATCGACGCGATCCTGGCCGAAGACGTCGCCGAGCGGTCAAGCGGCCGATGACTTCAGCGGTCGCAGGCAGTCAGTACAGATCAAGATCGGCTAAGACATCCCGAGGAGAGGAACTGTGAGCACGACGACTAGCCAGATGACCACCCACACTTTGGACGTCCCCGGCGCCACGCTGACGTACGACATTCGGCATAACGACGCCAGCACCGAGCCGATCTTGGTATTGATCGGCTTCCCAATGGGCGCGGCCGGCTTCGGCACCCTGGCGACGTACTTCACCGACCGCACGATCGTGACCTACGACCCGCGCGGGTCCGAGCGCAGCGTCAAGGCCGATCCCACCAGCATGGCAACGCCCGACGACCACGCTGACGATGTGCATCGGGTCATTGAGGCGATCGGTCGCGGGCCGGTCGACCTGTTCGCCAGCAGCGGTGGAGCGGCCAACGCGCTCGCCCTTGTGTCGAAGCACCCGGAGGAGGTGCGGACGCTGGTGGCTCACGAGCCGCCCATCGCGGCGATTCTGGACGACCGGGAGCATGCGCTTGCGGCGTGCCGGGCGGTCTACGAGACCTACCAGCGCAGCGGCTGGGGCGCCGGCATGGCGCACTTCTTCACAATCCTCGGCCATCACGGTCCCTACACTGCGGAGGTCGCTAGCCTGCCTGCTCCCGACCCGGCGGCGTTCGGGATGCCAACAGAGGACGACGGCTCCCGAACCGACCCAATGCTCGGCGAGAGCATGATCACCATCACTCACTACGAGCCCGACTTCGAAGCCCTGCGCGCCGCCGCCACACGGATCGTGGTTGCCGCGGGCGAGCAGTCAGAGGGCGAGATGCCGAGCCGGGGAGCCTACGCCGTCGCCGAGGGACTTGGTGTGGAACTGGTGATCTTCCCGAGCGGCCACGGCGGCTTTTTGGGCGGCGAGTACGGCCAGCCCCCCGGTGATCCGGACGGATTTGCCGCGAAGCTGCGCCAGGTGCTGGCTGAGGCCTGAGGCTTGAGGAGAAAGAGTCGATCATGCAACTGACAGTCACGACATTCATCTCGGTCGACGGCGTGTATCAGGGCCCGGGCGGTCCTGAGGAGGATCGCAGCGGCGGCTTCGACCGGGGCGGCTGGCTGGTCCCGCACTTCGATGAGGCCACCGGCCAGTTCATGGACGAGGTCTTCCGGGAGGTGGACGCGTTCCTTCTGGGCCGGCGCACGTACGAGATCTTCGCGGCCTCTTGGCCGAACGCCACCGATCCGAACGACCCGGTGGCCAAGAGTCTCAATACGCTGCCCAAGTACGTAGCGTCTAACACGCTAAAGGACCCGCAGTGGGCCAACACCACGGTTCTCGACGGTGATCTTGTCTCCGCCGTGCAGGAGCTGAAGGAGCGCGACGGGCGGGAACTCCAGGTTCATGGCAGCGGAAGACTGGTCCAGTCCTTGCTCGACAACGACCTCGTGGACCGCCTGAACCTACTGGTGTTTCCGGTGATCGTCGGCGCCGGTCGGCGACTGTTCCCGGACAGCGGGATTGCAACGGGCCTGGCACTGGAGGAGTCGCGGAGCACCCCATCCGGAGTGGCGATCTCGGTTTATCGCCCGAGCGGGCGCCCCGAGTTCGGAACGGTGGAGGTCGAGTAACCCCTCACCCCCACCCTCTCTTCGGGCGCCTGAGGCTGAGGTTCAGCCTCAACTACCAGCGGTCACCTGTCGAATCTGCCTGATTGCCTCTGTTACTCCGCCTTGCCAGGGTGGTCCATGTCCGGGGAGGACCCAAGTCGCTTGCACGGCCTCCAACCTGGCGAGTGACGCCGACGCACCGTCCGGGTCGAGTGTGAACGGCGCGGGCCGAGGCCCACGCTGCCCTGTCAGCACATCCCGAGTGGTCAATGCGTCGCCGACGAACAACGCATCGACTGCTGGTACGTGCACAGCAACGCTCCCGGGTGTGTGGCCCGGCACGTGGATGATTCGCGGAGATCCAGGCAAATCGAGCACCGCGCCGTCGGTAAACGTCACGACCTCGCGGACTGGCCGGGTACGGAGCCCGCCGTGTCGCGCGCCGTACCAGAGGAATCCCAGCAGTGGCCGTAGTTTGATGTGTCCCCAGCCAGCGTTGGGTTTCTTAACCTCGCCGCGAGCCCGGGCCGCATCGAGCTCATGGACATGGACCACGATGCCATTCGTCTGCCTGAGCCGCTCAGCGAAACCGATGTGGTCGCTGTCGCCATGTGTCAGCAGGATGCCCCGAACGTCATTAAGCGAGCGACCCAGTTGGGCCAGCTCCTGCTCTAACTGGCGCCGGAGGCCGGACAAACCAGCGTCGATGATCGTGACACCCGATGAGTCCTCAACCAGGTAAATGTTGACGATATCGGAGCCGATGCGGTGCAGACCGGGTCCAAGTTTCATCCAGTCATCTCCTTGATCGCGCTCTCGCCGCCTAGGCCTCGGGCAGCGGCTTTCGTACCCATACGGCCGTCATCATCCAACACTGGGTCCAGTAGTCCGGGTCGTCCAGCAGGGCAGATGCGGCGTCGATCGTTGCCGCATCGAGCTGCCCAGCGGCGATCACGCGATCGCGCACTTCGGCGAAGAAGAGCTGGAAGTACAACGCACCACGATCCCGGCCTCGGATGTTCTGTACGTCGGTCTTAGCCTCGGGATGCCCGAGACCGAGAGCACTCACCAAGCTGGGTAGCCTGCGGCCAATCAGCCAGTCGACCCCGTTGGCACGTCCCCACTCGATGAGGCCCTGCCAGGTACGTGCCCATACTTCCGGCTCGGTCGTCGGCGCCAAGTGAAAGTCCGGCTCTTGAATCAAGAGCCACCCGCCGGGTCTGACGGCCTCGGCCATCCGGGTAACCACCTGCGGGGCGTACTCGGCGATCTGGTGCAGCAGGGCACGACAGCTCACTAGGTCGTACGACTCAGATGGCAACTCTCCCATGCGTAGGTCCATCTGCTGCACCGACAGGTTCTGAGCAGGCACGAGCTCAAGGAGCACTGGGTTGATGTCGATCGCCGTTACGCTTCCCGAGGCACCGACCTTGGCGGCGAGCCACTCCGCGATGCTGCCATTACCGCCGCCGAGTTCTAGGCAATGCCAGCCATCGCCGACGCCGAGCGTGGTGAGATATCCCCGAGTCCACGGGTCCAGAATCTTCGACATCAGGTCGAGCCGCTGGTACTCGGCGGCTAAAGCGTTGTTCAGTATGTATTCCTTCACGCTGCTCCTTGCCTGATTGCCACTTAGCATCAGCAACTTCCACTCCGCACTAGCTGTACCTGATGCGGAGAGGCAGTCAAGGATGCGGAGTGCGGCTTTGCCTTCATAATCGCAATGAGTACGCCGACACGCGAGCGTCCAGATCCGTGGGGAGCCATGACCGATTACCTCGACGACGTCGTGCCCCGAAAGCTGCAATCCGGCCAGCGAGCCGAGGTGTGGATCGTCGAGGCGGGCAGCGGATCAACCGAATTGGTGTACTCGACCGACAGTCTGCTTCTGGAGGCACCCAACTGGGCACCCGACGGTCACGGGCTGTTACTCAACGGAGATGGCCTGCTGTGGCGGCTCGATCTTGAGCCGCAAATCGAGTTGCAGCAGGTGCCCATTGATGACTTGCCACCGATCAACAATGATCACGTCCTGGACGCCAGTCGTGGACTGATCTACTTATCCGCGAACGACGGCCATATATATGTCGCGCCGATCAAGGGCGGCACGGCGAAGCGTGTTACCAAGGACTCGAGTCGCCATCACTTCCTGCACGGTGTCAGTCCGGACGGGGCGACGCTGGCTTTCGTTGAACTCCTGCGCGCAGACCCGTCAACTACTCCGGGTCAGCTAGCACTCATCTCCTCGGCCGGGGGCGAAACGCGTTATCCGGAGGCTGGCAGTAGCCACCTTGACGGCCCGGAGTATTCACCCGACGGTGCTTGGCTTTATTTCAATACCGAGGAGTTCACCAATCGCCCGGGCCACGCGCAACTGGCGCGCATGCCCGCCCAGGGCGGCCGCATGGAGCGTCTCGTGGAGTCCGAGTCCGTCGACTGGTTCCCGCATCTCTCACCCAACGGCGAGCTCGCCAGCTACATCAGCTTCCCGCCAGGCACACTTGGGCATCCGCCCGACCTGGACGTGGAAGTCCGGATGGTACGCACCAGAGATTGGCGCGATGTCGTGTGGCGCTTTCAGCTCTTCGGCGGGCAGGGAACCCTTAACGTCAATAGCTGGTCCCCGGACAGCCAGCGGTTCGCGTACGTGGCCTATCCGGTGTAGCCGGCGAAACCGAGTCCCCGGAGAATAATCCAGGCGTGCCTTCGTGAGATAGGGGTGGTTGGTGCAGGGTGTGCTGGCTGGGTTCGCCACCATCGGCATCATCATCGGCCTCGGCTTCCTGCTGGCCCACCTGAGAATCCTCGACGCGACCGCACAAGGGGTGCTGATGCGGATCGCGTTCTACGTGGCCACCCCGGCCCTCATGATCACTGTGCTGGGCGGTACGGATGTGCACCGGCTGCTCTCGGCCAACCTGATCGCATCCCTGGGCAGCGTTGTGGTAACCGCGAGCATCGCCGTCCTGCTGGCCCGACTGGCCTGGAAACGGGAGGGCGGCGACACCGTCATCGCGGCGTTTTGCGCGGCTTATGTCAACGCTGGCAACCTTGGCCTGCCGATCGCGGCGTACGCGCTGGGCGATGCGGCGCTGATCGCACCGATGTGGCTCGCCCAATTGCTCCTCCTACAGCCGACCGGCCTTGCCGTCCTAGATGAACTCACCCATGTTCCGAGCGATGGCGTCTCCACGGGCCGGATGCTCCTCATCCGCCTGACGCGGCCGTTCCGGAACCCGCTCGTCGTGGGGTCCCTGATCGGGCTGGCCCTGGCTCTGACCGGCATCAAGCTGCCGGTCGCCATCAACGCGCCGCTGACCCTGGTCGGTGGCGTCGCTGTGCCAGCGATGCTGCTGGCGTACGGTATTTCGCTTCGGCTGGGACCGCGACCGGGCGTCGGCGAGCCGCCGATCCAGATCGGCACACTGGTGTGGCTCAAGCTATTCGTACAGCCAATCGCTGCTTATCTCATCGGTGCCTACCTGGTCGGTCTGACCGGCCATAACCTGCTTGCTGTCACGGTTATTGCCGCACTGCCTACCGCCCAAAACGTCTTCACCTTTGCTCAGCGTTACGACCGTGGCCTGATCATGGCCCGCGACACGATCTTCATTGCCACACCGCTCTCGGTGCCGGTGATCTTGGCCATCACCTGGCTCCTGGCAACCTGACGCCTTGCTGTCCCTGAATTCAAACCGGGGTTTAGGTTTGGAGCCGTGCGCGTAGCCATTGCCGGAGGCCACGGCCAGATTGCCCTGCGCCTGACCCGGATCTTGTCCCAGCGCGGCGATGAGGTCGTCGCGATCATCCGCAACCCAGACCACACGAGCGACGTACGCGAAGCTGGCGCCGAGCCGGCAGTGGTCGATCTGGAACACGCGAGCGAGGACGACGTTGTACAGGCGATCACCGGCTGTGACGCCGTCGTGTTCTCGGCCGGAGCAGGTCCCGGGAGCGGGCCCGCGCGTAAGGACACGATGGACTACGGCGGCGCGGTGAAGTTGATCGCCGCCGCGAAGCAAGCCGGGGTAAGCCGCTACGTGATCGTCAGCAGCATGGGGGCGAATCCCGATGCGGCCGGTGACGACACCTTCAGTGTGTACCTGCGCGCGAAGGGTCGTGCAGATGATGCGGTGAGCGCCAGCGGCCTGGATGCGACCGTGGTACGCCCCGGCGGGCTGACCAACGACCCGGGCACGGGCCGCGTCGCCCTTGCCGAAGGCCTCCGGTTCGGGCAGGTGCCGCGGGACGATGTCGCGGCGGTGCTCGCCACCGTGCTGAACTCGCCGAACACCATCGGCCGGACGGTTGACCTAATCGGCGGTGACACCCCAATCGCTGAGGCCGTCGCGGCGGTCTAGTACCGATGTGCGCTGAGCCCGTCGAAGCGCCCTTCGACAAGCTCAGGGCGCATTTCGCTCGCGGCGCGCGTCGGTCAGATGTTTCGGGACGACGACGTCGACGGCGTTGGGTTGGACGCAGAACCGGCTCGGTGTCGTCGTGGCGATCTCTCCGTCGAGGTTGATCGGCTGCTCGCCGTCGGTGTCCACGACTACCTCAGTGGTGGCGAAGTGCCAGACCTTCTCGTGCTCGACTAGCCGACCGCTCCTAAGCAGACTGGCGATGCTCACGTGATCACGTAGTCGGCCCATCTCGATGGCAAAGACGTCGAGCAGATGGTCGTCGACGCTAGCGTTGGGCGCCACTGTGGCGCCCCCGCCGTAATGCCGGCCGTTGCCGATCCCGACTTGTAAAAGGTCCTCGAGCTCAATGCGGGCGAAGTCGCCCGCGGGAAACTGCAGCAATGCGCTGAATGGACGGTGGTGGCGGAAGGCAGCGGCAGCCGCGAAGGGGTACGCCACCGGCCCCAACCATCGCTTGAGGCCCGGCTTAACGGCGTACGTCACCCTTACCGACAGCCCAATGGAGGCGACATTGAGGAACGGCGCTGCATTAGCGCGGCCCACATCGACGTCGACGATTTTGCCCGTTGCGAGCACCTGGCTAGCGGCCTCGATCCCTTTGGGGATATCGAGGCTGCGGGCGAAGTCGTTTGCCGTACCCAATGGCAGTACGCCAAGCACGGCGCGGCGCGCTCCGGAGACATCAGCCAGGGCACCGGCCGCGCAGCTCATCGTGCCGTCCCCACCGCCGACAACCACGAGGCGGGCCCCTGATGTCACCACCTCTGCGACAACTCCTGGCAAGGTCGACGCTTCGGTGACTTCGTGCGCCACGGCTACGTCAATGCCGTGCCGGTGGAGCGCCTTACGGGCCGCCGGCAGCGCGTCGGCGCCGTGGCGCGATGCCGTGTTGATCACTAACGCCACCGGGCCGGATGCGGCCGTCGCGTCCATTTGATCCACCCTATGGCCCCACCCTACGGCAGTAGTGTGGACGGCGCTGAGCTTGTCGAAGCGCGCCCTTCGACAGGTTCAGGGCGTATCTCCGTCATCGCGTTTACCGGGTTCTTGGGCCGCAAGGTCATCGAGGATGGGCCTGGTTTCAGTGGTCCGCTGGTCAGGTGGATGCGCCAGGTCCGGCCGAGCTCGGCTAGCACGGTAACCCCCTCGGACCAGGCAAATTGTTCGCCGATGCACATTCTTGGCCCGGCACCGAAGGGCAGGAAGGCGCCTCGGGGCTGGCCTGGCGCCTTTGGGTCGAACCGGTCGGGCTCTCCGGGCTGGCGGCGCAGCCAGCGGTGTGGTCGGAACTGCTCGGCTTCGGCCCACGACCGCGGGTCGCGGTGTAGTAGCGCCGGGCTGATCAGGCACATGATCCCGACCGGCAGGCTGCGCCCGCCGAGTGTCAGCGGCTCTACGACGCGGCGGCTGAACATCCACGACGACGGCCAGAGGCGCAGCGTTTCGGCGATTACTGCCGTGGTCAGCGGGAGAGTTGCCGAGGGCAGCGTCGGCGCCGGTTGATCCGACGACGTTCCCGCGGGAACGTCACCCAGACTCTTCGCTCGGGCGTCCCATTCGGCTTCGAGTTCGGCGCGTACGGCGGGTGTTTGGTCGATGGCGGCGAGTGCCCAGGTGAGGGCCATGGCGGTGGTCTCATGGCCGGCGAGCAGCAACGTCACGACCTGGGCACGGACCTGCCCATTGTTGAAATCG
>Ga0081538_10002923_pt1 | contig 16301 bp, 15 predicted proteins | sample TabmetS5T2R1_FD_71022 | JGI IMG/M metagenome (GOLD analysis project Ga0081538, IMG submission 71022) | Tabebuia heterophylla rhizosphere microbial communities from the University of Puerto Rico - S5T2R1 | ecosystem: Host-associated > Plants > Roots > Rhizosphere ... | reverse complement strand
CGTGCATTACATCCTAACGAAGCGATCCTAATTCTGCAGGGCAAGACAACCCGTGAACAGGTCATTATTGAGGGTCTTATTATTCCTCCTTTTGCTTTAAGCGGACCATATTACTCTGGATATTCCAATTATTATCTTCCTTCTGACAGCTCATACATAGGCAGCGCTCACTCTCACCCAGGTGGTTTAAATAAGCCTTCGCTAGAAGACCTTAATAGGGGATTTTACGGTGCAGTTTCAATCATAATCGCTTATCCTTATGAACACAGGACAATGGCAGCTTATGACCGAAATGGCAATAAATTGGAAATAAAGATTATTACTGCTTCCTGATGATTGTTTTAATGGCAAGGTGTAATACTGTAAATCGGATATAAGCAAGCTCTAGGAATAAGAAGATCAATTGTTGGGCTCCAAATTAAGTCTATTATATTTTGGCCATATTGAATTTTCAAATCAATTCAGCAGATTTCACTTTTCTGTCTACATATACTCTATATCAACATAATGCGTTCCATACCAGTTCACATTTGCAAACACTAGAAGCAGATAGAGACATGCACGCCCGTGTGTTTTCCTATGACCCTAGTTGTGAAGGCAATGGAATCAGGCAGAGAAGCCGCGCAGCGCGTACACGAATATCTCACAGGTCTTAAAGATCATCAGCTTATATTCCTGATACTCCAATAGCTATCTGATATATCTGAAGCAGATGAGCACCAAATGACTGAGGCAAGTGTACATAATAATGATACTAATACTGATCATAGAAGCAAGGTTGCAGTTGTTACTGGGTCAGATAGAGGAATCGGCCGAGCTATCGCGTTGGCTTTTGCAAAGTCGCACACATACTCCGGCATAGTTGTAAATGCTCGTAAAAAGGAAGAGACTGAAAGAGTAGCTAAAGAGATACAGAATATAGGAAACTGCGATTCAATAGCAGTAATAGCAGATGTCTCGCAAGAAGCTGATTGTATAAGGTTGATTGACGAAGCAGTGAAACATTATGGCAGAATTGATGTTCTTGTCAATAATGCAGGCATACAGCAAGAGGTTCCTTTTGAAGATACCTCAATAGAAGTTTGGCAAAAAATAATAGCAGTTGATTTGACAGGTCCATTTGTTTGCAGCAGAGAAGCGGTAAAGCATATGGTAAATCAAGACCCAAAGGGCGGCTGCATAATAAACATCTCTTCAGTCCACCAGATAATTCCAAAACCGCATTATGTTCCATATGCAACATCAAAAGCAGGAATAGAAATGATGACTAAGACTATGGCTTTAGAGTTAGCACAGCATGACATTAGAGTAAACGTAGTTGCTCCTGGTGCCATAGAAACAGACATGAATCAGCAGTTAAAAGAGGATAAGGCTGAATTAAATAAGGTGCTCAGGAGGATTCCTCTTCAACGAATAGGTACCTCCGAGGAGGTAGCAAATATGGTTGAATTTCTTGCCTCAGATAAGGCAAGCTATGTTACTGGAAGCGCATTTTTTGTTGATGGTGGGATGACTTTATACCCATCATTTGGTCCTTCATTTGACCTAAGCAAAAAGGAAGAAGAAGCAGCGTAACAAATCAAAGGCAGGAATTTCAAATATGATGCTACAGTCTCTTCTTCTTATTCTTTCATCCCCAACAGAAATTAGAGAGTTCTTGTTTATCTTTTCAAGGCTTAGCTGATAGTTTTCTTCTTCTAATGTTGCTGAATATGTCAATAACAGAAATCCTGACAGCTGATATGCCAGTTCTAAACGGAAATGCTCCCTTTCCTTCCTCAGTAATAGGATTTATCCATTCATAGAATGTGCGCATGTGAAGATTGCTCTCTGAGGTGAGAGTAGATAGTAATAGGTTACATTCTTCTACCCTATCAAATCGGCTTCTAGCAAGCATTTCAATTCCAGTAATCCAAGGCCAAAACGTGTAGTTGTGATACTGATTCGGCTTGAGGCGCCAAGGGCCTGTGCTTTTGAGTTCAACTTCCGTTACAAGAGGCCATTTTTCCTTCCATACTCTGCTTCTTATGGCATCAAGGGCTCTATTGGCTCTCTGTAGATTCTCGTCATCGGTTTTTTCTGCTCCTGAAACATTCTGTTCCTCATTTGTCAAATTGTCTCTTGCAGAGCTTTCAGAGATAGCGATTAGGTACAGAGAAACATCTTGGGTAAGTGTACGATAAGGGCCCCCAATATGATGTGTTTCTTGTACGTCTATGTATGCACCATCCTCTTCAGACCATAGTTTCTGTTCTACAGCCTGTATTGCGCTATGTGCCATATTGTTTATCCTATCAGATTCTTTTTGCTTATCAACAGCTAGCAACAGGTTCGATAGATTCTTCAGTGCAAGTATCCAACACGCTTGACTATAGACTATCTTACCAGCCCGAAGCACGGTATCCATCCAGTCTTCATTATGGTTTTGTTCTAGCAATCCATCGTCGTCAATATCGCGTTTTGCAAGATAATCAACTGCCAGCAGCATCCTGGGAACTAGAAAATCAATTGCCCTTGTTGGATCTGTTATTCCAAGTTTTAGCAGTAGACTAGAAACATAGTCTGAAGAATGTTCTGATGCCATAGTGGAAATTTCAGATAATCTTCTATCCGATGGCAATAATTTGCGCTTCAAAGACTTGTTTAAAATCCATGCAGTTGCTGAAAGCATCAATGCGGTAGAGTCAATGTCAGGGTTTTGTCCGTATACTTCTGAGAATCCCGCTTGGTATATCGTGGTAGGCAGTGCTCCTGAAAATTCCTTCTGCTTATCCTCTTTTGCCTCTTCAGACAAAAATTTCATCTCAGGTGAACCTCTTCCATACACAAGTTTTTCTGTGCCGGGTTCTATTTGATGAGACCAAATCAGATACATCTGCTGAAGAGCTGCAGTCATATTGCCAGAGAGTGTCCAATCTCTCAAAATGTAGGAGGCGTCTCTGCACCAAATAGCTTGATAATAACCCCCTGGATTTACGCCTTGAAGAGCGTGTTCTTCTGTCCTTGTCATGAAGATATCAGCTTTTGCAACGAACGAGCCCCAAGGACCAGGCGGAATATTGCCCACCAACTATTATTCTTATTTAATCATTATTTGTCTTTAATATTATAGTATTTGCTTCAAATAAACAAGAAAGCCTTTTCAACAATACAGACTAATGCTATATAATAGGAAGGGCGAGAATTGAGCAAGAATGAAGAAAATCTCAAGCAGAGTGAAGATCTTTCCAGGTATTTCAAATGTAGATCATGCGGAGCAGAATTTGATAGCTTTGGAGATATGCAAAGACACATTATGACAGAGCATATGCAAAAAGGAGATATTCCATAATAATTTTATACAATATCTGTGACACGTTGACTTCTCCAAAACCAACTCGTTATTAAAAAAAAGGTGTTAGGTGTTATTATCTACAGTTAAGCGGCATCAACATCAACAGTCTTCTGTTCTTCTCCCATTCATGCTTTAGATTGTAGTATGCCCTGCGAGAAGTCATATCGCATACCAATTTTCGCTAGTATATCGCTGATAGCGATCCTTACTGCAGATATTCCAGTTCTGAATGGGTGTACCCCTCCGCTTGTATCGTTAATTGGATTTAGCCATTCGTAAAAGCTATGGACGTGCGGATGTCCTTCTGAGGCAAGAGTAGATAGCAAAGTATTGCATTCCTCTAGTTGACCGAATCGGCTTCTAGCAAGCATTTCAATTCCAGTAGCCCAAGGCCAAAACGTGTGGTTATGATACTCATAAGGCTTGAGGCGCCAAGGGCCGGTGGCAACTAATTCTACCTCAGTAACAAGAGGCCATTTCTCCTTCCATGCTCTTTTGCGAATAGCTGTCAATGTACTTACTAGTCTATCGTAATTGCTTTTGCCATGATCATCTTTTTCTTCTCTGCTATCAAGCCGCTTTATCATTTCAGGCTGCTGCAGCAGTTTCTTTTTATTAGAATGAAAATGACTGCTATATTTATGAATCGAAAGACTATCCATTCTTGTGTTTTCTGTCAAGGCCACTAAGTACAATGAAACATCTTGGGTAAGTGTACGATAAGGGCCCCCAATATGATGTGTTTCTTGTACGTCTATGTATGCACCATCCTCTTCAGACCATAACCTATCTTGTACTGCTGTGATCGTCGCATCTGCCAATTTCAACATTTTTTGCACTGATCCTTTTTTTCTTTTGTTCAGCAGTTGCAGCAAAATAGAGAAGTTGGTCAATGCAAGTATCCAACACGCTTGACTATAGACTATCTTACCAGCCCTCATTATGCTATCCATCCAATCCTCATTATGATCCTGCTCAAGGAGAGCATCATCATCAATATCGCGTTTGGCTAGATACTCTATTGCTGTGTGTATCCTTGGTATGGTGAAATCAAGTATTTTCTCGACTTGTTTCAAAGAAGAAGAATGGCTATTTCTTGTAGTCGAGGCAGAAGAGGCATAATGATTGTCCTCTGCTAAGAGCCTTGACAGGATCCATGAGGTGGACGAGATCATCAATGCAGTAGAATCGATGTCTGGATTCTTGCCAAAGACTTCGCATAATTTTCGTTCATGGTATATCGATGTAGGAAGTGAGCCTTTGAACCTTTCCTTCACTTTTTTATCAGCGACAGTTGGCTTGAAGTTCATTTCAGGGGATCCTCTCCCAAAAAGTATCCTATCATCAGTGGCCGAACCTATTTGGTGAGACCATATTACAAGAATCTGGTCCAGAATGTTTTGTATCCTGCCTGATAGAAACCTATCTTTGAGAATGTAAGAGGAATCTCTGCACCATAGACCGGTGTAATACCCTCCAGGATTAGCGGCTTGAATTGCAGGACCTTCTGTTTCTTGTATAAAACTTACTAGCCTTTTCGAGAATTCTTCGCGGTTAATATAACTTTTGCCAGAGTCAAATGAAGTATTAGTAGTCGTATTCAGACTGATGAAGCCTGAGCCTTTATTTCTTTCTGCGTAAGGGAGTCAAGTGAATTGATGAGCAGGGAGATCCGTTGCTCTTATCAATTGCAACTCTTATCAGCAATATTGCGTTGACTATTATATATTGTGAGCAGGTCGAAACATAAGGGTAGTTCAGTAGATTATAATTGCAGGCTCTGCGGAGAGCATTTTGATAGTTTTGGAGATATGCAGCGTCATGAATTAATCAAGCATGTCCAAGGCGACATTGATAAGCAATCAGAGAAATAGCGTAAGGATATTGTATGTTGCTTTGTATATATGCAATCTACTTCATACTTTACTTATCCTACTCGTCTTTCTTTCTTTTATTATTCCTTCATCCTTACCAAATGGATGTCCCCCAAAGCCGTGTCGCATCAGCGCAATTGATCGGTAGGTGTCACTTCCATTCATTCTAGATTTGAATAACTCCATTATTGATTGTGATATCACAGGTATTGGAATTTCCTTATTAATGGCGTCTTGCACTAGCCAGTTTACTTCACCTGTATCTTCTATGTAGCTTTCAGTCTTTGCTAACCCTTGCTCCCTTAGTCCTTTTTCCATAAGCTCTACAAGCCACCCTCTAATGACCGAACCATTTGACCAATTCTTAAAAATTGCAGCCAAGTCTAGCTCAAAGCCACTTCTACTGAGAAGCTCAACACCTTCTCCTATTGATTGCAGCATACCAAATTCAATTCCATTGTGGACTAGCTTTACAAAGTGACCTGTTCCCGGCTTGCCTGTGTAGATGTATCCATCCTTGACGGCCAGCGTAGTCAAAATAGGCTCTGCAATTCTAACGCCTTCCTCTTTGCCACCAACCATAAAACAAGCGCCGTGTCTAGCACCTTCTAACCCTCCGCTTGTGCCGCAATCCAGAAAGTACATACCTTTGTCAGAAATTCTCTTTTCCCTTTCAATGGAATCTAGGTAGAATGAGTTGCCCCCATCCATAAGTACATCTCCTTTTTCAAGGAAAGGTATCAGTTCATTTAACACTGAATCAACAGTCGGGCCAGCAGGCAATGAGAGATAAACCACTCTTGGATGTTTTAGAAAATCCACGAAGGTTTTGTAGTCGTTAACTACTTTGATGCCCTCCTTTTCAAGTTCTGGCTTTTTACTACGTGCCTTTCCTATTACTGCTATTTTCTTCTCATTAGCTTGTAATGCGATGTTTCCGCCCATCTTACCTAGTCCGATTATTCCAAGCTGCATTGAGACTACTCATCCCCTTCTCCTTCTTCTTCTTTTCGTTCTCCCAATCTTTTCTTCATACCAGTAAACCCGCCAAATGCTAGAAATTCGACCATTTCGTTGCCGTCATTTGTTATTGAATGGCTAGTTTTTTCAGGTATGTAAATAACATCCCCATCTCTGAATCTAGCTATTTCATCTCCTATCATTATGTGTCCACTTCCATTGATTATGTAGTATATCTCCTCGTGATCCTGATGATCATGCCTATCATATGTGAGACTTGGCTGTAACTTTGCTAGTGAAACATAAGTTATACTTTTCAAACATTGGAACTTAGGATCGACTTCAGCATCTATATCTCCATGTGTCTTAGTGTCCATAGAAAGCAACCGCCAATCTAAGCCACTCTTGTGTGCTATAGTCGGGTAGACATTTCTCCAGTTCCTGACTATTGGAGCCAACGATTAGTCACTGCCCAACAAGTTATTTTACTATATCGAAAAGAACTGCTCTAGCAGGTGAACCGTCGATCCCCTTAAGCGGCAAAGGCAAGCACATAAAAAACGTCCTGCTGCCAGCAAACTGCTTCAAATTATCAAGGTTTTCAATTATGCCAATGTTTCTGGCAAGCAACATCTTGTGAACAGGGGCATCTTTTTCCCCATATTTTTCCACACTGGCAGTGTCAATGCCAACGCACTTCACTCGGTGCCTTACCATCCATTCAGCTGCCGAAATATCGAGATAGGCAAAATCAGTGCGCCGATTACCTGTGCCAGTGTATATCAAAATAATGTCATTGCTTCTGATGTCATAGCCAGAAAAATCCTCTGCGGTTACACTGTTTTTGCCTGAGGCATCAATGATTGCAGCCTCGCCGACGAATTTGTCAAGAGGTTCCATGTCTATGCTGTTGCCCCCTTGCAGGAAATGCCATGGTGCATCAACATGGGTTCCAGTGTGAGAGCCAACCGTAATTTTTGTGATATTTGCATTATTGTTCTTAATTGTCGCATGAGGGTCAAATTTTGGCCGGGGGTCTCCTGGATAGACCCACATATCTTGGCTTATTGTGCGAGTCAAGTCATGGATTTTCAATAGTTTCAAAAGAGCCATCCTCTTTTGCCTTGTAGTAGGCATTTGCGTGCTTGGTAAAGAGCCCTACTTCAACTACGCCTGCAATGTTTTTGAGCTCAAGTTCTTGCCGTCTTATGTCTGGTGGAAAGTCAAATGAGGTATCTAAGATAAAGTTGCCGTTCTCTGTAACGTATGGATAACCTTCCTTTAGCATTCTCATTTTCGGCCTGCCTCCTATATCCTCAAGTTTTTTCCTGACAATGTGAATAGCAAAAGGATGTATTTCAATTGGCACCGGCCAGCTGAATGTAGGCAGAAATTTGCTCGATTCCGCGGCAATTACAATTTGCTTGGCTGCAGAGTGTACTATTTTCTCCCGTAAAAGAGCACCACCACCGCCCTTTATCATATTAAACTTTGCATCAACCTCATCAGCGCCATCAAAAACAACATCAATTTGCGTCATCTTGTCCTCATCAACTAGTTTTAGCCCGCTGCATTGTGCTTCCAGTTTTATTTGAAACGAAGTCGGAATACACTCTAGAGTCTCCTTCCCATTAAAATTTCCCATCTCCCTCACGATAGCAGCCGCCATTGGACCACTTCCAAGGCCAATAATCTGATTGGATCTTACAAAGCGTTCTACTACTTCTTTTGCTAAATTTCTGGCGGCCTGTTGAAATGAGCGCGGGATCCAATTTGTTTCCTGCACGCCAGTATGCATGACAATAGCATATACGCTGTATTGATTAAAAGAGTTGCAACAAGTATGATATATGGGCTCATGTTGAAGAAGCGGCGATTTTTCTGCCAGGGGTTTCAGTATTGTTGAAATGCTGCATCACCTTTTTACTAAACATCTGAATAAATTTTATTTCGTCAGGACTGGTGCTGTGGATATGGACCTTTGTAAAGCCTGCTTTGAAGTACTGCTCTATAGATCGTATGCAATCCTCAATTGAAGTTGTTATCTGAATTGCTTGCTTTAGTTTTTCATCAGGGACATCTTTTTCCGCTTTCCTCTGCAGCTTTCTAGGGTCGCTGATATCAGAATCGAATACATTCTTTATCAGAGTAGCTCGCCAAAAGGTCGCTGCCTTAAATGCCTCTTCATAATCTTCGGAGAATGATACCTTGTATTCTGCTAACTTTTCTAAAGCGTCTATATCTCTTCCCTCTTTTTCTGCTGTGGTATCAAAAACGTGAAGTACTTTGCCTGCTTCTGACGGTTGCAAATAGGATATCAAGCCATCAGAGTATTTTGCAGCAACCTTTGCTGCTTGCTGTCCAGTTGCGGCCATGTATATTGGTATATGGCTTGAGGGCAGAGTGTATAGTTTGGCATTTCGAATGAGAAAATATTCTCCATTGAAATTCACAAATCCATCATTATTATTATTCTTGCCCTCCCATAGCTCTCTTATTATCTGGATTGCTTCTTTTGTCCTCGTAAGTCTTGCCTTCGCCCTAGGCCAATCAAATCCGAGCGGTGATTCGTTCATGGCTTCTCCGCTACCCAATCCAAGTCCAATTCGACCCGGATAAAGTGCATCAAGCGATGCAAAAGCTTGAGCGATAATGGCAGGGTGATATCGGTAGATAGGTGCAGTAACGCCAGTTACAAACTGCATCTTCTTTGTGCGCTCGACAGCGGCTGCAATCCAGATCCAGGTAAAGTTGCCGTAGGCATTGTCATGCCACCAGGGATGGAAGTGATCGCTTGTCATTGTTGTGGTAAAGCCGCATTTTTCCGCTTCTACAACAAATTTGAGCAAATCATGCATTGAGTACTGCTCATGAGCGGCCCAGTATCCTATTGAAGCCATCACTAGAGAAGGGTTTGCTAAAGACAAGAATGTTTTTAATGATAGTTCTATTTCTTTAAGAAAAGAATATCCAATCAGTAGCTAGTAGTCGTACTTGCAGTCTCTCTTAATTCATGATATCCCTCTAACGGCAAGGTCACTTGACAAATGCTCTTTTCAAACTTACTCCCAATATAATGGCAGGTATAGTCACTACTGCAGAAATTATGAATGGTAAGCCGTCTATTCCGACTGAGATTCCATAACCGAACACAGATGCTCCAAATGCAGGACCAAGTATTTGAGCAACTCCTGAGACTGAATAGGTCACTCCAAAGGCAGTGCCTTGCTGACCGGCAGAAGACCTCAAGGATACAAGCGTGTTAACTGAAGCAATAGTAAACCCCATTCCCAATGGAATCATGGTAGAGCTTGTCATTAAGGCTACCAGATTTTCGGTAGTAATTGAGCCCAAGATCGCTAGACCGGACGCAATTGCTGTAATTCCGACAACTAGAAGCAACTGCGGAGAATATCTCTTGGCAAGCCTTGGGATCACAAGACCTTGCACAATCACGACGACTGCGCCTATGTAAAAAAATAATAGGCCTGCCTGGAACGGACCAAATCCAAATATCCTCTCAGTCCAGGGTGTTGCAGTCCCATCCATAACAAAGAAAGCAACCAGTGCAATAAAGAATGCAGATAGAAGTAACTTTATATCGCGTTTGTCTGCAACAGATTTGAATGTGTTCAAAAACGTTTCTTTCTTGGAGTTTCGTTGTTTGTCAATTTGTGACTCTGGGAGCTTGTAGTAAGCAATTGCAAAATTAGAGAAAGCAATTGCCGCAGCCACTAATGATGGGACTGCATATCCATAAAGGCTGCTAAGTGTTCCGCCAATGGCAGGTCCAACGATCATACCAAGTCCAAATGCAGCGCCGATTCTTCCTATATACTTGAATCGGGACTCTGGGGTAGTGATATCTGCGATATACGCTGTGGCTACTGGGAATGTTGCTGCCATTGCGCCTGCTGCAATCCTTGAAATAAATACTACAGCTAGATTGGTTGCCATCCCAAAAATAATAAACGACATACCTGACCCTATCAAGCAGACAAGTATTATCTTTCTGCGGCCAAATCTGTCGCTTAGACTTCCCCATATGGGAGTAAATACAAACTGTGCTATACTATAGGAAGATAGCAGCAGACCATAAACAAGAGGGGAGGCACCAAAGCTTTCCGCGTAAAAAAAGATATAGGGCAGTATCAGCGCAAAGCCGAGAAAGTCCATGAATACAGTTGTAAAAAGGACCGCAAAGGTCGAGCGCTTAAGAGTTTGCATCATATTATGATGTTCATAATCCTTCATGACAAAATATTCGTGATCGTACAACCACTCCAAGAATATCCCAATTTTATGCTATTATGTCCAAAGTGTTTATCAAAAGGTCATATTCTGCCATAGCGCAAAATTCTAAGACCAAGTCTCCACATTCCTCAGTGCTATCAAGAATATAGTTGGTCTACAGAATTTAGAATTTACAGCTTAGTGGGCATGCGTTAAAGGTTTTAATCTATTCTGAAAATTCCTTCTTCTTCTTCTTCTTCTTCTTCTTCCACGTAGACTCGGGAAGCTTCCTATCAATGGCCCTGAGAATCCATTCTTGGGGAGAAGTCAATCTAATGGGCAAAAATGCGCGGGCTTGCTCCACTTCTTCGAAGGATTCAATTCTGGATCGTATCGATTCAATTCCAATTGCATCTTCGCTTCCAAGCAACAATCCTATGCTGTCTTCTTGATTTGACATGTTAGACGATAATAACATGAAATGCTCATGTAACTCTTCATAGATTCTTTGTAGCACTTTTTGATGCTGATGGCTTTTATCTTTTACTTTGACATCCAGAAAGAACACAATATATCCTTTCATTGCATCAGGATTAGGTTGGATAGAAAATTCAAGAACATGATTTCTTATCATTTTGTCAAGTCGTCTACGAACAGTTTTGGGAGATATAGCAGTTGCAGCTGCAATATCTCTTATTTCCATCCTTGGATTTTTTATTAATTGTTTGATTAGAATATAATCAGTTTCAGTAAGCTTTTGGGATACTTCGCGGTTTCGGCTTCGAATTACCCCCAGTAGTACAGGCTTTAATGAGCTCAAGAGAAGCTCAATCTTCTCCTCTGTTCCTTCCTTTATTGCTATATCGAACCCTATAACGCCTCCCATCACCTCAAATTGATATTGTATGTCACCCACCAAGTGAATACGCTCAATAAGGTCCTGATTTAGTTCATTTTTTCTGAGGGCGACAGCACAGGTTTCTTTATACCCTATAACTGAAGGATTTAGTCTTGTAAGGAATCTATCGATGACTTTGGCTGCAAGCATCCTGTCTACCCTTGATTTGACACTCTTTGTTGTCAAACCAATTGTGAGCCCGATACTTCTATAAGATAACCTGCCATTCTTTGCCAATAAGTTAAGGATTTTCAAATCTGTGCCATCAAGACTAACCTTTTCCAAGCGCTGCTGACTATTAAAGAAGAGGAGTATATTATTATAAATTGTCAATTCCCTCGTTGTATCTTCATTAGACGACAATGGCTCACTCTTTTTTTCTAGGACGCTATCACTACTACTGTTCCTACCATATTGGGATGCAGCGTGCAAAAGTATGGATATTCCCCTTCCAGATCGAATGTAAAACTGAATGTCTCAGCTCTTCTCAGGACACCTGAGTCAAAGGTGATGCTGTTGCTGTCATCATTTGAGGAGGATGATGATGACGTTACTGTATGGGGGGATGAATCGTTATTTATCCAAGTCACTGTGTCGCCAACCTTAATTTCAATTGGGTTTGGATTGTACGAACTGCTTCCTGAATTTCCAACTATGCTTACTGCTACGTTTCCTTCCTCTATAGGGGGCGGCGATGATGAGGAGGACGAAGAGGAGGATGATGAACTTTCTTCTTGCGAATTCTGTCCAGAGTTTTCTCCTCCTGCTTCTAGCCATTGACGTATTTCATTGCGGATGTTTGGGTCGTTTTCCAAAACCTGTCCAACAATAATCACCCCAGCTGTGACCATTGATGTCAGTACTATTGTTGCTACAGATATCACAATTATCACAGTTTTCAAGATCATAGTATGTCAAACACATTCTGAAGTAATGCCCTAAATTATAGATCATAATAGGGGTCAACATATCCCCCAAATAACCTATTAGATGTCCGAAATGAATAGTTCAAATCCACACATGGTACCCTATTTAACAATTCCTGTCATAGCTATGTTACATCCTGTGATAGATGACTATATTGACAATCAATATCAATGAGAGACAGCTAACTTTAGATCCTGGTAATCTGTAGACTACAAGTACGATCATGCATAAACATCGAAAGGACCATGTAAGGACTGGTGATAAATGAATGATAGAAAAAAATCAGATAGGCGAAAATGAGACCAGAATCGAGAATGCTACGGCAGCACTAAGAAAATATGAGCATATAGGCGAGTACTCCTGCAAAGTGTGCGGAAATCCTTTTGATGCACATCCTCCAGACGACGTCCACAGGTTCTCTTCAGTCTATCAATGCTGGAAATTTGATTGGATAGAGAGGAATTATCAATGTCATAAATGCAATAACTCTACTACGCTATACTGGCATCCAAAAGTACACAAGAATCATGATTATGCTACACTACAAGAAATAAGGAGTAAGATTGACAAAGACAAGCCAGTAAATGGCTCAAGGGATTATTATCTTCAAAGGATGACAGGATATTAAGTTGGCAAATTGGTAGCATTTACCCATATGGTTGATACATCTACTTAGAGGGCTGAAGAGTATTGAATGAAGAAATACTGCGCTGTGAAAGGTGTTTGGAAGAAGAATCAGAAATATTCCAAACAACTGGAAACTATTGCATGAGTTGTTGGCAGGAAGAGACACATCCAGACATCTAACACAATGCAAGCATTCTAACCCAGCGTTGACCTTTAGCTCGCATCATCGTACATATCCTGTCATCCTTATATTGGCATCCAGCGTTTCTTTTTTCTTCTTTAATCCCCCGATATCAACGGTATCAGACGTCGATAGAATTTGAAGCTCCTATAAAAAGCTGAAAATTTGGTTTACTGTATTTAGAATATCGTACGTTACATTCTCCTGTTCTGGATGGATTTTACTGCAGTGTTCAAGGTTAATTAAGACTTGTCCAAAGGGCCTTTGGACAGTTGAAGCCATGATCATTGGATAGTTTAAAGTATCTTCACCATACACAAATCAGACTCAAGACAAAAGTGGTGGAGGTATACTAGTTAAGAGTGAGAGGTACTAATATCTTCTCAGACAAATAAAATCTAGACAAAAAGGAGTATCGTATCACATTTAAACTCCAAATGGTGGAAGTAGAAAAGACCCAAAGGGGATCAGTTTATAAGAGAACTTTTTTACCTTATATAGAAACAAATTTGTCAAAACATATATAACATATTGTTCTTTTTGTGGCTTAGAGGGAATTGGTTTTTGAGAATATACCTACAGGATATGAACTGCGATTCTTAATAGATATTGGCATTGCACTTGCATCAGGCTTTGCAATAGGTGCAGAAAGAGAATCAAGGGGAAAGCCTGCTGGAATCAGTACGCACTGTCTGGTAATTGGGGGAGCTATGATTTTTACGTTCCTCTCTTCCTTAGTGGATCCAAATTCTACTTCAAGAATTGCTGCACAGATAGTTTCAGGCATTGGGTTCTTAGGAGCAGGCATCATCCTCAAAAGCGAGGTAGATAAGAAAATTACAAACCTCACTACAGCTGCTGCTATATGGTTTGCAGCATCAGTTGGAATGGCTATTGGCTACGAATACTACTTTTTAGCAGCTGTAGCAACTGCATTTGCAGTTGGAGTGCCAAGGATACCTCATATCTCAAAGATGATTAAGAAAGGTGAAGAAGAATAATGCCGAAACTGACCAATTGATCTAATTGCCCAGTTTGACTATGTCAACACAAAGAGTATAACGGTTCAAGACCCCGAAGTTAGTGATGACTTAGAAAAACTGAGGTTTTTTCTTCTACTGTTTGATTGGTTGACAATTAAAGTTTGCAAATGATTCATAGTGAGGTAGAGTTATGACAGTGCATTTTTCAAATGCGTTGGTACATCTTGCGACTGTGAAAAGGTCTGCTTTAAATCCCCGACTGTCTAGGAAATATTTAAATCGACTGACAATAATTATATACCGCGTGTGAGCTCAGTAGCAGTAATAGCATTTTTTGTTTTTGGAATTATTTTTACTGGTATTCATGGAGGAAGAGGAGCGCCTCTGCCACCTCCCGAAGAATTACAGACTACTTCGACTGTTCCACTAGAAAATCTCTCATTAGCTCCAGGTGATTTCATTATACTGGCAGACTCGACACCAGTTCCAATAGAATCAGCCCATGTAAGCATGAATGTTCCGTGTCAGCTGGCAGCAACAGCTGCAACAGAAGGTAGCAGCGTTACAACAGGCACTACCTCTAATGCCACTCAAGGACCAGCTACAGATATTAAGATAATGGCAGGAATAGCACCTGATCTGAAACCTTCTCTCCCAGAATATATATCTGGATTATCACACCCAGAAAATGGCAAATGTACATATCACGTACAAATACCAGAAGTTGCAGGCGAGCCAATAACAGATATAGCAATTGTAAACACTGGTAACCAAACAGTAAATTTCACTAGTGGCAACTTTGCAACAATTTCAACATCTACAGGCGGTCCTTTGACTTAAGAGTGAGATCTCGATCTATTTCATTGGCTTGCTAATTGCTTGAGATGCTATGTTATCAAGTGTACTACAAAGAATTATGCTAGGTTGACCTAATTTTGAAGAACGCTGCATGGATCTCAGCCCAATCAGGAGATTTGTTATCTTTAGCTGTTCCTTTAGATAGGTAAAAGAGATTACCTTTGAAAGCTGCGTACTGAGGTCGTGGGTTCAACTCCCACTACCCGGTCCATATTTTACTGCAAGGGAACTACGGTATTGAATTGAACTGGTTTTTGGGTAGTTGTCAGACATAATGGCTAGCAAAGCCTAATCTTTTGTCCTCTCTATTCTTTCATGCTTCTCTTGAGAGTCGTGCGCAAGCTCTTTTGTTACTCGCCATCTGTAAATGAACTTGCCTGCGATTAGAACTCCTACTATGATTGCCCAAACCCACAGTGGAGGACTTTCAAATGCCATTCTTATCTTTCACTAGTATAATATGACGTCATTCATCAAATATCAACTGTTGCACCACCATCATACAAGCTAGAATGGCGCAATCAGGCATACACAATTGTGCAATTTGTAACAGAATCGGACCGGACTACGTAATAAATATGCAAGAAGAAGATCTTCCCATTACTGTATGTAGTACTTGTTATTTGCGTACATTAAACAATAAGAGAGTGCGAAGAAGAACAAAGAAGCAAGGACTAAACTACACCAGTAGCGCGCCCGCTTGCTGTCTATTTGGTTGATGTTCTGAGTGAGCACCGGTACTTCTCTTCTCAGAGGCGCCTATAATGCCCGTCTTCTATATGCCGTTGGTTCATTTTTAACAGCGAAGAAGACATGGTCAACAGAACCTTAGCAGATGATCCTCTCTACGTCCTTATCTCCTGCTCGATCTGTCATGAAAGTGAGGCGGCAATTTTCCAGACAGATGGGGATTATTGTCTTGATTGCTTGCAGGAAGTGACTCATCCCAAAATCTGACTGAGCTTATTATCTGCTACTTACATACAGAGAATATAGCAATTTCATTAGATACTCTAAAAAGAAAGAATACATAAAGCTGGGCTAGCAAGCAGCCCCCACATAACAATGCCAAGCATCGACATTATAGACATACTACATGTTATTGCAATATGTGTGCATTTGCAGGCGGCACATAGTTTGCAGCAAAATAAAGAGTCGCTAGCAAATGCTAAATGCCACACATTAGATTTTACTTAGATTTATTTTCATGACGTAGGAGATTCATTAATATTTATACATAGCTTAACTAAAGACTGCAACTGTTAAAAGACACAATTCTTGTTCGATTTCTCATATGCTATCAAGAAACGACAACAATAAAGCTGTACTTGCAACCTTGACGCTCATGCTGCTTTCATTAAGCGTGGCGGCGTCATCGATAGCGATAAGTACACCAAATTATGCAAGTGCGCAAGTCACAGGACAA
>Ga0081538_10002922_pt1 | contig 16303 bp, 14 predicted proteins | sample TabmetS5T2R1_FD_71022 | JGI IMG/M metagenome (GOLD analysis project Ga0081538, IMG submission 71022) | Tabebuia heterophylla rhizosphere microbial communities from the University of Puerto Rico - S5T2R1 | ecosystem: Host-associated > Plants > Roots > Rhizosphere ... | reverse complement strand
ACGCGCGCGTATCCGTCGGCGGCGTGCGCCGCGACCTGCTCGTGCCGGACGTCGACGACCTTGATGCCCTCGTCGATGCAGCCGTCGTAGATGTCGATGATGTGGCCGCCGCAGAGGGTGAAGATCACGTCGATCCCCTCGGCGCGAAGTGCCTTGGCCACCAAGTGGCCACCCGAGATCGTCTCGGTCTCAGGCCCGCGCTCGGCTGGGGCCTCGGCCTGTACCGCTGTGCTCGTGGCGGTCACATCGATCTCCTCTCGTTCAGGCCCCTGCGCCGGGATGGTTATCCCCGGGGCCGGGGGTTTCACTCCAACGGGCAGGCGTCCGGTCCACGTCGTCCGCGAGATCCAGCGCGTGCTTGCGGACGAGACGCTCGGCGAGCTCGGCGTCGCGATCCTCGAGCGCCTCGATGATGTGCATGTGGTCGACGATCGAGCGCTCCGCCCGGTCGTCCTCGCCGATCATGTGGCCGCGAATGCCGCGCACGTGCACGAGCAGGCGGGCGACGAGGGCGCTGATGACGGGCGAGCGGGCGAGTTCGATGATGCTCTGGTGGAAGCGCAGGTTCGCGTCCGAGTACTCGTTCAGGCGCAGGCGCAGCTGGTCATCCTCGAACGTGGAGAAGAGCGCGCGGAGGCTGCCGATCTCCTCGTCGGTCGCTCGCTCGCACAGCAGCCGGGCGGCCATGCTTTCGAGCGCCGCCCAGGCTCGGATCATCTCGGTGATCTCCGCCTTGCTCTTGCGCACGATCCAGACGCCCCGGCGAGGCACGATCTGCACCAGCCCCTCGTGCTCGAGCCGGGCCAGTGCCCCGCGCACGGGCGTGCGGCTGACGCCAAGTGCCGTCGCGAGGCGCTGCTCGTCGAGCCGCAGGTCGGCGTCCGGCCGGTAGACGTCCATCGCCAGGATGGCATCGCGCAGCGTCTGGTAGGCCAGCTGGCCGACGCTGACGGCCTCTGCCCCTATCGGCGAGACGACCAGCGACCCGTTCTGCCGCTCCTGGAGCGGCTCTACGTGCCTTGATGGCGGCGTCAAACAGTTAAGGCATCCCCTGGGATACCAGATACAAAACACAGGGTCCCGGGGATGGGCCGGGCTGGATTCGAACCAGCGACCGACGGATTATGAGTCCGCTGCTCTGACCCCTGAGCTACCGGCCCGGGGAGCGGAACCTCGCCCCTGCCGCCCGACTCGATGGTCGACGGATAGTCGACGAGCTTCCATATCGGCCCCATCCTAGGGGCGGCCCGGATGCGACGGCCTCGCGCGGCCGGCCTCGCGAAAGCGCCAGCCAGCGATTCAGCCTCGGCAAGACCTGGCGGCGGTCAACGCGTGTGTCTGTGGCAGGCGCCAAACACGCTGCCGATCACGCCCGAGGCGAATTGGCCTACGGCCGACGCGGCCAGCGGATTAGCTGGGCCTCAGGGCGTCGCGGTCGCGGCGTCCGCCCGGCTTCAAGGCGTCACGTCGGCGGTGCTTGCCCATGCCTGCGCGGTCCGCGGCGCCGATGAGGCCCGCCGCGGCGATGATCCCGACAGCCGTGCCGAGGAAGTTGAGCTCGAAGATGTCGCCGGTTCCGAGCGCGCTTGCTACGAGTCCTCCGATCAGCGCACCGGCGACGCCAAGCAGCACGGTGAACCAAGCGCCTATCCGTTGGCGCCCCGGCAGCACAAGCCGCGCGATGAGGCCAATGACGATTCCGATGACGATGAGACCCAGGACTTGCATGGCATCCTGATTACCGGCGCACATGCATCGAAACAGCCCCGGCGAGGCGGCCCCGGTCGACGCGCGCGTGGAGGGCGTCGGGACCGCGCGCGCGAAGCCGAGCGGCACCGAACTCGACCAGGTCCGCTCATCGCACCGGCGGCCCACTGCGTTGCGCGATCTTCAGAAGCGCCGGCCACGTAGGCGAGACGCCTGCTCGTGGTCCCCAGCAGGCGTCTCGGGCGCTTGGGTCGAGACGCTCAGTTATCCGTCCGAAGCAGACGCGGCGGATAATCGACGGGATGCCCGCCCCCACCTCGGCGGACAGCGCCGGCACGCGAAATCGGGCACTCTTCGAGGGCGCCTTCGGTGAGATCTACGGGCTCTACATCGAGCGGGAGCGCCTTTCGCGGGTAATCGCTGCGCTCGTATGGGGCGCCGACATCCGTCCCTTCTACGCGAGCATGGGTGTGATCGGCGAGGTCCCGGATGGGGGCGTGATCGTCGATGTCCCCTGTGGCGCGGGCGTCGCCTTCCGCGGACTTCGTGCCGAACAAGATGTTCGGTACATCGCGATTGATCTCTCGCCCCGGATGCTCGAGCGGGCACGTGGCCGCGCGACCCGACTGGGGCTCGGGAAAATCGAACTCGTCGAAGGCGACGCCCAGTCGATCCCCGTCGAGGCCGCAAGCGTGGAGTTGTTCTTGTCCTACTGGGGGTTGCACTGCTTCCCCGACCCCGCTCAGGCGGTGGCGCAAGCGGCGCGCTGCCTGCGCCCCGGCGGCCGCCTCGTGGGCTGCACGATCATCCGCGGTCGATCTTGGCGCCACCGGTTGCTCGTCCAGCCCGGCCGCGGGGGCTTTGGGCCTGGCGGGACCGCGGAGGACCTTCGGCGCTGGCTCGTCGACGCTCGCCTCGAAAACATGACCGTCGAGAGCTCCGGACTCTTCGCCTACTTCGAGGCAGTGAAGTCGCGATGAGCACCGCTGTGCCCAGTACTTGCTTTGGCCGTCACCGGGGTCGCAAGCCACGCGGCTAGGTCCGGACCGACACGCTCGCCCCATGGACGACCAGCCGTAGCCCACGGGTAGGCGTCTCGTTGGGCCGGCCATCGCCGCAACTCGCACTGCACAAGGGCCGTGTGGCGGCGCCTAAGGGCGGCGCAGCAAGCGCCGCTCGGTGCCTGACGAAGCCAGGGGTGCGCGGAGCACGGCGTCGTAGCCGGCACCGGACTCGGCGGGCCCAGTGCTTCGCCTGAGCGTCCGGCATCCGCTGCGGTAGTACATCTTGACCCCAACGCCGTCGCTGTGGGAGCGTTGCCGTGCTCGGTGGGAACGGGGACCAGTCCCCGGGAGGAGGTATGGAGCGATGCGCAGGTCACTAGCCGCGCTGGTCATGGGCCTGGCGGTGCTGGTTGTCGTCGCGGGTGTCGCCGCTGCGGACGGCGGCGGCCGGCCGCTGTCGACGACGCTGACTGGGGCCGAGGAGGCGCCTGGGCCGGGCGACCCGGATGCCGCCGGTCAGGCGGATCTCAGGCTCAACCAGGGGCAAAACGAGGTCTGCTTCGATATCAGCTGGGCCAATGTCGATGGCACGGTGTTCGCGGGCCATATCCACGTGGCGCCCGCCGGTAGCGCCGGCCCGGTCCTCGTGACCCTGTTCGCCGGCTCGTTCGCCGGCACGGACTCGGTCTCCGGATGCGTCCAGAACGTGGACGCGCAGGTGATCAAGGCGATCCGCCACGACCCGACCGCGTATTACGTGAACGTGCACAGCAGCCCGCTCTTCCCCGGCGGAGCGGTGCGGGGCCAGCTCGGCGACTAGCACCAGCGTGACGATTGCGCAGCGGCCTGCGGCGTCCCACGCCGGTCCGCTCGGCGAGCTTTAGCCGCCGGACATCGTGATAGCAACCAGCACATCCGCGCTCCGACAAGTGCCCGAAACGATCGTGCACTGATCCTGGTCGAGACGCTCGGAACTGGTCCCCTGCGACAGTGGCTCCACGCCGGGCAGACTTCGCAACCACAGCCAAAGCGAGAGCGAAGCTCGGCCGCCGCCTGCTCCACAGGGTTGGGCGTAGACCGAGCCAGCCCCGGCGATACCGCAGCCGACACTCAAGCGGGGGCGTAGGAGCACCGCGCGCCGAGGCGGGCGCGCTAGCTGAGCCCGCTCCGGGCGATGATGAGCCCGGCGCGGCCTGTTCGGCATCGTGGGTATAGGCTGCTCGCAACGCGGGGGCGCGCCCAAGCGACCGGGAGGATCGAGAGACCATGGAGTGGGACGACATCGAGCGCGCTCGGGTCCAGGGCTTTACGGTTGCTCGCCGCGGCTACGACCAACGCGAGGTCGACAAATTCCTCGCCGGCTTGCTGGAGTGGCTCGAGACGGAAGCACCGAAGGAGCTCGGCGGGATGGCGGTCAAGCGCAAACTCGAGCTCGCCGGCAAGTCGACCGCGCAGATCCTGCTGACGACCGAGCAGGAAGCGGAGCAGATGCGCCGCCACACCGAGCAGGAATGCGAGGAACTGCACGCGCAGGCAGACGTGGAGTCGGCAACGGTTCGGCGAGCCGCGGAGGAGCATGCCAAGAAGGTCCGCGAGAAGGCTGACGAGGACGCGCGCCGTACGGCTGAGGCGGCGAGCGCAAGGGCGAAGCGGGTCGTCGAGGAGGGCGAGCGCCGGCGGGCGCAAATCGAGGCCGTCATCGGTGAGCTGGAGAATCGCCGCGACGGCACGCTCGATGAGCTGCAGCGCCTTCGCGACGAGCTCGCCCCGACGATCGAGAAGCACAAGCCGGGCGCTCGCTCGCGGGGGCGCAACGGCGGAACGGGCGCCGAGCCTACCCAAGCGGAAAGGGCCGAGCGCATCGCTAGCGCTAGGCAGGCCGGCCCGCTCTAGCCGGCGAACGCAGGCGCTCCCGCTGGCTGGGCGTATCGACCATGCAAACGAATGAGTGCCGACACGTCGCTCGGCGACTGGCCGAGGTACCTGCTCGCGCAGCCCCGTTCCCGGAGCGGGTGTTGCTCACCGCCCCAAGCAGGTCCTGCCCTCGTCCCAGCATGTCAGCTGGCAGCCCACGCTCCTACGGTGGACGAATTGCAGCAGGCCGCTGACAAAGCAAGGGGGTCCTGCTCGCGATCCGCTTAGGCTCAAGCGTACGGCGGCGGCTTCTTCAACACTCCGGGCGGCGCCGCCTGCCCGGTGCCCGCCTTCCCCTCAGGTTCCTGCAGCCGTCGAGCGGGCGGGACCGGCGCGTACAGGGGCGCCAAGGGATCCGGCCGGGCGACCGCCACTCGGGACGCGGAGGGCTACACGAGGGTCGGGTACACACAGAGGCTGAAAGGTCCCGAAGAGGTGAGCTGTTCGTGTTAGCGCCCACCCCCGTGCTTGCCAGGCGGCTGATCTCCTGCCTCCAAGGCGTGCCCGCTGGGATCTAAAGCAGCTGACGGTCTCGCAGCGCCGTCCGAACGCGACGGCGGCGCCAGGGCCTGGCCTCGGCGAGCTGCCGTAGTGCTTCGCTCGCGTCCTGATGGCGCTGTCGGCAGCTTCTGAGCGCCTCGTGAGCCTGATCGAGCTGCGTGTGCAGCTGCGCGACGGTTGTGCGCAGAACTTCGAGCTCGGAGCGCTCCTCATCGCGCAGGTCGACGCCCCAATCCCAAGCCTGATTAGTGTGAGCCATCCACGGGTCTTCGCCGTCCGGCGCCGCGCTCCTACTCGACGAGCTGCCACTTGGCTCAGGGAGCCGCGCCCTGCTCGGCCTCCGCCGCCGCCGCGCGACTTCGGGCCGCTCCGTCGCCGCTCACCGACAGGGCCTCCTTGCCGGCCCGGCCTATCTTCGAGCTGGCGCTGAGCGAGCCGAGCCACTCGCGGGCGCGTGGATTCTTCACCGCGGCGTCCGCCTCGACGGCCAGCCGCCTCAGCAGGTCGACCAGGCCCAGCAGGCGGCGGCGGTCGTTGTCGTCGGCGGCGCCCAGGATCTCCTCGATCGCGATCTGCACTCCGTGCGCCGCGAGCGCTCCGGCGGACGCCGCGTCGGCGAGCGTCGAGGCCCAGCGGGAAGGCACAGCGGTCTCTTGCTCGCGCAGCATCAGTACGAAGTTCGACCCGAGCGCGATGCCGTCCAGCCGGCGCGTGCTCAGCGCGGCGATCGCGACGTCCGTCGCCATGGCGCGCTCGGTGATGTCGGCGCTTCCGAGCGCCAGCGTAACCAGGAGGCTGCCCCGCTCGCCGATCGGCTCGTCGGGATCGAGGAGCACCTCCAGCACGTCCGCGACGCCGTACTCCACGTTGCCGGTGTTGATCCAGAGCCTGCGGACGAGGACGTCGAAGACCGCCTCGCGGTTCGCGGGCCAGACGGTCGTGAGCCAGCGCTCGATCCCGCCGCCCGGCTCCCAGCCCCACCACGATTCCTCCAGCAGGAGCAGGTCGGCCGGGCTGGCCCGGGCGACCTTCGGGATGGTCTTGCGGTACCAGCTGATGTTCCGTGCCTCGCGGGCGTCGAGCGGCCGCCGGGGCATCTCGAAACGATTTGGATCGCGCGCGTGCTCCGCAGCCGCCCAGGCGACCTTGAGCTTGCCCCGCGGTGCCTTCACGCCCTCCTCGCCGAGCGCGTGGCGCAGCACACCGGCCGCCTTGCCGCCGAGGCCGGCCGCCGTGACCCGCGCCTCATCGCGGCCATAGGGCGCCAGCCGCAGCACGAGCTGAGCCAGGTCCATCACAGGCGGGCCGCCGCCGCCGAGGCCGGCCACGCGCCGAACCGCCTCGGCTGGATCGATCCATCCGCCCGGATGCGTCGGCGCGCTCATGAGCGCGCGCGGCTCGCCCCCCGGCAGGTCGTCGACCAGCTCGCGCACACGCAGCGCTATCGCCTCGCGCGGACTGTTGCCCGTCCGCTGCAGCTGGACCTTCCGGTAGTCGCGTCCGCCCAGCCATCGCAGGATCACCACCGAGAGCGCGTCGCGGGCATGGTTGAAGCCGACCCCGCCGTCCCACACCCCCGAGAGCGCCAGCGCGCGCTCGATCAGCGCATGCGCCCGCCCCTCGTCCACCGAAGCACCGCGAAGCCGGCTGATGCCGTCGAGGAGGATCTCGATCTCGTCGGGGTCGTCGCCGCGCTCGAGCGCAACGGCGACCCGGTCGAGGAGCTCCTCCACCTCGGCGGGCGGGCTGAGCGCCGCGCCGGTGAGCCGCGGCGACTGACGGTCCCGGAGCCGAAGCCCCGGCACCTCGACGGCCGGCCCTGCGGGCTCCAACCGGGGACCGGGTGAGCGTCCCGCGAGCGCCTCGACCCGAGAGCGCACGGCGGGGTCCACGTCGGCCGCGACGGCGGCCAGCTGACCGCGCTCCGATTCGCCGAGGGCCTCCTCGTTCGCCTCGAGCACGTCGAGCACGAGCTCCTGCACGTCGCGCGACTCGTGGGCGAGCGCCTGGACCAGCGCCGGGACGGCGAGCCGGGCGAAGCTCTGGTCGCGCTTCAGGACACGGCCCACGAGCTTGATGGCGCGGGACGCGTGCCCCTTGACCGGGATGACGAGCGCCGGGGGGATGGCCTCGAGGAGGCGATCCGGAGGGAGCAGCCGCTTGCGCTCGAGCTTGTCGAGGGAGCGCAGCGCGAAGCCGACGACGGCTGGGTCCGAAGCGGCGAGCAGCGGCAGGAGCTCCTCGAGCCGCGCGAGCCGTTCCTCAGGCGTGGGGTCGAGCGCCTCGTGCAGCTCGCGGTACCAGCGCGCGTTGTGGGCCGAGAAGTCCCGCCGAAGGGCAGCGAGCGTCTCGTCGAGCAGCCGATCGCGCGAAATGGTCCCCTCGACCGCGAGCTCGCAGAGGGCCTCCTGCCAGCTCTGCTCGCCGGGCGGGTGCCAGGTGTCGCCAGTGCTGAGCCCGGCGTCCTCCACCTCGAACAGCCGCCATAGGTCGTGTTCCAGCCACTGCGGCTCGGATCGCAGCGTCCTGGCCAGCGGCTGGGGCATGCCGGCGACCGCGCCGCTCACGTAGCCCGGCGCCTCCGGCCGGTCGATCTCGCCCGCCTTGACCATCCGGTGGACGATCGTCCAGTCCCACCTGCGGGTATCGGTGCCGCTCATCACCCGCTCCGCCCAGTCCTGGCGCCACTCGCGCGGCCTGCTCAGGACGAGGCGCTCACGCAGGCCGCTGTCGTCCCACGAGAACCACCAGCTCCGGGCCGCGGCGGCGGCGCCGCCGGTGGCGAACACGGCTGCCTCGGCCGCCGCCAGCCGCTCGCGCCGCATGTCGGACTCCCTGGTGCCGAGGTTCGACGGCCACGTGTCGAAGCCGTGGGCCTTCGCCTGCTGCTTGGCGCGGGTGCTGAGCCGCTTTCGGTCGGCCTCGTCGAGGGACTCGAGCTCCTTCACGACCGCCCCCAGGTCGCCGCGGTCGATGGCCTCGGCAAGCACCTGCCACGCGTCCTCTCCCACGTGCGTAGCGTACGCGGGAAGTGGCAGCCGAGCTCGTGTACCAGTACGCCCGGCCGTCGTCGGTCGGACCCGAGGGGCTCGCCCTGGCGACGTCCGCCCCCGACCGGGCCCCCGAGCCGTACTTCCGCGGCTTCCTCGAGCGGCCCGACATGAGCTCCGCCGCGCTGCTGTGCGTCGCCCGGGTGGCGCGGACCCGCTTCTACGTGCCGCCCGGGTCGGCTGCGCGAGGCCTGGCGGATCCGGTTGTGACGAGCGAGCCGGGGGCGCTCAGGTTCGAGAGCTTCAGCGCGTGCTGCGGGGTGCACGCACGCTTCGACGTCCTGCCGGACGGCCTCGACGCGGAGACCATGACGCCGGGCACGGTCAACGTCGACTTCAACGAGCCGATGCGGTCCGCGCTCGCCCGGGTCGTCGCGCGGACGCCGCTGCGCCTGCAGGTGGGTTTCGAGGCGGTCGAGGTCGAGACGCTCGAAGGCAGCGCCGTCGAACGGCGCGTCCCGCTCCCCGAGCGCTGGGTGAAGGGGTTCTCGGAGGTGCAGGTCGCCGTCGCGGACCTCGAGCCGGCGTTCGAGCTGAGCGGGGTCGCAGCCCAGCGCTTCCTCCGCGGGCTGCCGCGCGGGCAGGGCGGCAAGGCGACCCTCTGGGCCAAGGCGTCGCCGGCGGGCGTTCGGCTCGGTGCGCGGGCCGGCGGCGGCGCCGTGTGCATCGCAGCGCCGGAGCGGCTGCGGGTGCTCGAGCCCATTGCGCGCCACATGTCGGTGCTTCGGGCCTATGCGGTTCCCGATCAGGAGACGGCCGGCGTATGGGTGGCCGAGCTGGCCGGCGCGCGGCTGCTCGTCACGCTCAGCCCCCACTTCTCTCGCGGGTTCTCGGGCGAGGGCGGCCTGCTCGAGGACCTGGCCGACGACGCGCTGGCGATCGAGGCGGAGTTCCTCGACCGGGCGCTCCACGACCGCCGGCGCTTCACCGGCGATGAGCTCACGACCACCGGGCTCAGCCTCGATCGCGGGCGCCGCGCGCTCAGCTGGCTCGGCGCCCACGGGCGGATCGGGTTCGATCCGGTCGAGCGGGTCTGGTTCAGGCGGGAGCTCCCGTTCCCGTCCGAAGCGCTCGCCGCGGATCCGCCCCGCCTGCGCAACGCGAAGAAGCTCGTGGACGAGGGCGCCGTCCGGCTCGGGCCGGCCGGCGAAGCGGAGGTGCGCAGCGGCAACAAGGCCTACTCGGTCCGCTTGGACCCGCCCCGCTGCTCATGCCCCTGGTGGAGCAAGCACCCGGGTGACCGTGGCCCCTGCAAGCACCTGCTGGCCGCCCAGATCGCAGCGGGGCAGCTAGCTCCCCTCGGCGCGACAGACCGCTCGACTTCGGTCCAGTAGCTCGCCGTCCACGGCGCGGAACTCGAGCTCGGCGTGCTCGGGCCGCAGCACGATGCGGAGGGCGCCGGTCCGGTCCGAGCGGCCGAAGGCCACCCTGCCGTCGGGGCGGAGGCTGTAGCGGACCCGCCCGCCCGCGCCGGCCACGTACTCGGTGAGGCCGGCGCGGCGGCGGTAGCGCATCAGGGCGTGCTCGTGGCCGTTCAGCACGAGACGCGCGTGGCCGCGCAGCGCGCGCCAGAACGGCGCCACGTCCGGGGCGTCCCCGTGCACGGTTCCGGCGCTGAAGCGAGGCCGGTGCCAGAACGCCAGGCGGCAGGTCCCCTCGCCGGAGTCGAGCACCCGCCCGAGCCAGCGCAGCTGCCGCGATCCGGCCCCGTGCGGCGCCTCCGAGTTCAGGCTCAGGAGCTCCCAGCCCCCGAGGCTGAATCGGTACCAGGGCCGCGGCGCCCGGCCGTTCTGGTCCCAGTAGGCGTAGTAGCCCTGAACGCGCGTTCCCCATTCGTGGTTGCCCGGGGTGGGCCAGGTGATGTCCGCCAGGCCGCCGTAGATCGGGTCGTAGTTGCGCTGGAAGTCGCCCCAGCTCCCGATCGGGTACACGTCGCCCAGGTAGAGGAACGCGTCCGGATCGTCGCGCTCGATCCGCCGCGCCAGGCGGCGAGCGATCCGGCTGCCGTCGGCCCCGTCACCGGCGGCCCACACCACGGCAGGCTCGTCGGCCTGGGCAACGGTCAGGGCCGCCGAGATCGCGAAGGCCGTCACGATCAAGGCAGCACCACGAGCACGTCGCTCACGGGCCGCTCTCCCGATGGATCCGAGGGCCGGCTCACCACCCGTCCTCGTACCGCCATCGCGCTCGAGCCGCCGCCGTCGAGGTTGAGCGCCGTGCGGGCGCCCAAGGAACGCATGACTCGGCCGGCCTCCCGCAGCGTGACGCCGGCGCTCCAGCCCGGCCTGCGCCCGTCGATCGTCACGAGTAGCAAGCGCCCGTCCGCGCGTACGCCGGCCAGGGTGCGCGGCTGGCGGGCCGCCACGAACGAGTCGTGGAACCACGGCGCTGAGAGCGGATCGAAGCCCTCGGCGGAGCTGCGCACGCGTACCCGCCCGCGCGCGAGGAGGCGCGGGCCGCCGCCGACGATCCCCGTCCCGAGCCCGGGGCCGATCGCGGGGTCGAGCGCCACCGGCACGCCGGGCCCGGCGGCCGCCCGAAGCATCCGCGCGGCCGCGCCCGTCCCGGCGACCACGTAGCCGTCGCCCGGGATTCGCGTGGCGCCGCGCGATCGCGCAGCGGAGACGACTCCGCCGCGGACGACTACGTCCGTGCGGGCGCCGCGAGCGCCCGGCGTCCGCCCGCTCCATTCGGGCGTGAACAGCACGACCTCGCTCGGGTCGCTGCACGTGGTCACGGCGTCCGGCCGCTCGGTCGGAAGGTCTCCCCCGCGCCCGCCGCACGCGGGAATCTCGCCTGGTACGCGGTTCACGCCGTCGAGCAGCGCCGCCTGACCGCCCACACTCACCGTGCCCTCGAAGCGAAGCGCCGCGATGCGCGGCGGGGCGCCGAGCATCAGTGCGGAGCGGCCCCCGACCGGCTCACTCAGCAGGCGGCCACCGGCCGCCAGGACCCCGACCGGGTTGCCGTCGGCGCCGAAGTACCCGCCGTTGACGGCCGCCACCGCCCGCAGGCGGCGAGACACCGCGCTCGGACGCCCACGCGTGCCGATCTCCCCGGCCGGCGCGACCAGCACCCGCGCGCTCCGCGCGACGCTCAGCACGTTCACCCGCCACGGCCCGCCCTCGCGCACGATCCGGGTCCAGCGGACGCCGGGCGCCACGCGGGCCGAGGCGCGCTGCTCGTCCAGCGACCGCGGGCCGAGCGGCAACTCGGCGCCGGCCGCCGCGGGCGGCACGACCATCGACACGACGGCGACGGCGGCGAGCGCGCTGCGCCGCACCGGCCTACCCAGTCGCCTTCTTCACCGCCGACTCCAGCTCCGCCGCGCTGAAGGCGCCCTCGAGGCGAGCGGCGATCCGCCCGCTTGCGTCGATCGCGAACACCCACGGCTCCGTCGGCAGGCGAAACGCCTTCAGCTGGGGCCGGTAGCCCTTCTGGACGTCGTTGTCGTTGTAGACCTCCATGTGGATGAACTCGGCCTGGTCCTCGTAGTCGGCCTTCACCTGCTCGACGACGTCCACCACCGGCCCGCAGACCCGGCTCTGGCACAGCCGAGGCGTCGCGAACGTGAGCACCACCGGCTCCTTGCCCACGACGTCGGCGAAGTCGGATCCGTGCTGCGATGACGGCGGCACGCGGGTGTCGATCTTCTCGAGGTCGCCGCCCACGTCGGCCTCCGTGGGCGTGTGGACGGCCGGCGGGCGCTCGCCCACGGCTGGCACGACGTCCTGCGCCTCCACGGTGATCACCGGCCGGGCCGAGGCGGCCGCCACGAGCCGCCCGTCCAGCAGGGCCATGCCGAGCACCTCGTACTTCCCAGGCCGCGGCAGCGGGAGCGACGTGACGTACAGCGTCTTGGCCGCATCCGGGTCGGCGGCCGAGGACTGGCTCCGGAACTGCGTGTCCACCTCCAGCGACTCGTAGCGGGCCACGAACGGCCCGCGCGCTTCGCCGCCTCCGGCGGGGGCGACGTACACGGCCGCCTGCGCGTCCGGGATCTGGGCCCGCGCCGCGGTGAAGAGCCCGAACGAGTAGCGGTTCTCCCCTGCGACGAAGTGGTCGAGCGCCGGAGCGAGCACCGGACCGCCCGAGGGCAGCTCGTTGTAGAGCTCGACCAGCGTCTTCCCCTTCGCGCTCGGGAACTGGTCCGGCCGCGCCTCGGGGGGCGGCGCGTCTGCCTGCCCTCCGTCGTCATCGTCGCCGCCACAGCCGGGCGCCGCGAGCGCACACAGGAGAAGCCCGGCGGCGATGAGGCGTCGGCTCGTCACGCAGCGGAGGCTAGACAATAGGCTCCACGACGCATGGCAGACCGCGCGGCACTCGTCACAGGCGGATCGAGCGGCATCGGGCTGGCCATCGCCCGCGCGCTCGGGCAGGACGGCTACGGGATCACGCTGTCGGCCCGCCGTCCCGACAAGCTCGAGGCGTCCGCCCAGGGCCTCCGCGACGAGGGGCTGGACGCGAACGCCGTGCCCGCCAACATGGCCGACGAGGAGGAGATCACGAAGCTGGCGGAGGCGCACCGCGACCGCTACGGCCGGCTCGACGTGCTCGTCAACAACGCCGGCATCGGGATCGGCAGCGCGGTGGCGGACATGCCCACCAAGAAGCTCGATCTCCAGCTCGACGTGAATCTCCGCGGCGTCTACCTGATGGCGCGCGAGTGCATCCCGATGCTGAAGGAGGCCGGGGCCGAGCACGGCAAGGCGCTGATCGTCAACACCGCCTCGATGGCCGGCAAGCGCGGCCAGGGCTGGCTGTCCGCCTACTCGGCGACCAAGTTCGGCGTGGTCGGCCTATCGCAGGGGCTCCACAAGGAGCTGTCCAGCGAGGGGATCCAGGTGACCGCGCTGTGCCCGGGCTTCGTCGCCACGGACATGACCGACTGGATCGAGGATCAGATCCCGAAGGACGAGATGATCCAGCCGGAGGACATCGCCGAGGCGGTCAGGTTCGTCCTACGCACCTCGCCCCACTGCGTCGTGCCGGAGATCGCGTTCGTCCGCCCGGGCGACAGCGATTTCTGACACCGCGCGCTCGTACTCGTCGAGCCGGCGGAACGGGCGCAGCCACGCCCAGCCCGGCTGGTAGCGGAGCTCGCGGGCACGGTGCCGCTCGCCGGTCGGCCGCCGTTCGCGCAGCGGCTTCGGGACAGCGGCGAGCGACGGAGTCTCATCGAGGGTGATGCTCGCCTCGAGCATCACGCGCAGCGTGTTGACCTCGCGGTCGGTGGCCGGCCGGGGCCGCCCCCGCGCGCGCGTGTAACGATCCCAGGCGCGGGCGAAGCTCGCCAGGCTGGTCCGCCCGCCGTTGCGGTGCGCTGCGAGCATCGGGCACACCCCGCCCTGGCGGTCGGTGTAGGCGCCGACGATGATGCGGTTGGCCTCGATGCCTTCCAGCATCGCCTTGCGCGTCTGGAGCGGAAGGCAGTCGATCGCGATTCGAAGCTCGCGGGCTGGGCGTCGGCGTGTCATGGGCGGTGGATCTGGTATCGGTCCGCGGCAGCGTGAACTTGAAACAGGTGCGCGGGACTCGCACAAGCGGCGAAAGGAGAGTTGCATGCGGCTGGGCCTGAACCTGGGCTACTGGGGGCTCGGCCTGACGGCGTCGGACCAGCGCGCCCTGGTCCTGGAGGCGGAGGCCGCGGGGTTCCACTCCGTGTGGACGGCGGAGGCCTACGGCTCCGACGCCGCTACACCGCTCGCCTGGTTCGCCGCCCAGACCGAGCGGATCAAGCTCGGCGCCGCGATCCTCCAGATGCCCGGCCGCTCGCCGGCCATGACGGCGATGACCGCGGTCACGATCGACCATCTCTCGGACGGGCGCTTCCTGCTCGGGATCGGCACGTCCGGCCCGCAGGTGGCCGAGGGCTGGCATGGCCAGCGCTTCGGCAAGCAGCTCGCGCGCACGCGCGAGTACGTGGAGATCGTCCGCAAGGCGCTGGCGCGCGAGCGGCTCGTGTACGAGGGCGAGACCTACACGCTGCCGCTCCCCGACGGGCCCGGGAAGGCGCTCAAGCTGATGCTCGCGCCGGTGCAGGAGGAGATCCCGATCTACATCGCCGCGATAGGGCCGAAGAACACGCAGCTCGTGGGCGAGATCGCGGACGGCTGGCTGCCTGTGTTCTTCTCCCCCGAGCACGTGGACGGGTCGCGCGCGCTGCTCGAGGAGGGGGCCGCCCGCTCGGAGCGCTCGCTCGACGGGTTCGACATCGCCCCCACCGTGCAGGTGGCGATCGACGACGACCTCGACCGCGCCCGCGACGCCATGCGTCCCTTCGTGGCCCTCTACGTGGGCGGCATGGGATCGCGCCAGCGGAACTTCTACAACCAGCTCGTCCAGCGCTACGGCTTCGAGGAGGCTGCGGAGGAGATCCAGAACCTCTACCTCGACGGGAAGAAGATGGAGGCGGCGGCCGCGATCCCGGCCGAGCTGATCGACCTGGTTACGATGGCCGGCTCGCGCGAGCGCGTGAGGGAGCGGCTGGAGGTCTACCGCGACGCGGGCGTGGGCACGCTGATCATCTCGCCGATGGCGCCCGACATCGAGCGCCGCAAGCGCACGATCCGCGAGCTCGCGGAGATGCTCTGAGCCCACGGCGGATCCTGCTCGCCGCCTTCGGCGACCCCGGGCACGCCTTCCCAGCGATCGCGCTCGGCCGCGAGCTCGCCCGCCGCGGGCACGACGTCACGCTCGAGACCTGGTCCCGCTGGGAGGAGGACGTCGAGCGAGAGGGCATGCGCTTCGCGGCCGCGCCCGAGTATCTGGTCTTCCCGACCCGCGAGCGCCCCCTCAAGCCCTACGCCGCAGCGGTGCGGGCCTCCGCGACCACCCGGCAGCTGATCCGGGACACCGATCCCGAGGTGGTGGTGGCGGACATCCTGACGCTGGCCGCCTCCCTCGCCGCCGAGGTAGAGCAGCGGCCGTGGGCGACGCTCGTGCCGCACGTACTGCCGATGGGCGAGCCCGGGTTCCCGGTCTACGCGATGGGCGGCGTTCACCCCCGCACCCTCATCGGCGAGCGCCTGTGGCGGCTGACGCTCCCGTTGCTCCGCCTGGGCGAGGAGCAGGGCCGGCGCGAGCTGAACGGCGCCCGCGAGCGGGTTGGCCTCGCGCCGCTCGACTACGTGCATGGCGGCATCTCGAGGCGGCTCGCGCTCGTGGGCACCTTCCCGCAGCTCGAATATCCGCGCCGCGCGGTGGAGCCATGGACGCGGGTGACCGGGCCGCTCCTGTGGGAGCAGCCCTTCGGGGAGGTCGACCTCCCGCCCGGGGACGACCCGCTCGTGCTCGTGGCGCCGAGCACCTCACAGGACCCCGAGCACCGGCTCGTGCGCGCGGCGCTCGAGGGCCTGGCCGGCGAGCCGGTCAGGGTGCTCGCCACGACCAACCGCCGCAACCCACCGCGGCCGCTCACCGAGCCTGCGAACGCCCGCCTCGTCGACTGGGTCTCGTACGCGCGCACCATGCCGCGCTGCGCGGCGGTGATCTGCCACGCCGGGCACGGCACGGTGGCGCGGGCGCTGGCCTGCGGCGTGCCAGTGGTGGCCTGCCCGCACGCCGGCGACATGGCCGAGAACGCCGCCCGGGTCCGCTGGGCGGGCGCCGGCGTGTCGCTGCCGCGCCGGTTCCAGACGCCGCGCGGCGTGCGTCTCGCGCTGCGGCGCCTGCTGGGCGATCCGGCCTACGCCGAGGGCGCGGCGCGGCTCGGCGAGTGGAGCCGCCGCCACGACGGCGCCGCTGTGGCGGCCGACGAGCTCGAGCGCGTTATGCAGCGGTGACGCCGGCCTGCGTACCGTCGCGGGCATGAGTCGCCAGCCCGGCCTTTGGATCGACCGCGAGAACGGCCGCGACCCGGACGCCGGCCCGTTCTCCTCGGCCCGCTGGCGCCGGCAGGTGCTCGAGCAGCAGGAGCGCCAGCGCCCGCCGGGCGGGCCGGAGGAGCCGGGGGAGCCGCCGACGCCCGCTCCGCGCCGCCGCTGGATCACGGCCCTCGCGCTCGCGCTGGCCGTGGCGGCCGGCGCGGTCTCCCCCATCGCGCCGCTCGGCGGCGGCGACGAAGCGCCGCCCCCCCCCCCCCACGGCGGGGGGGCCGCCCCCCCCCCCCGGGGGCGCGGGGGGGCC